>ENA-ORSJ01002132-ORSJ01002132.1-human-gut-metagenome-genome-assembly--contig:-NODE-2132-length-13969-cov-9.266279_pt1 | contig 13969 bp, 12 predicted proteins | sample MGYA00242191_ERZ509158 | MGnify/ENA primary metagenome ERZ509158 (study PRJEB26280, sample SAMEA2338623) | human gut metagenome | biome: human gut; feature: human-associated habitat; material: faeces... | reverse complement strand
GTAACCGTACCCGTATCCATATCCGTAACCGTGACGGCGCGAGCGTGTCCCGTTCAGGACGATGGCCATGTTGTGCAGTTTCTTCTCGCGGTAGAGGCGCTCGATGTCGGGCAGCTGGCGCCGGTCGAGCACGCCCTCGCGTACGATGTATATACAGAGGTCCGCAAGCCGGTCGGTGATAATTGCGTCGGCCACCGACATGGCGGGCGTACTGTCGAGGAAGACATAATCGTATCTGCCGCGCATTTCGGCGATGAGCTTGTCGAGTTTGTCCGAAAGGAGCATCTCCGCCGGGTTGGGCGGCTGCACTCCTGCGTAAATCACGTCGAGATTCTGGTGGAATCCGGAGTTCTGGATCATGCTCTCCACATCGGAAACCGTTCCTGCGAGATAGCTCGTGATGCCGGTTTTGCTGTTGCTGTGGCCCAGCTGGGACGACAGGGCATGGCGGCGCAGGTCGAGGTCGATCAGCAGCACGCGCTTGCCGGCCATGGCGAGGGTCATGGCCAGGTTCGTCGCCACGAAGGTCTTGCCTGCGTGCGGGTCCGACGAGGTGAAGAGAATGGTGCGGATGTCGGTTCCGGCCGAGACGCTCATAAACGTCATGTTCGAGCGCAGAATGCGGAAAGCCTCCGACAGGGCGTCGCGGCCCGTTTCGCGCACCACGATCCCGGCCTTGCCGCCGCCCTCGTGGTAGGGGATGTCGCCCAGGAACGGGGCGTTGACATTGTCCTCGATGTCCTTGCGACCGCGGATGGTCGTGTCGAGCATGCCGATCAGGTAGAGCAGGCCGAAGGGAATGGCCAGACCCACGATCAGGGCGATGCCCAGAATCATCATCGGTCGGGGCGATACGGGAGCGTTGCTGCCGTAGGCGTAGTCGATCGACCGCGAGTTGCTCTCTGCCACGGCGTAGTTGAGCTGGTTCTCCTCCTGCTTGTTCAGCAGGTAGAGGAACAGTTCTTCCTTGATCTTCTGCTGGCGCGTGATGCCCAGGATGATCTTCTCCTGCGAAGGCATGGTCGAGATGCGGATGTTGGCCTGCGTCTCCTCCTTGCGCATGGCGTCGCGCTGGATTTCGAGCGTCGAGATGTTGGAGTCGAGCGACGAGATGATCGAACGCCGCACGGCGGCCAGCAGGTTGTCGAGGTCCTGAATGACGGGGCTGCGCTCCGAACTGTTCTCCAGCAGTTTCTCGCGGCGCAGGATCGCCGAGTTGTAATCTTCGATTTGCTTGGCGATGGCCGTGTTGGTTCCCGCGGCCGCCATCGCCGGAATCAGTTCACCGACGTTTTTCGGGTCGTTCAGGTAGGTGCGAATGTACTCCGCCACGTTGATCTGGTTTTCGAGCGAAAGACCTTCCGTCTTGTAGCGCGAACTTTCCGACACGCTGCGCGCGGCCTCCGAGGTGATGTCCACCATCCGGTTGTCCTTCTTGATGTCCTCGATATTGCGGTCCACGTCGCCCAGCTCGCGTCCGATAACGTCCAGACGGGCCTTGATGAACTTGCCCGTGGCGACCGACACGCGGCGCTTGTCCTCGATGGCGTCTTCGTTGTAGGCCTCGATCAGCGTGTTGATCACGTCTTCGGCGCGCCGGGGGACGGTGTTGTTCATCGAGATGGTCACCACCGAAGCCTGCTTGTTGGCCACGTCGCTTTTCACGGCTGCGCGGTAGGCGTTAGTGGTCCGTCCCAGCGAACTCTTGGTCACGCGGATCGGAACCCCGATGTAGTCGGGGGCCATGTAGAGCGACTTCTGCACCACGACCTGACCCACGGGAGTCGGGATCGTGTCACCGTAAGCCGCCGTGATGACGCTGCGGCTCTCGTGCTTGGTGACGAACTGGTCTTTGAATTCGCTCAACCGGATTTTGTCGTCGTCGATCGGCGTGATCTCCATTGCGAGCGACTGGTTGTCGTTGTCGTTGATGAACTTCACGTCGATCGGGGCCTGGCCGTAGAGGTCGCGCCGGCGGAGCCCGTCGCTCACCGAATAGTTGACCGTCAGGTTGAGCTGCTTGACCACGTTGGTCATCAGACGCCGCGACTGGAGGATGAATACTTCGTTGTCGACGTGGCGGCGGTTCTGGAATCCCGCCAGATCGCTGAATGCCGTGAGATCCACGTCTCCGCCCTTGCGGCTGTCCTTGACCAGAATGGTCGCCGTGCGGCTGTAAATCTTCGGGGTGCTGGCCAGATAGTAGTAGGCCGCGCAGAGACAGCATACGGTCGAAAGCACGAACCAATACCAGTTGGCGATCACCATGCGGATGATGTCGTGCAGGGTGATCGTGTTCGTCAGTTCTTCGTTGTTGGTCTGTATCTGTGAATTGATCTGTTGTTCTGCCATGGAGCCTTGCTATTTGGTGAGGGTTACGATGAGTGTCGCCACCGAAATCGCCGTTCCCACCAGCGAAAGGTAGAAATTGCGGTTCTGGCTGATCTCGCCCGTCTGCGCCTTGTACTTGTTGGGTTTCACGTATACCACGTCGTTCTGCTGGAGGTAGAAAGCCGGGGAGTTGAAGATGTCGGTCGATGTGAGGTCGAGGTATTCGATCGTGCGCACGCCGTCCACCTCGCGCGTCACGGCCACCTCCGAACGCACGCCGTATACGGTCATGTCGCCGGCCATCGCCAGAGCGTCGAAAATCGAAACCTTGTCGCGCGTGACATCGTAGAATCCGGGGCGGGCCACTTCGCCGATGACCGAAATCTTCATGTCGGCGAACTGTACGTTGACCGTGGGGTCGTTGATATATCCGCCGTCGATGATCTTCTTGGCGATGGCCTGGGCCAGTTCGCTGCGGGTCTTGCCCTTGCATTCGATCTTGCCGATCACGGGCATTTCGAGCATGCCGTTCTCGTCGACCGGCTCCTTTGCCTGCGCGATATGGTAGTCGTCCTCGACGTCGGCGGACATGTATTCCACCTCATCCGTCACGCGGGAGCCGACATATTTGCCGTTTTCGTCATAGATGCGCTCGACCTTGCGGTACGGCGCTTCGACGAAGCCGTATTCATTGATCTGGGCGTAACTCGCCAGATAGTTGATCAGGCCGATGTTCGGACCTTCCGGCGTCTCGATCGGGCACATACGGCCATAGTGGCTGTAGTGCACGTCTCGCACTTCCATGTTCGCGCGCTCGCGGGAAAGGCCGCCGGGGCCCAGAGCGGACAGACGGCGCTTGTGCGTCAGCTCGGCGAGCGGGTTCGTCTGGTCCATGAACTGGGACAGAGGGCTCGATCCGAAGAACTCCTTGATCGCCGCGGTGACGGGGCGGATGTTGATGAGGCTCTGCGGGGTGACGATGTCGAGATCCTGGATCGTCATGCGCTCGCGAATGACGCGCTCCATACGGGAAAAACCGATGCGGAACTGATTCTGCAGCAGCTCGCCCACGCAGCGCAGACGGCGGTTGCCGAGGTGGTCGATATCGTCCTTATAGACGATGCCGTGCGCCAGCGCGTTCATGTAGTTGATGGAGGCGAGGATATCGTCGACCAGAATGTGCTTGGGGACGAGGCGGTCGGCGTTGTCGCGGATAGCTTCCTTGAGCTCCTCGCCGCTGTACTGCTCGAGCAGCTCCTTGAGCACGCTCTCGCGCACGCGCTCTTTGATGCCGCACTCGGCCACGGGGTCAAAGTCGACAAAGCGGTCAAGATCGACCATGTGGTTGGAGAACACGCGCATCGTACGGCCATCGACCTCGATGGTCACATCGTTGACGCCGATGGCATCCATCTCGCGGGCTTCCTCGTCGGTGACGATGTGGCCGGCGTCGAAGAGGATCTCGCCCGTGCGCGGGTCGGCAACGGGGAAGGAAAGCTTCTGCCCGCGGATGCGCGCCCACAGGGAGAGCTTCTTGTTGTACTTGTAGCGGCCGACCATGGACAGGTCATAGCGGCGCGGGTCGAAGAAGAGGTTGTTGATGAGGGTCTCGCAGGCCTCGACCGTGGGCGGCTCGCCCGGGCGCAGCTTGCGGTAGATCTCGAGCATCGCCTCTTCATAGGTCTTGCAGGCGTCTTTTTCGAGCGTGACGGCCACGCGGTCGTCATCGCCGAACAGCTCGAGGATCTCGGCATCGGTCTTGAAGCCGATGGCGCGCACCAGCTCGGTGATGGGGATCTTGCGGTTTTTGTCGATGCGCACCCAGAACATCTCATTGGCGTCGGTCTCGTATTCGAGCCATGCGCCGCGGTACGGGATGACGGTGGACGTCAGCAGCGGGAGGTCGGTCTTAAGGTCGATCTCCTTGCCGTAGTAAATGCCGGGGGAACGGACGAGCTGGGAAACCACCACGCGCTCGGCGCCGTTGATGACGAACGTGCCGGACTCGGTCATGAGCGGGAAGTCGCCCATGAAGATCTCCTGCTCCTTGATCTCGCCGGTCTCCTTGTTGTAGAGGCGCACACTCACCTTCAGGGGGGCGGCATACGTCGCGTCGCGCGCCTTGCACTCGAGCACGTCGTACTTGGGCGCTTCGTCCATCTTGTAGTCGATGAAGCTCAGCTCCAGGTTGCCCGCGTAGTTCGAGATCGAGGCGACGTCGGAAAAGACTTCGCGCAGACCCGTATCGAGGAACCACTGGTAGGACTTCTTCTGAAGCGCCAGCAGGTTCGGCATCTCCACGATCTCCTCGTGTCGGGCGAAATTCTTGCGAAGGGTTTTGCCATACATCTTGTCTTTGGCCATTTTGCTCTTCACGCCTTTCTTTTCTTCAAGCCCTGTCCGCTTGAAGGAATGTATTGCGGCGGCTCTATTCAGTTCGACACACCCGGCTTTGTTGTAAAACAAAGCGAACTGCATCTTGCTTTTTTTGCCGCGGTATGCTATTCTCTCGGTAATGGGTGGGGAATTTTCCTCGCCCTTTCCCGTTTATAAGCGCTTTATTTTACCAAATGGGTACAGAAAAGTCAAGGCATTTTTTGTGAACATCTGCGGTTTCCGCAGATGTTTTTTTGTGCGCTTCGACGGATTTTGCCGCGGATTGCAATAAATTTGTCGCTGTGGTATGATGTTTGCGTGATTTTGCGCCGCTCTGCGCGCAGACGGATGAAAGGAGTTTTCCCATGAAGCCCATCGCCATTGACGATTTCTGCGCCGTCCGCTCACTTGCGAACGTGACATTCTCCCCCGAGGGGACAAGCGCCTGCTTCACCGTGAGTCAGGCGAAAAAAGAAAAAAATTGCTACGAATCCCGCCTCTATCTTTTAAAAGGCGGCCGCGTCCGCGCGCTGACCGGCGGCGGCAAGGAATCCTCGTTCTGCTACTTGGATGAAAACACGGTTCTTTTCGCGGGCGACCGTGAGGGGGAAAAGGAACCATCGCTCACGAGCCGCTTCTACAAGATCGCACTCGACGGCGGCGAGGCCGATCTTGCCTACACGTTTCCCATCCCCGTCTCGCAGGTCTTCCCTCTCAAAAACGGCGGCCTGCTTGTCGTCGGCTCGACCTTTCCCGGCTTTGAGGACCTCTATAAAGGCGACAAGAAGCTCGTGAAAGCCTACTTTGACGACAAAAAGGAAAACGAGGATTACGAGGTCATCTCTCAGCTACCCTGGTGGTGGAACGGCGGCACATACACGCGCGGCGCGTATGAAAGTCTCTTCTACTACGATGCGAAGAAAAAGTCCCTCACCCGCCTGACGGATGCGGGCTTCAACGTCTCCGATGTCCAGCTCGCGGAGGATCAGAAGACCGTCTATTTCAGTCTTCTCGACGTCTCCGTCCCCCGCCCCGCGCACTTCGGCGGTCAGGACCTCTACCGCATCGACCTTGCCTCGCGCCGTCAGGAGCTCGTCGTCAAGAGTCGCCCCGACTTCGTCATCGCGACATACGCGCTCGGCAAGTCCTTCCTGCTCGTCATGGCTGCGGACGGCAAGTTCGGCATGAACACGGACTGCGACTTTTACAAGCTCGACTACGAGACGCTTGCCGTCACGCCCTACGCCGTCTACGGCGAGGCCATCGGTTCTTCCGTCGGCTGCGACGTCCGCCACGGCGGCGGTCAGGCGTTCAAGATGGACGGCGACGTGCTGTACTTCATCTCGACGCGCTTCGACGGCGCGGGGCTCTACAAGCTCGAAGACGGCACCGTCTCCCCCGTCCTCGTGCGCGACGGCAGCGTCGACTGCTTTGACCGCAAAAACGGCAAAATGCTCCTCTGCGCGCTCTGGGATATGAAGCCGCAGGAGCTCTACGACGAGACGGGCCGCCGCGTCACGCACTTCAACGACGCAATGCTGCGCGGCAAATACGTTGCCCAGCCTGACCCCCTCAACCTCACCGCGGGCGACCACGAGGTGCACGGCTTTATCCTAAAGCCGATGGACTTCGAAGCGGGCAAAAAGTACCCCGTCATCTTCGATATTCACGGCGGTCCCAAGACCGTCTACGGTCCCGTGTTCTATCACGAGATGCAGTACTGGGCGAGCCGTGGCTATTTCGTCATCTTCTGCAATCCCACTGGCTCCGACGGCCGCGGCGCGTTCATGGATATCCGCGGCAAGTACGGCACGGTCGACTTCGATGATCTGATGGCGTTCTGCGACGCGGCGCTCGCAAAGTATCCCGAGATGGACGCAGATAACCTCTTCGAAACCGGCGGCTCCTACGGCGGCTTTATGACCAACTGGATCATCGGCCACACCGACCGCTTCCGCGCCTGCGCCAGCCAGCGCTCGATCTCGAACTGGACGAGCTTCTACGGCGTGTCCGACATCGGCCCCGACTTCTCCGAAGACCAGTGCGGCTCGACCATCTGGCCGGATGTCGAAAAATTCTGGTGGCACAGCCCCATGAAGTACGCCGACAAGGTCAAAACGCCGACGCTCTTCCTCCACTCGCTCGAGGACTACCGCTGCCCCGTCGATCAGGGCTATCAGATGTACTCTGCGCTGATCGCGCACGGCGTCGAGAGCCGCCTTGTGCTCTTCCGCGGCGAGAACCACGAGCTCTCCCGCAGCGGCAAGCCCAAGCACCGCATCCGCCGCTTAAACGAGATCACCGGCTGGTTCGAGCAGCACAAGGGCTAAAATGGAAATTCGCAAAACCACCTTACAGGACGTCGACACGGCGCTGGACGTCTTCGCCGCCGCAAAGCGCTACATGCGCGCAAACGGCAATGCCTCACAATGGGGCGACGAGTACCCAGACCGCAGCATCGTCACCTATGATATCGCATGCGGCAGCAGCTATGTGATGCTTGAAAATGGCGAGATCGTCGGCACATTCGCCCTCTTTCTCGGCGAGGACGAGAGCTACCGCGTCATCGAAGACGGCGCGTGGCATCTCGATCAACCCTACGGCACGATCCACCGTCTCGCCTCCAACGGGAAAGCGCGTGGCGTGTCGAAGGCCTGCTTTGACTTCTGCACCGCGCAGATCGGCTATCTGCGCGCCGACACGCACGCGGATAACCGCCCGATACAGCGGCTTTTGGAAGCGTATGGCTTCCGGCGCTGCGGCGTCATTCACGGTGCCTTCGACGGCGGAGAGCGCATCGCGTACGACTGCATCGCGCACATCTGAGCCCGTTTCCGCCGAAAATCGTCATTTAAGAGAGGTCTGTCATGGAACGCAGAATTGTCGACGGCGAGATCGTGAAGCTCGCAAGAGAACAGCAGATTCTGAAGCTGCACGCGGAGATCTACTCGTTCAATGCGCAGTCTCAGCGGATGTTCGAGCGCGCCGGATTCCACAAGGCCGGCGACGAGCTGTACGAAATGGAATTATAACTTTCAAATAGAAAAAGCGCCCGCTCGGTGAGCGGGCGCTTTTTTCATTCTTCAGAACTCGGGGCCGTCATAGTGGTAGTAGTCGTTGCCGTCGATGAAACGGTCGTCGCGCGAGAGCTTTTTGATCATGCGGTACGCCGCGGCGAAGAGCAGCACAACGAACACAACGAAGATCCATGCATAGCCGTCGTACTCATACGTTGCGATGAAATCGTACGCGCCGTGCAGCAGCACCGGCACGAGCACGGCAAGGCGGCGGCAGCGGCGGCTGCGGTACTCGTCGCCAAAGTTGTCGTAGCGCTTGGCAAGGCCGTAGAAAGCGCCCATGAACACACCGAAGCACGCGTGCCCCGGCACGGCCGTGACCGCGCGGACAGCCGCCGTGCCGAGACCGTACATCAGCACATAGCTGATATTCTCCCACAGGGCAAAGCCGAGCGCGACGAACACGGCGTAGACCACGCCGTCGAACTGGCAGTTGAATTCGCTTGAATACCACGTGCGCTTCTTGAGCAGCAGGTACTTAAAGCCCTCTTCCGACAGCGCGACCACAACGAAGTAGAGCAGCACGTTGTAGGCGGTCGAACTCTGCGGCAGGAGAATGCCCAAGATCGCCTCGCCGATCTGCTCGGTCACGATGGCAGCAAATGTCGATAGAATGCCGAAAATCACGAGCGAGAGCAGCAGCCCCGGCGACTCTTTGTCGAGCCGGTCCTCCTTGTAGACAAAGCGCAGCAGGACAATGGCCGGAATGACTGCCGCAGCGATCAATATCGGGTTTACATAAAAGAGAAACATGATAGCTTTCCTCTCTTTTTTCTGATGATATCACAGCATATCAGCCGCGAGAATATTTGTCAACGCGGTGTTTTTTCTTTTTCCCACTTGACCGGAAGGAAATGCGCGCGTATGATAAATGCATTCACTTTATTCATATAAAGGAGGGGAGAATCATGGAACGTCGAACGCCGTGGCTCGGCTATCTCTGCGTGATCCTGAGCGCCGTCATCTTCGGCTGTATGCCGCTGGGCGCGAATTTTCTCTACGCGCAGGGCGTGACGCCGATGTCGCTGGTGTTTCTGCGCAATCTTCTCTCGCTCCCGGTCCTCGCGCTGCTGTGCCAAAAGCAGGGCGGGCTGCGCATCAGCCGCGGCGCGCTGCTCGAGACCAGCCTGACCGGCTTTTTCGGCTGCTGTATCACGCCGATCCTGCTGTTCAGCTCGTATCGCTATCTTGCCTCCGGCATGGCGACGGTATTCCACTTCGCCTATCCCGTCATCGTGGTGCTCGGCGGCCTGGTGCTGCGCGAACGGGTGCAGAAAAAAGCGCTTTTCTGCGCGGTCCTGTGCTCCCTCGGCATTCTGCTTCTCATCGACCCAAGCGGTGCAGTCGATCCGCTCGGTGTCGCGCTGGCGCTGACGTCCGGCGTGACCTACGCCGTCTACATTCTGCTTTTAGCGCATTTCCGCCACCACGAGGTCATGGGCTTTCGTATGACCTTCTACATGGCGCTCATCAGTGCGGTCTGCATGTTCTTTCTCTGTCTCTTCTCGCACCAGCTCTGTCTGCCGCAGACCCTCGCCGGATGGCTCGCGGCGCTCGCCTTTTCGCTGACGATCTGCATCGGCGCGGTCATGCTCTTCCAGAAGGGCACGTTCCTCATCGGCGCACAGCGCGCAGCGATTTTGAGTACGTTTGAGCCGATCACGAGCATTTTTGTCGGCATTCTCTTCTTAAATGAAACGCTCACGCCGCGCATCCTGCTCGGCTCGGCCATCACGCTGGTCGCGGGCGTGTTCATCACCCTGGGCGGCAAAAAGGACGAAGACAAAGAAGAGGCGGCCAAGGACTGATTCCCTTATTCCGCCTCGCTGCCGCCGCTTTTTTCGCACGCGCGCAGAACGACGATCATCGCAAGGCTGTCGCCCAGCTGCGTAAAGATGGCGGCGAGCAGCGCGACCTCTTCATCGCTCTTTCCCTGCGCCATGGCCGCCGCGGCGGCGCTGACGGCGGCGGGCAGCGCGTCCTGACAGGACATCGTATCACCTCAGGTCAGTTTATGCACCGGGCGCAAAAATAACCGGCGCATTTCTGCTTCGTTTCATCACCACAAGGAGGTTTCCCGTTCCCATGCACAGCAAATCACCCGCAGTTGCGGCACTGAAGGCCGCGTTTCCGCACACCATCCCGATCTTCGCAGGCTTTTTATTTCTCGGCATGACCTATGGCGTCTATATGCGCACGTCGGGCTTTAGCTTCTGGTATCCGATGATCATGAGCGTCGTCATCTTCGGCGGCAGCCTTGAATTTGTCGCGACGAGCATGCTGCTCGCGCCGTTTGCGCCGGTGCAGGTCTTCCTGACGGCGGTGATGATCCAGGCGCGCCACCTGTTTTACGGTATTTCGATGCTCGACAAGTACAAGGGCACGGGCTGGAAAAAGCCCTACCTCATCTACGCGATGTGCGACGAGACGTTCAGCGTCAACTATACGGCGGAGATCCCCGAGGGCGTGGACCGCGGCTGGTTCTACTTCTTCGTCTCGCTGCTCGATGAATTTTACTGGTTCCTGGGCGCAACGCTCGGCGGCATCCTCGGCGGGCTTCTGCGCTTCAATACCGAGGGGCTCGACTTTGTGATGACGGCGATGTTTGTGGTCATCTTCATGGACCAGTGGCTCAAAGAAAAGCACCATTTCAGCGCGTGGATCGGTCTTATCGCAAGTGTTGCGTGTCTGCTCATTTTCGGTGCGGACAACTTCCTCATTCCCACGATGATCTGCATCCTCGTCGCGCTGACCGCGCTGAGAAAGCCCGTCGAAGCCAAGACGCAGGAGGCGGTAAAATGACGATCTTACAACAGACCATCACCATCATCCTCTGCGCGCTCGGCACGATGCTCACGCGCTTCCTGCCGTTTCTGGTCTTCAACCCGAAAAAGCCGACGCCCAAGTACATCCAATACCTCGGCTCAGCACTGCCGGGCGCGATCTTCGGCATGCTCGTCGTCTACTGCCTGCGCAATGTTGACGTGCTGCACTTTGCCTACGGCCTGCCCGAGCTCATCGCCATCGCCGTGACGATCAGCCTGCACCTGTGGAAGAGACAAATGCTGCTCTCCATCGCGGGCGGCACGGTGTGCTATATGCTGCTGGTGCAGTTCGTGTTCTGATTTTGATTTCAACAGAAAGGAAGATGTTCCCATGCGCGTGCTTGACCTGACCCACACCATCGCTGAAAATATGCCGGTCTATCCCGGCACGGAGACACCCATTTTCGCCGGCGCGAACACCTATGAAAAGGACGGCTTCAAGGAGACGAAGCTGACCATGTACACCCACACGGGCACACACATGGACCCGCCCGCACATCTGTTCGCCGGCCGCACGACGCTCGACGCGTTCCCCGCCTCGCAGTTCATCGGCAAGGCGCTCGTTATCGAGTGCAGCGACTTGAACGAGGGCAAGGCCATCACGCTCGAGCGCATCCTGCAATACGGCAAAGACGCGGAAAATGCCGATTTTCTGCTCTTCCACCTCGGCTGGGACAAGCGCTGGGGGACGGATGCCTACTTTGGCGACTATCCCTGCCTTGATGATGCGGCGATGGATTACATCATCGCGGGCGACTACAAGGGCATCGGCTTCGACGTCATCGGCCTCGACCCCATCGCAGACGAAAACCTGACACGCCACAAAAAGCTCTTCCAAAATAAGGACATCGTCAACATCGAAAACCTCAAGGACCTCGACAAATGCGGCAAGGGGTTGTTTTCGTTCAGCTGCTTCCCGCTCAAGCTCGAAAACTGCGATGGTTCGCCCATCCGCGCCGTGGCATGGTTCGAGGACTGATCCGTTACGCTTTGATGCAGCAAATTGAACGTTCAGGAGGAATACCATGGTAGAAAAACAGGCCTTGACCGCACTTTTTGAAAAATATATCCGGAAACTGAGGATCACACCCACGTGGGATATCTGCCTTGAATTTGTGGAAGACCCCGCGTGGCCGAAAACCGGCGACATCAAGATCGACTGCGCCGACAGAAAAGCAATCATTCTTCTGAATATTGCGAATCCCAAGCGGGAGGAAAACTTTGAAGAGATCATCGTTCATGAGCTGATGCACATCAAAATGTATCCGCTCGATCAGGTGACCGAATCGCTGATCGTGAAATGCTTTGAAGAAGGCTCGGCAGCAAACAAGTTTGCCTATGAACAGTTTTTTACGACGCTTGAGCAGACCGTGGAAGAGCTTGCCAAATGCTTCTTGCTGGAATTTGGCGAAAACAAAGAGCTCTCCTACGGAAGATGCCGTCAGGAAATGTCCTTCAACGATCTATATGACGGTCTGAAGAACATCGACTGACAACAAATTTCTCCGTCTCATTATGAACAACACTTGCCCCCTCCGTATTTTGAATACGGAGGGGGCAAGTTTATGGTTCTTTTTATCGCTCAATGAGTTTCTGGCCGCTGCCGTAAAGATAGTCGTAGTTTTCGCGCATGATGTTCTTGATAAGCGGAATGCACAGCACCGCGTCGGCTGACATCCACGCAAACGGGTCAGCCACACACAGGCCGTAGACCGCCGCCTGCGGTGCCTCCGCGCTGACCACGCCGCCCGCGAGCGCCGCAGGCAGCAGCAGACAGACGGCAACGCGCGCGACAAGCTCGGCCGCTCCCGCGCCCAGCACGAACTGCGGCTTGCCGATGCCCTGCACACAGTTTCGCGCGACAAAGATAAACCCCAAGAACGCGTAGAGCGACAGGTCGATATAGAGGTAGGAATTGCCAAAGCGGAGCGTCTCCGCCGTCACCTTGTCAGCACTGAGGAAGATGTGAAGATAGGTGCCGTTGATCGTCAGCAGGAGGCCAATCAGAATGGAGCACGCCGCCATGATGAGCATGATGATAATCGACTGGATCGTGCCCTTTTTGATGCGCTTTGTGTCACCCGCGCCGAGGTTCTGCGCCGTGAAGCTCGTCATCGCGGAGCCGAGACCGTTGAGCGGCGTCATCAAGAGGCTATTGATCTTGTTTGCCGCGCCAAAGCCATTCTGCGCGGAATTAGAGACCATCACGCCGTTCAGCATGTCAAACTGGACGACGATACTCTGCACCACAATGATGCCGATCGCCAGCACGGAAAATTGAAGGCCGAGCGGGATGCCCTGGATCAGATGGCGCGTCACATCATGGCAAGTGATCTGCCAGTCCTCCTGATGCAGGCGCAGCTCGGGATATTTGGAGAAAGCATAGGCAAAGCAGCCCAGTGTGCTGATGAGCTGCGCGCTCACCGTGGCGATGGCCGCCCCGGCGACACCCCAGCGGAACACAATGATAAACAGCAGGTCGAGTCCCACGTTCAGTACCGTGGAGAACAGCAGGAACGCCAGCGGCGTCACACTGTCACCCATGCTGCGCAGGAACGAGCAGATGAAGTTATAGAACAGCTGCGCACCGATGCCTGCAAAAATGATCGCGCAATAGGTATAGGCCGCGCGGTAGACCTCGCCGTTGTCCGGCGTCACATTGATCCACGCAAGCATCGGATCGAGCAGAAGCAGCGCAAGCCCCGTCAGGATGACCGTCAGCACGGCGGATAAAACGATCTGCGTCGTCAGCGAGCGCCGCACCCCCGCAGGATTGTGCGCGCCGACATTGCACGACGTGACCACGCAAAAACCCGCGCTGACGCCGAAGGCAAATTGCAGGAAAATAAAGATGAGCGACGTCGTATCGTTGACGCCCGCGACCTCCTGCGCCGTCAGTGTCTGGCCAACGATCGCCGCATCGCTGATCGTATAGACCTGCTGCAACAAATAGGAAACAATGATTGGGAAAGAAAACGCCAAAATCGTCTTCCAGCATTCGCCCTGCGTGAGCTCCACCGGCTGGAACAGGGCAGATAAACTTTTTTTCTTCATAACTAAAATCTCCATCATTTTTTGACTGGCAGATTATAGTCTCCCTTTTCCCCCTTGTCAAGGCAAAAGTTGAACAAATCAGGTAAGGTCTTGGTGAAGAAAATCACGGAAAACGGCACAGTTAGAAATATCATCTTCCGCAGTTTTCAGTCTATCTACGCACTTCACCTTTGGCAGTATTTTGAGAGTGTTCCGCAAAAGAGTTCCGCATTTACATCATAAGTAAAAACGAACCGCGGAATGGCGATGGACTTTCTCTCCCGCAGCTATGAATATAAAAAAAGAAGCCACTCTCTTGAGTGGCTT
>ENA-ORSJ01002128-ORSJ01002128.1-human-gut-metagenome-genome-assembly--contig:-NODE-2128-length-13980-cov-3.062406_pt1 | contig 13980 bp, 13 predicted proteins | sample MGYA00242191_ERZ509158 | MGnify/ENA primary metagenome ERZ509158 (study PRJEB26280, sample SAMEA2338623) | human gut metagenome | biome: human gut; feature: human-associated habitat; material: faeces... | reverse complement strand
GGACGAGTATGACTATGTAACCATAGAATTTCGTTCCACCACGCCCAGCTAATTTTTGTATTTTTAGTAGAGACAGGGTTTCACCATGTTGGCCAGGCTGGTCTCGAACTCCTGACCTCAAGTGATCAACCTGCCTTGCAGGCCTTGCAAACGGCGCGCGTCTTGCCATGCAGGCAGTAAGTGAAGGATGCCACTGTCTTGCCATAGGCGAGATGGGCATAGCCAATTCCACGTCAGCCACTGCACTCTACTCCCACCTTCTGGACCTTCCGGCAGAAAAGGTGGTGGGGCCTGGCACGGGCGTGGACGACAGGGGAATGGCCCACAAGGCAGAAGTGGTGCAAAGGGCCATCGAGGTCAACAGGGAGCTGCTTGGGCGCAAGGATGAGCTTTGGCCAGATCCCGTGGCTGCCCTGTCCTGCCTTGGCGGATTCGAGATCGTCACCATGGCAGGCATAGTCCTTGGCGGGGCTGCCATGCGCGTGCCTGTCCTTGTGGACGGATTTATCGCCTCCTCAGCCTACATGGCTGCAGTTTTGCTCTGTCCCTGGGCAGCCCAGTACTGCTTTGTGGCCCACGCGTCCGCAGAGCCAGGGCACGAGCTTTCCATGAAAAGGCTTTCCTCTCTTCTGGATGCGCATTTTGGGCAGAACACGAAGCAAACGCATCCCTGGACGCAGGGAGAGCGACTGACTGCACCCCTTTTGAATCTTGGCATGCATCTTGGCGAGGGGACTGGCTGCGCGGTGGCCTATCCCCTTTTGCGCGCAGCTGTTGCTGCCTACAGGGAGATGGCTACCTTTGGCGAGGCTGGTGTCTCGACTGCGGACAAGGCTGACTAACGGAGAGACAAGGTGGACAGGGATTTGCTGGTAGTCGAGGATGTGAGCAGGGTCTTTCCCGTGCGCTCGCGCGAGGGGCTGCGCATGCTTTTTGCGGTAAGCAAGGCAAGCTTTTCCCTTGAAAAGGGGGAATGTGTGGGCCTTGTGGGCGAATCCGGCTGTGGCAAATCTACGCTCGGGCGTCTGGTGTGCGGGCTGGATAGGCCAACATCCGGACAAGTTCTGTTCGACGGGGAGCCTCTGCCACTGGCCTGCGCTTCCTCGCCCGCAGTAGGCCGCATACAGATGGTGTTTCAGGACGCCTTCTCCTCCCTCGATCCCCGCCTGAGCGTAGGACGCACAGTGGCCGAGGGCCTCGAGAGCCGCGGTTTTCAGAGACGCAGGAAGATGGGCAGGGCGGAAATACGCGATGCTGTGCGGGACATGTTCGCAAAGGTAGGCCTGGCCGGCATGGAAAAACGCTTCCCCCACGAGTTTTCCGGTGGGCAACGCCAGCGCGTGGCGCTTGCCAGGGCCCTTGTGACAAGGCCGGATCTTGTGGTCTGTGACGAGCCTGTGTCCGCCCTGGACGCCTCCGTGCAGGCCCAGGTTCTCAATGTAATGCGCGATCTGCAGGAAGAATTCGGGCAGGCGCAGCTCTTTATCTCCCACAATCTGGCAGTGGTTGGCTACATGTGCTCGCGGGTGCTGGTTATGTACCTTGGACGCATCGTGGAGATGCTGGAAGCGAAGGATCTCGGCCGCGCAGCCCATCCCTATACCAGGGCGCTGTATCGGGCAATGCCGGGCAGAACAAGGGCAGGGGAGGGGCTGGTGGTCCTTGAGGGTGAGCTTCCCTCGCCGCTCAATCCTCCCCAGGGCTGCCATTTTCATCCGCGCTGCCCCAAGGCCCAGGACATATGCAAGGAAAAGGCGCCAGACTGGGAGGAACTTGCCCCAGGCTGGCGCGTGCGTTGTCATTTTGCGGAATAGTTTCAGGTTTTGAGCCCCAGCAACCTGCTCTCGATGGCCTTCATGAGCGTCTCAAGGCCTGTTCCCTTGAGGGCAGAGACGTGCAGGGCATCCGGCAGGGCGTCTCCCAGCTCGGCCTGCACGGCAGGGTCGAGCAGATCCCACTTGTTCAGCACAAGCAGGCGGGGGACCTTGCCAAGGTCCAGGGTATCCAGGATGGTTTCCACGGACGAGATTTGCAAAAAAAGGTCCGTGTGGGATGCGTCCGCCACGTGTATGAGCAGATCCGCGCTGTCCAGCTCCTCCAGGGTGGCCTGGAAGGCCTCCATGAGTTCAGCAGGAAGGTTGCGGATAAATCCCACTGTGTCCGCGAGCACGATTTCGCGCTCTGCCGGAAAGCGCAGGCGCCTTGTGGTCGTGTCCAGGGTGGCAAAGAGCTTGTTCTGGGCAAGGACCTCGGATTTCGTGAGGGTATTCAGAAGCGAGGATTTGCCTGCGTTGGTGTAGCCCACAAGCGCAGCCAGAGGAATGCCGTTGCGGCTCCTGTTGTTGCGCACATAAGACCTTTGCCTGCGCAAATTGTCCAGTTCCTTGCGCAATCTTCCCATGCGCTCGCGGCTTCTGCGCCTGTCTATTTCGAGTTTGGTTTCGCCTGGACCTCGGCCGCCTATACCGCCCATGAGTCTGTCCATGGCGCGGTTTTTGCCTGTCAGACGCGGTAGCATGTATTTTAGCTGGGCCAGCTCCACCTGCAGTTTGCCTGCCCTCGTCACTGCGTGCTGTGCAAAGATGTCCAGGATGAGCTGTGTCCTGTCGAGCACCTTGCGTTCTGTGATATCCGCGAGATTGTGCAGCTGGGCAGGGAGCAGTTCACCGTCAAAAATCAGCATGTCGGCCTGACCTGCCAGGGCCTGGACTTCCAGTTCCGCCATCTTGCCACGGCCAAGTATGTTTCTGGGCTGCAGGTTTTTGGTGCGCTGTATCATGCGCCCGCAGACAGTGATGCCAGCGGTTTTGGCCAGCTCAGCCAGTTCGTCCAGATTGCGCTCCTGGATTGAGCGCGGCTCCTCGGACACGGACACAAGGATGCAGCGGTTTTCCGAGGAAGAGGTTTTCCCGTCCGAGGAAACTCTTGCGAACTCCTCTTCAAGGGCCTGGGCCTGCTCTGTCAGATCGATGGCAGTGTCGCTCCAGGCGCGCATGGGCTCCACACGGTAGGGCTCGCTTGCTGTGGGCGGCAGAAGGTGCGCAAACTGCCACTGCAGGGGAAAGCCTTCTTCCGTGATGGTGAGCACGACCATGGCGTCAAGGCGCAGGAAGAGCATGTCCATGAGGTCTTCTTCGCTTAGGCCCTCCGATCCTAGGTGGGTGTGGAGAAGGCGCAGGCCTCTCAGTCTTTCTGAGCCCATGCGAGAGCGGGAGAGTTCCGGAATATAAATGCCGTCCGCCTTGCCCACGATGACCAGGGCGACACGACCCCTGCGATCAAGCAAAAGCCCTATCTGTCGCTCCAGGGAGCGGGACAGTAGGGCCAGTTCTCTTGCCTGATCGAGGGTGTAGACATCCCCTCTGGGAAACTTGCGTGTGCCAAGGCGCTCAAGGGACTTGAGCTGACTTGGGCTCAAGCCCTGCAGATTTCCGTCAAGACGTGAAATGGGAAGCCTCCGAAATCAGGGGCGGATAGGTTAGGGACGGATGTAGGAGGTGATGAGAGCGTCGTAGCGCGAGGTCGCGTCAAAGGCTCTGGAGGCCATGCGCTGGCGGAAGAGCAGGGAGGAGCACATGTTGTGTTCCTTCAGATCTTCCATGGTAGGCCCGTACCATTCCGTGCCGGGGATCACGAGCATGGAGTGGAAATTCTTGGCTGCGGCCCTGATGAGGCCGCCGATGTCGATTTCCTCCACGGCCTGCTCCAGGGAGAGGTGACGCGCAATGGCGCCAGCAAAATTGTAGAGATTGACGCAGACCAGATCAAAGGGCTTGATCTGCATCTCTTCGAGAACCTGCATGTGCTCTGGCACGTCCTTGTTGGCAAGGATGCCGGCATGGATTTTGGGGTGCAGCGTCTTGACCCTGCCGTTCAGGATTTCGGGAAAGCCTGTGACGGAGCTGACAGAGTGTACGGGAAGGCCAGCGTTTTCCAGAGCCTTCATGGTGCCGCCAGTGGACACGAGTTCCACTCCGTTGCTGCTCAGAAAGGAGGCAAATTCCACCAGCCCGCTCTTGTCCGTGACACTGAGAATTGCCCGCCGGATGGGAAGAAGTTCCATAGTGTTCTCCTGCGTGGAACAAAAAAGCGTTCCTCGCCATTGGTTTTCGAGGACAGAGTGAAGTATTGCACAAGTGTTGGGAAAAAGCAAAATGGGGAAAGGCTCCGTGCACGCGGCTAAAGTGGGTCGCACTGTGGATTTGCAACGTGGGGGAACAGGCCCTGCAACATGGCCTGGCAACCCTTTTGTCACAATGTCGACACCTGTTCGGTCCTTGACTTTTGCCCTGCTATTGGGCAAGGAAAAACTGCCTTAGGGCTGCTTTTGTCAATACCCCGTGTTTGCTCTTCTCTCTCACAAGATCAAATACCCGGCAGCTCCTTTTTGAGACGTGTCGCTACTGGTACCAAACCACAGGCTGGACACGTTTTTTTCTGTCTTGCGAAGCCCTTGGCCTTTGCAGGGCTGGGGAACAAGTGCATTTGGGGCCAGAAGCTCCAAAAAAAGCGGGCATGGCCTGCCCAATCCAAGGGGAGAACTAAAGGAATTGAACAATTTCCGTAGCTTGCTGCAGCCGTGGCGCGTCGAGGACAGCGCAGAGCTCTATGGCATCCATTCCTGGGGTGCCGGTTACTTTGACGTTTCCTCAAACGGCGATGTTGTTATCTGTCCCAATGGCCCCCAGGGTCCCAAAGTGTCCATTCCCGAGATCATCGAAGGCATCAAGGAACGGGGCTACGACATGCCCTGCCTGCTCAGGGTGGAAAACATTCTCGACACGCAGATTGCCAATCTGCACGAGTCCTTCCGCAAGGCCATCAAGAACCTTGGCTACAAGGGCAGCTACCGTGGCGTCTTCCCCGTCAAGGTCAATCAGCAGCAACAGGTGATTGAGGAAATCGCCGACTTCGGCTCGCGCTACCACCACGGCCTGGAAGTGGGCTCCAAGGGCGAGCTCATTGCCGCAGTCTCCCACCTTTCCGACAGGGAAGCCTGCCTTATCTGCAACGGCTACAAGGACGGGGAATTCATTGACCTGGGCCTTCAGGCACAGCGAATTGGTCTGAACGTCTTCTTTGTCATCGAAATGCCCGGCGAGCTCGAAACCATACTGCAGCGCGCCCGCATCCACGACATGCGGCCAAAACTTGGCGTGCGCTGCAAGCTGTCCACCAGGGCAAGTGGCCACTGGGCAGAGTCCGGTGGCGAGCGTTCGGTCTTCGGCCTCTCCCCTGCAGAAATCGTGGATCTTATTGACAAGCTCAAGGCAAACGACATGCTCGATTGCCTGCGCCTGCTTCACTACCATCTGGGATCCCAGGTTTCCAATATCCGCGACATCCGCCTGGGCGTGCAGGAAGGCGCCCGCTTCTACGCGGGCCTTGTGCAGGAAGGCGCGCCCATGGGCTACATCGACCTTGGCGGCGGCCTTGCCGTGGACTACGACGGCTCGCACACAAACTACGTCTCCTCGCGCAACTACACCCTGGACGAATACAGCGCGGACATAGTGGAAGCCATCATGGGCACCCTGGACGAGGTAGGTGTGCCCCATCCGCACATCGTGACCGAATCGGGCAGGGCCACGGTTGCCTACTATTCCCTTCTGCTCTTCAACATTCTTGACGCAAGTGTAGTCGAACCCATGCAGCTGCCCGAGGATTTGCCAGAGGACAGCCCGGAGCCAGTCAAGAACCTGCGCGAGGTTCTTGTCAACATTACTCCCCGCAATCTGCAGGAATGCTACAACGACGCCATCTACTACCGCGGCGAAATGCGTCAGCTTTTTGCCACAGGCGCTGTCAATCTGCGCCAGCGCTGCCTGTCCGAGCGCTTTTTCTGGGCAATCCTCATGCGCATTTCCGAGGAGAAGGACAAGCTCAAGGTTATTCCCAGGGACTTGCAGGACATCGACGCCTATCTTGCGGACATCTACTACGGCAACTTCAGTATTTTCCAGTCTCTGCCGGACTCCTGGGCCATTGATCAGCTCTTCCCCATCATGCCCGTGCACAGGCTGAAGGAATGCCCCACGCGCCTTGGCATCATTTCGGACATTACCTGCGACTCCGACGGCCAGATCAACCACTTTATCGATCAGCAGGGCAACAAGAGAACCCTGGAACTCCATCCCCTGAAGGCTGGTGAGGAGTACTATCTGGGTGTCTTCCTTGTTGGCGCCTACCAGGAAACGCTGGGCGATCTGCACAACCTCCTTGGCGACAACAACGTTGTTTCCATCCGCATCGAGGAAGACGGAAGCTACGAGTTTGTGCGCGAACAGGAAGGCGATACGGTTGCAGACGTCCTCTCTTATGTAGAGTACGATCCTCGGCGCATCATGGAATCCCTGCGCAGCATGGCAGAGCGTGCCGTGCGCGAGGGTCGCATAACTCCCAGCCAGCGTTTTGCCTTCCTGCAGATCTTCGAGGACGGCATACGCGGCTACACCTATTTCGAACGCTAGTCTTCTCCTGCCCATGGCAGGACAGGCAACAAATGGGCCGCTTCTCTTTTCAAGAGAGGCGGCCCATAGTGTTTTGGTACCTTGTGACGGCTAGATGGTCTCGGCCTTTGGTTCGGGCTGCTTCGGAGTGGCGGGCGTCTGAGGTGCCGGAGCAGCGTCCCTGGTGTTCGAAAGGATGGGCTTTGTATTGGTGGCAAACTTTGCTGCCTGATCCTCGAGGACTGCCTTGCCCACAATGAGCCACTTCTCGCCAACCTTGCGCAGGGCAAGCCAGCTTGTCATATTGGCAGGAGTCGTCACCCTGGCGATGGCAGCATCAGTGCCAAGTTCCTTGACCTCGGCCTTTTTCAGGGCCTGGGGTTCCCAGGGACAGTCGGGGCTCTGGGACCTTGTGCACTGGGCAACGAGCTCGCCTGTGCCCACCATGCGGGTGAAGGTCCTTGTGTACTGGCTCTTCAGATCCATGGCGGACTCAAGCCAGCGGTCCATCTCGTTGCCAATGCCGAACAGGGTGCCGAGATCGCCGGCAAAGTTGAGGAGACTGTTGTCTTCCTTGAGATTCACGAGCTCATGGCTGGCAAAGGCGTCCATGTCGAACTGTGCCATGAAGGCCTGGCTGTTCTTGTCCGTCAGGGCCTTGGCAGCGTCGTTGAGAGTTTTCTGGGGGCCGGATGTCTGGCAGGCTGCGAGGAGAAGGGCAAGCCCCAGAACGAGAATCAGGCTGACAATGTTTTTGCGCATGGGAATTTCTACCTCGTTTCGGCAACAAGGCCGAAAGATATGATGTTTGCGGATTGTGTGCGTAGCTCTTTTGATGGCCCTTTGGGGCCAGGGGCAGTGTAGCGAGGAACAGGGGCCCGGGCAAGGCCGCTGACAAAGTGGATGCAGCATCCTGGCTCAGGGCAGAATCAGAAGCGGACCTTCCAGATTTGGACTGCAATGTCGGCCATGTGTTTCTGTCTTTTGCCAATGGTATCCGCGCACCATTCCCCGTAGTATTCGGCAATAACCCTGGTCGTCTGGAAGACGCTTGTTTTGTAAACCTCCCGCTTTTGCTTGTAGGAGGAGTTTCCGACAGCGCGGTTTGAGGCTGCTTCAAGCAATGTCATGTTGCCAAGGCGAAAGACCATGCGCTGCATCTGCCTGAATTCGGCTACAGTCCAGCCTTCGGAGGGATTCACGGGAAAGATGTGCTCAATAGTGTATTGTTCGTTGAATGGCTCGAAGCTAATGTTGGAGCGGTGCTTTTCGAGCTTGAAAAGTATATAGCGCACCAGCTTTTTGCTCTTGCTGGTCATGGTAGGAATGGATTTTTTTGAAAAGGAAAGTCTGAAAAGCTCATCGTCAGGGTATAATGGCTTGAGCGCATTGATAATCTGTTTTTCAGAGGTGTACTCCTGTGCAAGAATTTTCAGAGCAACATCATTGTAGACGCGCTCCTGCTCATTGAAAGCCATGTTGCCGACAATGCTGGAGCGAAATGCAATGCCAGCGACAGCCTCGAGGATTCTGGTAAATGTCTGCCTGCTGGATGAGAAAAAGACCTTGTGGCAGGTAAGAAGAAGGGAGAGGGGGGCGGCATTGTCAAAGATTTGCAGAGCCTCGAGTGCAGCTTCTTCCCTAGAGTTCCATCCAATATCATAAGGCGAACGTAATGCCGCGTAGACCGGAGCAGCGCGGTCCAGATTTTTAAGCAGAACAAACGCCTTTCGCGGTTCACGGATTTCCCTGCTCAGGGTCTTGAAAAGAGCGTTTTTCCGGACAATTCGGTTGCAAGAGTTCCAGAATATGCGCAAGAAGTCGGCAAAACTGTCTTCTCCAAGGCAAGATGTAATATGTAACCACGTTGTCTCGAGATCTCTCAATGCTACGGGGCTTTCCATGTGGTCGTCGTCAATGCAGCTGTAGAGGTAGTTTTTTAAAAGATCTGTAGCCGAGAGCCGGACACCTCGGGCATTGAGGGTTTCGAAGAGCACAAAGGCGTTGCTGTCGCTACTGACAGTGACCGCGGAGAAAAAGAGTTTGTCGGCCACAGTGTCCACAAGGTCCGCAATGTGTGCACCCCTGTCAGTGTCTTTGGCGCAGAAAGCTTGCAGTTGCCCTTTAAACCAGAAAAAGGCCTGCCGCATAAGAATCTCTGACTCGTTCCGGCCCATGCTAGGCAGGTCATCAAGTGCTGCAAGATAGTTTTTGTAGTAAATATTGTTGTACTGGTTGAGCGTGAGCTTTGCCGACACAGCCATGGTTTTGGAGTTGATATTCCCTATATAGCTGTCAAAGAAGAGTTTCCCTCTCTGTGTGTTCAGCTCTGTATTTTCCCCATTGCTTGCCATATCCCGCAAAAGGCTTATAGCTGAGAGTATGAGGATACTGAGGGTTGTCAGCCTTTGTTGTCCATCGATAATGCTGAAATGCCTGCTTTCTTGTGCATGAAGGACCAGAAAACCCATGAAATGGGACTGTTCAGCATCATCCAGGGGCAGTCCAACAATGTCCTGCCACAGATCGTCCCATTCGTCTTCGCCCCAGGCGTAGTTTCTCTGAAAGGGCGGGACTCGATAGGTATTTCCAGCCTCCATCAGATGTCTGTAGGTCATGTTCTGGATCATAAAAGGAACAGTCGCCATGACAAGCACCTCGTCAAATGTCAGTATCGGGAAGTATTCTGGCTCTGCCGTTGGTACACTCTGCAAGGGCAAGAGTGAGTTCGTCTCTCCTGTCTGCCGGTACTTCCAGGGAAAGAACCATGGAGGAAGCAAACTCCTCTCCAATAATATTTGCCGCATGGGCTGACAACAGGCGGTGTACCCTGTCGCTGTCCGCGTAGGCTATTTCCACCCTAATGCTGACAAGCTCTGTCTTGGCGCAAACTGGAAGGCTTTCGAGGCAGAGGGCAACGCTTTGCTGATAGGCGCGGACAAGGCCCCCTGTGCCAAGCTTGATGCCTCCGAAGTAGCGGGTGACCACGCAAAAAAGCTCGCCAACGTTTGAGTGCAGCAGGGTGGTGAGCATGGGGCGCCCTGCAGTTCCGTGCGGCTCCCCATCGTCGCTGCAGCCAACCTGGGCGCTAGAGCCGGCCGGGCAGGCCACAAAGGCCCAGCAGTTGTGGGTTGCGTCGGCGTAGGTGCTGCGAACGGCCTCGATGCCGTCCTTAGCCTCGGCCACATTTGAACAGTGCCCAATGTGGGTGATGAAGCGGCTTTTCTTTATGAGGAGAGATGTCTCGTGCAGCTCTCCCATCGCAAGCGCCGGTATGAGGGATGTCGTTTCTTGTGTCATAAAAATACTGGAAGGTGTACAGGCCTGAAGGGCTTTTGAAGACCTTTTGTGCCCTGTCACACAAAAATTTGCAATCTGCCTCTTTACAGACGAAATTTGGGTATTAGTTATTGTCTGTCTGTGGGAAACAGACAACTATTATCAATAACATTCAAATACCCTTGTGAAGAGAGGTTTACCATTATGAGCAAGACCGAGAAAAATTTGATGGACGCCTTTGCAGGCGAGAGCCAGGCCAACCGCAAGTACCTTGCCTACGCAAAGGTGGCAGATCAGGAAGGCAAGGCCCAGATTGCCAAGCTGTTCCGTGCAGCCGCAGCCGCCGAGACCATTCACGCCCATGCCCATCTGCGCAATGCCGGCAAGATCGGTGACACCGCTGCCAATCTGAAGGACGCTCTTGAGGGTGAAACCTACGAATTCACCAAGATGTATCCCGAAATGTACAAGGAAGCCCTGGAAGAAGGCAACGAGAAGGTGGCAAAGTACTTTGATTTCGCCAACAAGGTGGAAGAAGTGCATGCCAAGCTCTACAAGAAGGCCATCGAGGACGCCAACGCCTTCACCGGTGACTACTACATCTGCCCCGTGTGCGGCTACACCCACGAAGGTCCCTTTGACGGTGCCTGTCCCGTGTGCGGCGCCAAGGGTTCTTCCTTCATCAAGGTTGACTAACCTCGGGATAGATTCCTTTCCGGCCGCAAGGCCCATATTCTGAATGAAAGAGGGAGTGTTTTCGGTTTTTCCGAAGGCGCTCCCTTTTTTGGGTTCCCTTTAGCGGAAGTCTGCTTTCTCATTGCCTTTTGCAGGGAAAAAAGGCACGATGCGGCAACATTTTTCTGGAGGATAGCTTCATGCGACACCGCCTTGCAGGGGTTTGTCTCCTGCTGCTTATCTTGTGCTGCGGCTGCAGCATGCCTGTGCCCGCAGGGGCACAGCCTGCAGCGACAAAGCAGGCTCAGAACGAGGGCAAACAGCAGCCCTTGAGCAAATTCGACGCCCTGCGCCGTTTCGGACAGGTCCTCGACATAGTTGAACGTTCCTACGTGAACGACATAGGTCAGGCAGAACTTGTCGATGGAGCCATCAAGGGGATGCTGCAGGGGCTGGATCCGCATTCCTCCTTCATGAGCGCAGACGAATACAAGGAAATGCAGGAAACCACGTCGGGCGAGTTTTTCGGCATTGGCGTGGAAATTGCCATGGAAAACGGCCAGGTGACAGTGGTTGCCCCCATCGAGGACACCCCTGCCTTCAACGCCGGCATGAAGACCGGCGACATCATCCTGACCATCAACGGCCAGTCGACCCAGGAAATGACCCTGCAGGACGTGGTTTCGCGCATTCGCGGCCCCAAGGGAACCAAGGTCGAGCTTTCCATCCTGCACACCAATGGCAGGGAACCCGTTTCCTTGAGCATTGTGCGCGGGGCAATTCCCATTGTCAGCGTCAAGAGCAAGAAGCTGGAGGACGGCTACTACTGGATCCGTGTGACCCGCTTCTCGGAAAAGACCACGGACGAGCTCATCGAGGCTTTTGCCAAAGCAAAGAAAGAAGCCGGCAAGACAGGCATCAAGGGTATTGTGCTTGATTTGCGCAACAACCCCGGCGGTCTTCTCAGCCAGGCAGTGAGTGTTTCGGATCTCTTCCTGCAAAAGGGAACCATTGTTTCCATCAAGGGCAGAAGCAACGTGACCGAACGCGTGTACACGGCTCAGGCCCAGCCCACGGATGTTGAAGCTCCCATGGTTGTTCTTATCAACGCAGGCTCTGCATCCGCATCGGAAATCGTGGCAGGAGCCCTGAAGGATCAGCACAGGGCTGCCATTGTGGGCGAACGCTCCTTTGGCAAGGGTTCTGTGCAGAACATCATTCCCCTGGCAGACGGTTCGGGCCTCAAGCTCACGGTCGCCCTCTACTATACCCCGGACAACAGATCCATTCAGGCAGAAGGTGTTTCTCCGGACATAGAGATTCCCTTTGAAATGCCTTCGGACAAGGACAAGGAAAATCGCTTCCTTTTGCGCGAGGCAGACTTGAACCGCCATCTGGAAAACAGCAATGCCGAGGGTGATGCGCCAAACGCAGAGAAGAAGAGCGAAGACAAGCAGACGAAGGAGCAGCTTGCAAAGGACAATCAGCTGCGCCTTGCCCTGCAGATAGTAAAGGGTCTGCCGAGCATGCAGGCCATAAAGAACAAGTAGTTCGGGAACAGCCCGGACAAAAATACCGCAAGACAGATCAATGCCTGCCGCAATCGCGGCAGGCATTGTCATAGTGGAGGACAAAAATGGCAGAGCTTTGTGTGGGTATTCTTGGTTGCGGCAATATGGGCGGCGCCATCCTCAAGGGGCTGGCTGCTACTGGAAAGTACAGCCTTATTGGCTGGACAAGAACCATGAAAAGACTCGATCCGCTGCTTGAAATGGGAGTTGAGGCTGCTACGGACGCCAATGATCTTGTGCGCAAGAGTTCTGTTTTGATCCTTGGGGTCAAGCCCTATCAGATAGAGGATGTCATAGAGAGCCTCGACAAGAAGCTTCTTTCCGGCAAAATCCTTGTTTCCATCGCTGCCGGCACAAGCCTGAAGACCTTGAAAAAGGCTGCGGACAATTGTTGCACTGTGGTTCGGTGCATGCCGAACACGCCTGCCATGGTCAGCCGTGGCGTCTTTGCCCTGTGCTTTGACAAGAAGGCCGGGGAAAAAGAGAAGGAGTGCGTGAAGGGGATCTTCGCGGACCTTGGCCTGTGCCTGGAACTGACAGAAGAGCAGTTCACCCCCTTCTCGGCCCTCATAGGTGCCGGGCCTGCCTATGTCTTCGATCTCATGGAGGGCCTTGTCATGGCAGGCGTCACTCTGGGCTTTTCCCATGCCCAGAGTCGCAGTATGGTGACGGAACTCTTTGCAGGATGTGCGAAGATGGCAGCGGAAAATTCCGCAGAACACCTCATGGCCATGCGCGACAACAGGTGCTCGCCTGCTGGCCTCACCATTGCCGGGGTGAACGCCATGAACGAGGAAGGCCTTTCCGCAAAGCTTGGGCGGGCGGTGTTGAAGGCCAACGAGCGCGGACGAGAGATGGAAGACTAGGGTGCCCTTGCAGCAGCGGCGCCAACAGAAGGACGTGTAGCGGGACTCCGGTTCCGCTGCACGCAAAAAGAGGCAACATCGGAACACGCATGGACGAGCGCGAAAGGAAGATATTCGAGGCCTTGCGCCTTGGCGAGCGGGAAATGAAAATTCTACGCTCCCTGGCAAACTACATTTGGTGGAAGACTCCAGAAATGACGCTGCAAAGGCCGGATATGCTGATAGCGCAGGTCATGCAGCTGGGGACCTTCGAGGACAGCATGCGCCTTCTGGAAGCCCTGGGAAAGGAGCGTCTGCGCTGGGTCCTTGAACACGCAGAGGCAGGGCAATTCACACAAAGGCCGTGGCACTACTGGCACTACATGGTGGCAGACACAAGTGTAGGCGAGGTGCCGCCATTGCCTGTACGGAGGTTTTCATGACGACAACGCTCCACTACGAGATTCTCCCAAAGAGTCAGCAGGGGCTTTGGGCAGAGCTTGGGCCCGTCTCGCAATTTGGATTTGTCCTCTATGGGGGAACAGCAATAGCCCTGCAGCTCGAACACAGAACATCCCTTGATTTCGATTTCTTCACATCCTGCGACTTCGAGAAGACGAAGCTCCTTGAGATGCTGCCAGCTAGAGCAAGAGGAGCCATAGTTCAGGATGAGAGAAATACCCTGTCCCTGAAAACGGAAGAGGGTGTCTATCTGTCCTTCTTCGGTGGCATTGGCATTGGGCGTCTGGGAAGGCCGGTTGTAGACAGAAAATACGGGATACAGCTTGCCTGCCTTGAGGATTTGCTGGCGCTCAAGCTTGCGGTAGTGACGCAAAGGGCACAGTGGAAGGACTACTTTGATATGGCAGCCCTCCTGCGCGCTGGCTTGAGCCTTGCGGATGGCCTTGCAGGAGCAAGGGCTCTCTATGGCTCGGCCTTTGCTCCCAGGGCAGCCCTGCAGGCGCTCACCTTTTTTGAGGACGGGGATCTGGGAAGACTTGCAGTAAAGGACAGGGAAGAGCTTGTCCGTGCCGTGCAGCAGGTGCGTGCCCTGCCGGAAAAAGAGATTGTCTCGGCATCCCTGTACGATGCAAGCCAGGATGGAGCCATGGAATATTAGACTCTCCCATCTGCTCTCTGATTGGTCCTGCAGGTTAATCC
>ENA-ORSJ01002126-ORSJ01002126.1-human-gut-metagenome-genome-assembly--contig:-NODE-2126-length-13989-cov-4.038108_pt1 | contig 13989 bp, 11 predicted proteins | sample MGYA00242191_ERZ509158 | MGnify/ENA primary metagenome ERZ509158 (study PRJEB26280, sample SAMEA2338623) | human gut metagenome | biome: human gut; feature: human-associated habitat; material: faeces... | reverse complement strand
TCATATCTCTGGCAAAGAAAAACAGGAAGTTCCCGCTGGGGAACTCCCTGCCTTACTTATCGTGTGTGGATTTTTGCAGGGTGCGTCCGGGTGGGCGCACCCTGTTTTTGTTTGTGCTTATTTCTTCAGAATCCGCATTGCGTTCAGAACAGCGATGATCGTGACACCCACATCACCGAACACGGCTTCCCACATACCGGCCATGCCGAGTGCGCCCAGAACAAGGAACACGCTCTTGATGCCAAGAGCAATCACGATGTTCTGCATCACAATCCGTTTCGTAGCCTTTGCAACATCAATGGCTTCTACAAGTTTCGATGGTTCATCTGTCATCAGAACAACATCCGCAGCTTCAATCGCGGCATCCGAGCCAAGACCTCCCATGGCAATGCCGACATCTGCACGGGCAAGAACAGGGGCATCGTTGATGCCATCGCCCACGAAGGCGAGTTTGCTGCCCTGCCGTTTCTGCTTATCCAGCATTTCCAGCTTTTCGACCTTCTGGTCGGGCAAGAGCTGTGCATAATACGCATCCAGACCAAGTTCGTCTGCCACCGACTTGCCGATTCGCTCATCATCGCCGGTAAGCATAACAGTTTTTTCCACGCCGATCTTTTTCAGCTCTGCGATTGCGCACTTGCTGTCCGGCTTCACTTCATCTGCGATCAGGATACAGCCTACATAGCTACCATCCGCTGCTACATAGAACTTTGTTCCGGCTGCATCGCAAGCGGCATAGGCAATCTTTTCAGATTCCATCAGCTTACTGTTGCCAGCCAGTACCTTCTTTCCCTGCACCATAACGCTGATGCCGTGTCCTGAGATTTCCTCAAAGCCAGAGAACTGCTTCTGGTCGATTGGCTTTCCATAAGTCGCAAGAATCGACTTTGCGATCGGGTGGTTGGAATAACTCTCTGCCTGTGCAGCATACTCCAATACCTGCTCTTTCTGGTATCCGGCTGCCGGAATGATATTTGCGACCTCAAAAACACCCTTTGTTAAGGTGCCGGTCTTATCAAAGACCACCACGCTCACTTTGTTCAGTGCTTCCAGATAGTTGCTGCCCTTTACCAGCACACCGCGCTTGGATGCGGCACCAATACCGCCGAAGAAGGTCAGGGGAATAGAAATGACCAATGCACACGGGCAGGAAACAATCAGGAACACAAAACCTCTGCGCAACCACTCAGACCAGCCGCCGCCAAGGACGAGCGGCGGAATGATCGCCAACACAGCCGCCATTCCAACAACGACCGGCGTATAGTATCGTGCAAAGGTCGTGATGAAGTTCTCGGTGGGAGCTTTTCTTGCAGAAGCATTCTCCACAAGGTCAGTGATCTTCGATACCGTGGATTCCCCGAAGCTCTTTGTGACTTTCAGCGTCAGCAAACCGCTCTGGTTGATGCAGCCGGACAGGGCTTCATCGCCTTTGCGGATGCTTCTCGGCACAGATTCGCCGGTCAGTGCCTTGGTGTCCAGCATGGATTCGCCATCCACAACGATGCCATCCAGCGGGATTTTTTCACCGGGTTTTACCACGATGATCTCGCCCACCGCAACGCTTTCCGGAGAAACGACCTGCAATACGCCATTCCGCTTAACGGTCGCCGAATCCGGACAGATGTCCATAAGGTCAGAGATGGACTTTCTGGAACGCTTTACCGCCAGCGACTGGAAGAACTCTCCGACCTGATAGAACAGCATAACTGCAACAGCTTCCGGGTATTCCCCGATGGCAAATGCGCCGATCGTGGAAACACTCATCAGGAAATGCTCGTCAAACACCTGTCCTCTGGTGATATTTTTCACTGCCTGCCATACGACATCCCAGCCAAGAATCACATACGCCACAATCAGAAACGCCAGTTCCGCCAGAGTCGGCAGCTTTGCGAATACGGTCAATGCCATACCGATTGCATAGACCACAGCACCCACGGCAAGCCGTATCGTGCGCTTCTTATCCTCATCGTTATAGACCGCCGCTTTTTCATCCTTTTTGACAGGTGCAGTCGCTTCCAGCTGCTTTTCCGACACTTCAACATCCGGCTCATGGCTGTGTACGATCGTGGTAACGGTATCCAGCAAGGAAGCAGCTACCGATGTTCCAGCCTGAACAGTCAGCGTCTGGTTCATCAGATTCACGGTTGAAGAAGTCACGCCATCCAGCTCACCGACTTCTTTCTCGATTTTTGCTGAGCAGTTCGGACAATCCAGACCTTTCAGGAGATAGACCTTCGTCACCGCAGGTTCGGTCTTTTCCGACACCTCAACATCCGGTTCATGGCTGTGAACGATCGTTTCGACCTGTTCCGCCAGTGTTGCATCCGCAGACTTTTCTGACTGAACGGTCAGTGTCTGCTGCATTAAATTCACAACCGAGGATTCCACTCCCGGCAATGCTCCGACCTCTTTTTCTATCTTGGCGGAACAATTCGGGCAATCCAGACCTTTCAGGATGAATACTCTTTTCATTTTGACCTCCACTACGTTTTCTTAATTGTTCAATCGCTCAACTTAAAAGACAAAAAGATAATCGCTTGCGCGATCATCCTCTTAAATGCTCAAATCCCTTGTCGATGATCTCCTTTACATGATCATCCGCCAGCGAATAATACACGATCTGGGCCTCTCTGCGGAATTTGACCAGTCCGGCAAGCCGGAGTGCTTTCAGCTGGTGAGAGATCGCCGATTTGGTGACGCCCAGCAGAACCGCAAGGTCGCATACACACATCTCGCTCTGTTCCAGAGCATGAAGGATCTGCACTCTTGTGCCATCTCCGAACAGCTTGAAAAGCGATGCAAGCTGGATGTAGTCGTCTTTCGGCTGCATTTTGCCTTTTACATCGTTCACGATGTCCTCATGGATCACATCGCAATTACAGGTGTATAAAGAATTTGACATCAGACGTTCTCCTTGTTTTGTAGTTGAACAACCGTTCAATCATATTATATCTGCTTTTCCTCCGTTGTCAAGAGGAAAAGTTAGCATCTGCTTCCTGCGATTTGTCGTCTAACAGACCTTGACAGCCTCCTTATTTCGCATACAATATAGTTGAGCGTTTACTCAACTGCCGTATTTTGCGCAGAAGATTTTTCATTTGAACAACCATGCAATAAATAAAAGAGGTCTGCCTGTGAAAGGAAAATTCATCACTCTGGCTCTGACATTGGGATTTCTTGCCGCGTTTGGCGTATTTATGCACTCGCCGCCCTCTATTCTGGATGGGCTGACCGGTGCGACCCCGAAAGCGAAACGTGCCGCACAGATGGCCGCACCGCTGGAGGGCAACTATCTGTTCTGCATCAACCCTGCACTGGAACCGTTTTCCGATGCGGATTTCCGGAATGATCTGAAAGCATTTGTTTCCGGTGAGACAGAAGTCCTTTCCGATGCCGGACTGCCGCACATGACGCTTTCGGTCTGCGAAACAGACTATCCCTTGCTTTGCTATGCAACGGCTCTTTGTGAACGCCTGACTGCTGCCGGAGCAGATGTCACGTTGAAGCAGTACAGCGAAACCATGCTGCGTTCCCGTGCAATCAATGGGCGGTATCAACTGCTGCTGGTTTCGGAAAATACGCTTGATGCAACAGCATTGCCGGATGCAGACATCCTTCTGCTCTCCGCAGAAGAAATGGAGGACCCCTCATGCGAAAACTGAACACCATTCTCTCCGTTCTGCTACTTTTCATCTGTCTGCTTCATGGGCTGATGGGCAGTTTTATGTTGCTGGGCATCAGTTCCGGGGCAGGAAAGTTTCTGGCATGGATCGGCGTTGGCATTCTGGCGGCGCACACCGTCCTTGGGCTTTTGCTGACCGCACAGACATTCCGGGCTTCCCGGTCCGGCAGAAAACTCTACGGAAAGCAGAATGCTCTGTTCTGGGCAAGGCGCACCAGTGGGCTTGCTATTTTGCTCATGCTCTTTTTCCATATTGGCGTGTTCGGCAGAGTGCAGGACGGCGTATACATTCTGTTTCCGTTCACAACGGTCCGGCTGCTGACGCAGCTTTTACTGGTTGCTTCGGTATTTGTGCATCTTCTGCTCAATCTCCGACCCCTTCTGGTATCGCTGGGCATCGTCCGGGATAAGGAGCAGCGCGGCGACCTCTATCTGATTCTTTCTATACTGGTGCTGTTTGCTGCCGGTTCGATCATTCTATATTATATCGGGTGGAACAATGTATGAAACACACTTTGGTGATCGTGGGTGCAGGGCTGGCAGGGCTTTCCGCTGCTTTGACTGCTGTGAAAAACGGCTGGACTGTAAAGCTGGTGTCCTCCCTTGCCTCCGAGCGGGCGCAGTCTGTTATGGCAGAGGGCGGAATCAATGCAGCCTTGAATACCAAGGGAGAGGAGGATAGCCCGGAGCAGCATTATACAGATACCCTGACCGCTGCCTGCGGACTTGCTGACCCGAATGCAGTCTGGGGGATGACGCAGGCTGCGTCCGAACTGGTGCGCAGCCTGCACCATCTGGGAGTACAATTCAACGTGACAGATGACGATGAACTCGACCTGCGGAATTTTGGCGGACAGAAGAAAAAGCGGACGGCCTTTGCACAAAGCGATACGGGAAAGCAGCTAATGACCGCTCTGATTGATGCTGTGCGCCGGGAAGAAAGCGCAGGAACGGTCGAACGCTTTCCACACCATAAGTTCCGCACCCTGCTGCTTTCCGGGAACATCTGCGGTGGCTGCACAGTGCAGGACACCTATACTGGCGAACTGCTGCGGTTTGTATGCGATGCCGTCCTGATTGCCACAGGCGGGCTGCATGGCTTATTCGGTGATACGACCGGCTCTCTTGCCAATACCGGAGAAGTCACCGCAGAACTGTTCCGTCTGGGCGTTCCGATGGCAAATCTTGAAATGATCCAGTACCACCCTACCACGGTCGAACTGGGCGAAAAACGGATGCTTCTGAGTGAGGCCGCCCGTGGTGAGGGCGGGCGGCTGTTTGCATTACGGAACGGGAAGCCGTGGTATTTCATGGAAGAAAAATATCCGGAACTCGGCAACCTGATGCCGCGTGACATCACCGCGCGGGAAGTCTGGACGGTCAGCCGTGACTATGAGGTGTTCCTTGATATGACAGAGCTTCCTAAAGAAGTCATGGAGCATAAACTTGCCGGACTGGTGGATGATTGTCAGACCTATCTGCACAAAGATATTCGCAAAGAACCCATTCCGATTTTGCCGGGTATCCACTACTTTATGGGAGGCATTCAGGTGGACGAGCGGCACCGCACTTCGATGCGGAATCTGTACGCTGCCGGTGAATGCTGCGCTCAGTACCATGGCGCAAACCGTCTGGGTGGAAATTCTCTTCTGGGTGCGATCTATGGAGGACAGATTGCTGCGGAAACTGCCTGCCGGGAAACAGTCAGTTCCCCCAATATGCCCTGTGCCGAAGAATCCCTTCTGCCCGAACTTTCCCCGGACGCTCAAATGCAGATGAATCGTATTCTGCTGAACGCACTCGGTGTCGTGCGGGATGCACAGACATTGGAAGCGGGCATTCAGGAAATCCGCAAACTGTCTGGCACCCTTCCGCTTCTGGGCTGTGCCATGCTGGAAAGTGCCCTTGCCCGAAAAGAAAGCCGGGGTGCGCACTGGCGGGCAGATTATCCCCAACGCAACGATGCCGTTTACTGCAAAACCACCGTGGCACACTGGAACGGGCAGCATATCGCCATCAGCTTTGAATCCATCCCCGAAAGGCGGCATGATTTATGAACTACACCATCCGAATCAAACGGCAGGAAAACCCGCAGGCTTCACCCTGCTGGCAGGAGTTTTCCTTTGAGGGAAGTGCGGACGCCTCGATTGCTTCGGTGTTGAACGAGCTGAATCACCGCAGCCCTCTGTGCGAAAAGAGCGGAACGGTCGTTTCCCCCATTGCGTGGGAATGCGGCTGCATGATACGCAAGTGCGGTGCCTGTGCCATGCGGATCAATGGTCTGCCTCGTCTTGCCTGTTCCGTTTTTCTGCGGGACTGTAAGGGAAGCGTTGTTACTCTGGAGCCTTTGAGCAAATTCCCACTGGTGAAAGATCTGGTCGTAGACCGTTCCGTGATCTTTGAAGCACTGAAGCGGACAAAGCTGTGGCTGGAAGGAGATGCGTTCCAGACCAGCTATACGCACAGCCAGCGGTATCGATCTGCTAAGTGTCTGCTCTGTGGCTGCTGCTTGGAGGTCTGCCCGAACTTTGACCCGAACAGTGAATTTGCTGGAGCTGTTCTGCCCGTCAACGCTTACCGTATTCTGAACGAAGAACAGGATATTGCCCATCGGACAGAACTCGCAAATGCGTATCGTCAGCTTTATTTTGAAGGCTGCGGAAAATCTCTTGCGTGCCAGGACATCTGCCCAGCCGGAATCCCGGTCGAAGAACTGATGTCACGTTCCAATGCCGCAGCGGTCTGGAAGCGATAAAGTGTAAAAGGGTATGCGGTTTATAGCCGCATACCCTTTTATGCTTAATCTTCTAATCCGTGACTTCCCGCCACATTCTTCAGATACTCCTCTGGTTCGCCGTTCAGAATCAAGTCTGCATAGCCAAGCGGGTCATTGTAGATGAGATAATCTAACTCCGACCTCTGCGCCATGGTCACGTCCAATTCATCCTCGACCCCAGTGCAGTCAATGGAGATCATTCTCCCATCCCGGAGCAGCAGCTCCACGCAGCCGGTATCCATGTTGAAATGGCAGGCTCTTGCATCGTACTTCATGTTTGTGTCCTTTCTGCCTTACGGCACCTTTACAGTTGTGACTTTTGTTATACGGTTCTTCTGATAAGGTTTTGGACACACAGCCGTCGGGAAGGAGCCTTCATTTTGCTTTCCGAAGAAAACAAAAAATCCGAACCCTTCTCCTATCGAGAAAAGGTTCGGATTTTCATTGTTTGGTGCGGATAAGAGGACTTGAACCTCCACCGAGTTGCCCCGATTAGAACCTGAATCTAACGCGTCTGCCAATTCCGCCATATCCGCATATTCTGTTTTGTTCGCTGCCGTTCGGCTCGGAACGATGTTTATTATACCACAGGTGCAAAGAAAGTCAAGCGTTTTCTGCAAAAATAGTACGACAAATTTTTTCGCGAAAATTGTTGCATTCCGTATAGGCCGAATGGGGCGAAAAATCCGGCGGAGTATGATACAATAAATATTACCCCTGCGGGGCAGCGGCCCGGCGGGACTATTTACGGAAGAGGGAAACTGCGAATGTTCAACATCATTATCTTTCTCATCGGTGCAGGCATCATGTTCTACATGGCATGGCGGAGCTGGTCGAGACGCCGCAAGCTCATGACCAGGGGCGAAAAGGTCGAGGCCGCTGTGGCAGGCACCGTCCAGAGCCGGGACGGCAAAGCCTACCTGTTGGAGTTCACCACTGCTGGCGGCACCCACCGCCTCCATTACCCCAAGTCTGCCAAGGGCAGAGAGCTTGCACAGGGAGCTGTCGTCACCCTTTATTATAACCCCGACGACCCCGCCGAGATGTACGTCGAGGGCGACAAGTCCGTCCTGGGTGCAGAGGTGCTGTACGTCGTGCTGGGCATCGTGCTGCTGGTGCTGATGGCCGGCATCGTCCGCTGAGAGGGGGAGAAGAAAATGAAACTCGAGCATTTTGGCATGGCAGAACCCGGTGACTGCCGGGTGGTCTTTTCCGCCGCAGCAGAAGAGCTGGAAGCAGCGGTGCAGGCCGAAAAGGCGGCCCCGGACGCCCCGCAGGACGAGGACGACCTGTTGACGGCGGCGGTCAACCGGGCGATTCTGGAGGGTTTCTCGCCCCTGTTCGCCCAGCTGATGAAAGAAAACGATTTGCAGCCCGTCACCGACCCGGATTTTGAACTTCTGGCGGTCAACCGGGCCGAGGGCTTCCGGGCGGGGGCGCAGTTCTTCTGTCTGCCGCCGCTGGAACTGGGAGAGTACACCGGCTTTACCCAGCCCGTCCAGCCCCGGCCTATCCGGGAGCTGACCATCGAGCTTGAAATAAACCGCCGCCACGGTGACGAAGACCGCGCCGCCGACGCCGAGGGCAAGCGCGCCCTCCGCGCCAAGGTGACGCAGGACATCTACGCCCAGCGCTGCCAGCAGGCCCGCGCCGTGGCCGAACAGGCCCTCATCGCCCAGCTGGGTACACACGTCACCGGCCCGCTGCCCAAGCAGCTGGTGGCCGGCAACTACTTTGCCGAGCAGCGCCAGTTCAATCTGCGGATGCAGGCCAACGGCGTCAACTTCGACCAGTACTTAAAGGTGCAGGGCCAGACGGTGGAAGAATTCCGAGCCTGGCTCCACGCCGAGGCCGAGCGCAAGCTGCGCAGCCGGATGGGTCTGCTGCTGGTGGCGCAGAAAGAAGGGCTCTGGCCGACGGAAGCCGAGGTGGACGACGAGCTTGCCCACTGGGACGCAAAGCGGGACGGGGAGCACACCTTCGCTTCCAACGACCGCCGCCGCGCCGCCCAGCGCATCGCATCCAGCCGCGCCGCTGCCTTTATTCTGGCCCACTCCACCCTCACACCGCCGCCTGCTGAGGCAACGGTGCTGAAAGCCGAAAACAGGTAAAAAAGAAACTGTTGCCGACCCGCAAAAAATAAAACAGAGCAAACAAAAATGGGGCTGTTGCAAAATAGCCCCAGCGAAAAAAATGAGATAGACTTCCCGAAAGGGGCTGCCTATCTCATTTTTTGTTGTAAGCTGAAACTGCAATGAACCAACTACAACAGAAACGGTATACAGGAAGAAACAGAATACAGTGAAACCCGTCAGAACAAAGCACCTCTCCACTGCATGAGATCATTGAGATACCGCTGCTTTATCCTCTGGCCACGATCTTCTGAGCGCCGCATAGGAAATAAGGAAGTTTGCAAGCCAACCTGCCGGGACTGCAAGCCAAACAAAAGCAATGCCAAAACGCGGTGCACAAATCAAAGCAACAGACAAGCGGATCGCAAGGTTTACCATATTTGCAATAAGAAACGGCCGCATGATTCCGAGTCCGCGAAGAACGCCATCGGTTGCCATCTTGATGCCCATGAAGATGAAAAAGTAACCAAGCCATCTCATATAATCACCGGACACCTGATAGGCCAACGCGGTTCCATCTTTTCCCAGGAACAACGAGGAGATCTGTGTGTGCAGTGTTTCAATGACCACGAAAGCAAGAACTGCAAAGCATAGATCCAACACCAGTGCAGCATGATAACCTTTTTTGATACGCTCAATTTTCTTTGCGCCAAGATTCTGGGATACAAACGGCGAAACTGCATTGCCGATGGATACGAAGATCAGCGAAAAAACATTTTCTACCCGCATCGTTGCCGCATACCCGGCAAGTGCCTGTGTGCCGAAGGGATTTACCACTGCCTGCACGATCATCATACCGATAGACACTGTGGACTGCTGCAAAACCGATGGTACCGCAATGCGAAGCATGGAATGCAGCTCCTGCCGGTCGAACCTGCTAAAGGAGCTCTTGTATTGCCGCATCCGAGACAGAAAGATCAAAAACGAAAACACGGCAGAAATTCCTTGTGCGATCAAGGTCGCAAGGGCTGCGCCAAACACCCCCAGACCAAGACCAGCCACCATCCAGAGATCCATAAAAATATTCAGGATAGATGAGAATATCAGCAGTCCCAACGGAATTTTGGATTCACCGATGGAAGTGAACATGGTGGAAAGAATGTTGTACATGAATAGAAACGGGAACCCCACAAAGTAGACACGCAGATACAATACTGCTTCTTCCAATATATCGGCAGGGGTCTGTAATCCGCTCATCATGAAATGGGAAAAGCAAAAGCCAAAGACACCAAGGACAACGCTTAGGATCAAAAAGCTGATCAGGGACGTTGACACAATAGTTTTCATTCTACCATAATTTTTTGCACCAAAACAGCGGCTTACAAGCACACCTGCGCCCACACCAGCACCAAGCGCCACACAAATAAAAACATTGGTCAGTGCAGCACAAGCACCAACAGCCGCAAGTGCCGAGGAGCCAACAAATTGACCAACTATTATGGAATCGGCCATATTGTATACTTGTTGAAAAAAGCTGCCAAGGATCATCGGCATCGCAAAAACAGTCAGCGCTTTAAGGGGTGGATCTGTAATCAAATATTCATCTTTCGACACGATTATATTCCTTCCAAAAATCGTTTATCGCAAATTTTATCGCAAGCCAAGAAATTAGTGCAGCATTCAAACGGCATCTTTGCGATATGCGATCCACCGCTGCTGCATTGAAAAGTTGAATTGCTATAAGCTGAAGCGTTAAGTCTCCACACCCTCGAACTGGCTGTTGTAGAGCTTGGCGTAGAAGCCGCCCTGCGCCAGCAGGGTATCGTGGTCGCCCTGCTCCACGATGCGGCCGTCCTTCATCACGAGGATGACGTCGGCCTCCCGGATGGTGGAAAGGCGGTGTGCCACGATGAAGCTGGTGCGGCCCTGCATCATCCGGGCAAAGGCTGCCTGGATACGCACCTCGGTGCGAGTGTCGATGGAGGAGGTGGCCTCGTCCAGAATCAGCATCGGGGGCAGACAGAGCATCACGCGGGCGATGCAGAGCAGCTGCTTCTGGCCCTGGCTGATGTTGCCGCCGTCCTCGGCGATGACGGTGTCGTAGCCCTCGGGCAGGCGGCGGATGAAGCTGTCGGCGTGGGCAGCTTTGGCCGCTGCCACCACCTCGTCGAGGGAGGCGTCCGGCTTGCCGTAGGCGATGTTCTCCCGCACGGTGCCGGCCCGGAGCCAGGTATCCTGCAACACCATGCCGTAGCTGCCGCGCAGCGAGGCGCGGGTCACGTCCCGGATGTCGGTGCCGGAGACTTTGATGGAGCCGCCGTTGACATCATAGAACCGCATGAGCAGATTGATGAGGGTGGTCTTGCCGCAGCCGGTGGGGCCGACGATGGCGATGCGTTGGCCGGGCTTGACGTCCAGAGACAGGCCCTCGATGAGCGGGCGGTCGGGCAGATAGCGGAAGGAGACGTCTTCGATCTGGACGCGGCCGTCCGGCACGAGCTTTGCGGCGTTCTCCGCTTCGGGGGTCTGGTCTTCAGCGTCCAGCAGCTCGAACACGCGGGCTGCGCAGGCCAGAGCGTTCTGCAGCTCGGTCACGACGCCGGAAATTTCGTTGAAGGGCTTGGTGTACTGGTTGGCGTAGTTCAGGAAGATGCTCAGCTGGCCGATGGTGATGCCTCCGGCTACGGCATAGATCGCGCCCACGAGGCCGACGCCTGCGTAGACGATGTTGTTGACGAAGCGGGTGGCGGGGTTGGTCATGCTGGAGAAGAAGATGGCCTTCAGGCTCACGTTCTGCAGTCGGCCATTCACCTCGTCAAAAGCCTCGAGGCTCTGGGCCTCGTGGCCGAAGGCCTGCACGACCTTCTGACCCTCTATCATCTCGTTGACAAGGGCAGTCTGCTCGCCGCGCACGGTGCTCTGGCTCTGGAAATACTTGTAGCTGCGCTTTGCGAGAAAGCTGGCGACAACGAGGCTCAGGGGGGTGATGCAGACCACCACCAGCGTGATGGGGACGTTCTGCTGCAACATGAAGAGCAGGGTGCCGAGGATGGTCAGCACACCCGAGAACAGCTGGGTGAAGCCCATCAGCAGGCCGTCCGCGAAGGTGTCCACGTCGGCCACCATCCGGCTCACGATGTCGCCGGAGGGGTGGCTGTCGAGGTAAGAGAGGGGAAGGGTCTGGATCTTCCGCATGGCGGCGTTGCGCAGGTCACGGCTGACTGCGAAGGTGATGCGGTTGTTGCACACGCTCAGCAGCCACTGGGCAAAGGCGGCCACCACGGCCACCACCAGCACCTCCACGATGATGTGCAGCACGCCCGCGAAGTCCACGGCACCTTTGCCCAGCATCATGTCGATGGCGCTGCCGCAGAGGATGGGGATATACAGCTGAGCCGCCACGCTCACAGCGGCCACGATGAGGCTGCACACCACGAAGAAGCCGTAGGGTTTGATCTTCTGCAGCACCCGGGTCATGGTGGCCTTCTGCTGTTCAGGGGTCAGCTTGCTTTTTGCTTTTGCACTCATTTCTGCGCATCCCCTTTCTTGAACTGGCTCTCATAAATTTCCTTGTAGACCGGGCAGCTTTCCAGCAGCTCGGCGTGACGGCCAAGGCCCACCATGCGGCCATCGTCCAGCACGATGATCTGGTCGGCGTGCTGCAGGCTGGCGGCGCGCTGGCTGACGATGAAGACGGTCAGATCGCCCGGCAGAGCGGCCAGAGCCTTGCGCAGGGCCGCGTCGGTGGCGTAGTCCAGTGCGCTGGCGCTGTCGTCGAGGATGAGGATGTCCGGCTTGCCTACGAGGGCGCGGGCGATGGTCAGACGCTGTTTCTGACCGCCGGAGAGGTTGCGTCCGCCCTGCTCCACCGGCTCGTCGAGGCCGAGGGGCTTGGCTTTCACGAACTCCGCAGCCTGTGCCGTTTCCAGCGCAGCCCAGAGGTCGGCGTCGGAGGCATTCTGGCTGCCCCAGAGCAGGTTGGAGCGGATGGTGCCGCCGAAGAGCTGGGCCTTCTGCATGACCACAGCCACCTTGCCGCGCAGGTCGGCGCGGGGGTACTGCCGGACCGGTCGGCCCATGATCTCCACACTGCCCTCAGTGGCGTCGTAGAAGCGGGGGATGAGGCTGATGAGGCTGGATTTGCCGCTGCCGGGGCCGCCGATGACGCCGATGGTCTGGCCGCGCTTGGCGGTGAAATTGATGTCAGAGAGGCTGGGTGCGCCTGCGCCCTTGTAGGTCAGGCTCACATGGTCGAAACGGACGGCGTCGCCGGCCTTTTCCGCCGGAACATTGCCGGTGAGCTCAGCCGGGAACTCCATGCCGGGCTTGGTGTCCAGAACCGCCTGCACACGGCCTGCACAGGCCAGAGCCTTGCTCACCTGAACGATGAGGTTGGCCAGCTTGACCAGTTCGACCAGGATCTGGTTCATATAGTTGACCAGCGCGATGACGTCGCCGGAGGCCATGCCGCCGATGTTGATCTCGATGCTGCCTACATACAGCAGCGCCACGATGGCAAGGTTGATGAGCACATAGGTCAGCGGGTTCATCAGCGCCGAAAGATGGCCGACGTGCAGCTGCATCCCGGTCAGCAGGGCGTTGGCGTCCTCAAAGCGGTCAATCTCGCTCTGCTCCTTATCAAAGGCACGCACCACGCGCACGCCGGTCAGGTTCTCGCGGGTCAGGCCCAGCACCCGGTCCAGCCGGGTCTGCACGGTCTTATACAGTGGTCGGGTGATCACCATCACGCCGAACACCACCACGCTGAGCAGCGGGATGGTGACCACAAAGATCATTGCCGCCCGGGCGTTGACCGTAAAGGCCATGACCATAGCGCCCAGCACCACAAAGGGGCTGCGCAGGAACAGGCGCAAAAACAGGTTGAGCCCGCTTTGCACCTGATTGACATCGCTGGTCATGCGGGTAATGAGGGTACTGGTGCCCAGCGTATCCATCTCTGAAAAGCTCAGGCTCTGGATATGGGCAAACAGGGCGTGCCGCAGTGCGGTGGAATAGCCCACCGCTGCCTTGGCGGAAAAATACTGCGCGGTCAGGCTGCAGGTAAGGCCGATGAAAGCCAGCAGCAGCAAAAGGCCGCACCGCACCAGAATATAATGCAGGTCGTGCGCTGCAATGCCCACATTGACGATATCCGCCATGACCAGCGGCACAAACAGGTCAAAGGTGGCTTCCAGCATCTTAAAGAGCGGTGCAAGCACACTTTCGCGCTCGTAGCCCTTCAGGTAGCCAAGCATCCGGTTCAAAAAAATTCCTCCTTTGGGGGTCAAAATACACCTTATTATAACGCGATGTATATTGAAAATCCAGTGCCGCAGCTGCGTTTTGCATTGTACAAGCTGCCAAATCCTGTTATACTAGAACTGATATTGATAGGGAAGTATGGTGAACACAATGGCAAGACGAACAGACGGCGGGGTACGCTTCCGCCCGGTGGGCAG
>ENA-ORSJ01002118-ORSJ01002118.1-human-gut-metagenome-genome-assembly--contig:-NODE-2118-length-14032-cov-5.838449_pt1 | contig 14032 bp, 15 predicted proteins | sample MGYA00242191_ERZ509158 | MGnify/ENA primary metagenome ERZ509158 (study PRJEB26280, sample SAMEA2338623) | human gut metagenome | biome: human gut; feature: human-associated habitat; material: faeces... | reverse complement strand
GATCACGGACGAGGAATTTGTTAATACCGTATTCGAGCCACAAGAGCAGGTAAATGGAAAGCAGACAGAGCTATTGAGTGCAGCTTTTACCCTTGCCGCTGGAGGACCGGCGGAGGTTCATGTTGGTACTGGATCTGGTGGCTCATCGTCTGACCTTCCGTGGAGAGAACTGAAAAGAGGAAATAGAAAAAGATGACCAAATCTAATCTTTAACATGAATAATAATGGCTTATATAAGTTATTTCGTACTTTTGTGTGTTATTAGATATCAAACAATTAGCAATAAAGACCATATAATGAAAATAGGCAGAAACGACAAATGTCCTTGTGGCAGTGGATTAAAGTATAAAAAATGCTGTTTAATCAAAGAAGTAGAAGAAAAACAATTGACCAATGAAATGGAAATGATTTCTAAAACCACAAAAATTACAGATGAAAACGGCAATGGATTTTATAGAATATTTTGGGATGATAAAGTCGAAAAAGTAAACCCTGTTGAATATTATAAAAATTTTGAGCTGCATAAAAGAGCTATTGCCTATTGTGATTTATTACAAATGAAAAATCCTTCTCTCGCGCAAAAAATATCATCTGACTTTTATGTGAGATTTGCAAAAGAAGAAATTGCAAAAGAAAAATTCTGGGAGGCCAAAGAACAAACAGAAATTCCAGAAAACTTTTTGACACTACTTGAAACAACTAGAAAGAAAGATCAAATTTCTTTATTGAAAGGATTGTCAATCAATCCAGATCAATTAACTGCATTAATTTTCAAATCATTCAAGGAACATAATTATCTTTATAGTAGATACCGATTTGAAAATTTGCCTAAGGATTTAAAGGATAAAAGAAAGCCTAAAATTGCAGATATCTCAAAAGAAGATGCGGTTACCATTATAGGAGATACAGATTTAACTGAAGGACAGGTCAAGAAGATGATTAATGAACGCAAAGTTATTATTGCTCATTTTTTAGACAGAGGTGATGAATGGCATTGTTTCTTTATAACATATAATAGCATTGGAGGTAAAGAGAATCATAAAGGTGGTCAACCTCACTTTCATTATATTTCAAGTGCCTTTGGGATCACACGAGATGATTTAATTAAAAGCATGGAAAATGGAAATTATAAATCAACTTCAGTGCATATTGATTTGTTAGGATACGGTAATCAGCCTATAGCTAATACTGATGAAAAATAATCTCAATAAGAAAGGATGTCAACCGGAATTTGTTGGCACCCTTTCTTTTTTATAACTCATCTAGAAAATTCTTTGCATGTCGTTTACGGAATGAATAAGGATAAACGACTTTTTTCAAAGGGCATCATTATTTATGTCAAATTCTCAGACAAGAAGAATCTTCTATTGAACTTTCGGATTGCACTATCCCTCAAGAATATACTTGCGTATATAATCATCTAGCATACGTTTTACCTTGAATGTTGGCAAGGTTTGTCCCTGTTGACGTTCAAAAAAAGTCTTTGCCTTTATAACATCAGCTGTGGCTATGAGATTGACAAAACGATTGTATTCATTAATAGTATCTTTTGTTACATGAGTATTCATCATTTCACGCAGCAACTCTTCATTAATGCCGAAATCACTTGCTATTTGATGGATACTATCATTCTGCGCCTTGGTTTGGTATTCGATAATGTAATCTTTGAATGTTTTTCCACTTTCCAAATCCACATTGCCATTCTCCACATCATGTAAAAATATACTGGCGAAGCGTTGTTCTTCCTGGGATAATGATGCAAAAGATTTATGCAGTTCTTCCAATACAGACTCTCGCTCGGTATCAGTTGCTGTTCCGCCATTGAGTACTTTCAGGTACTTGTCGAAACGGCTGTTCAGATATTCTGCATCTATTACACCGGTATCTATTTCTGTAATATATGGGTCAATATCGTAAGGAACATCATCGGAACCGCCACCACCTCCTATCCCGCTCTGTAATTCTTTGTATCGTTGCACCAATATAGAGAATGTCAATTCATCCATTAATACACTTATGACTATCTGTTTTCCGTCTGCATCTTTAAGCTGATACTGTTGTTTGTTCCACCGGAAGCCTTGTATTCTTGCTGCCTCTAGATACTCATTGAACAACCGGAAAAGTTTAGCGAACTGTCCACGCTCTGCTTCATTATCAGGCAATTTGGAAAAAGAATCTATGCCGGCATGTTCAAAGATGAATTTGATGTCTGTATAAAGTTCGTTCATTTTTCTCAGGTTGAATGCCAATGGGTCGGCAAATAGTTTCACAGGTTTTCCGTCAGAATAAACCTCTACCGCCTTGTCTATATTCCGTTTCATCGTATGTGGGCGACGGTAATAGCGGATTATTCCGAACGGTTTGTCTGGCCCGAATAAACGGTTTGTCCGACTAAAGGCTTGAATGACATTCTCATACTCCATCATTTTGTCGATGTAGAGCGTATTTATCCATTTTGAGTCAAAACCTGTAAGCATCTGGTTGACCACAATGAGAATATTTATCTGTTTTTCTGGCTCAGAAGCAATGTTATTGTATGGTTCTTTATGAGCAAGGCGAAGCGATACATCTACCTTGAATTGTGCATGCATCGGAATAGTATATTCCTTTCCGAACATCTCCTTATATCCCTCGAGGATTTCAATCAATCCGTCCTCTTTATATTCAGCACCTTCAACATTGTCAATCGAAGGGTCAAATAGTGCCGTTACATTCAAATCCGGCATATCTTCTTTTAACAGGCGATAGTAGGCTATAGCTTCAGGAATGCTATATGTGGCAAGGATAGCATGGAATTTTCCGCATTGACTAAGCGTATTCCAGCAATCTTTAATGTCACCAACTACGGCCCTATGGTGCTTGTCACAGTTGTATTGGCTTTCTGGCAAGAAATCTTCTATCCCTTTTATATAAGACCCATCATCAGCCATGTAGCCAGCCATAGGAACATTCGTTCCTTGCATATATTTCAGAAAGATCTCTTTTTTCTTTTTGTCAGCCATTGCTTCTGTCTCATTGTTGGCCTTAGCTCTTTCCAAGGCTACAGCACGGCGCAAATCACGCTGCTTGTAAGTCTCCACCAACTTTGGTTCAAAACCAAGCACATTCTTGTCCCTTATTCCGTCAGCAAGCAGATATTGGTGCAAAGGTTCTCCGAACACTGTTTGTGTGGTATTCATATTCTTTTGGTTCTCATCTTTAATGGGTGTACCTGTAAAACCGAAGAAAAGCGCCCGAGGAAATGTTTCCTTTATGGTAATGAGCATATCGCCAAAAGTACTGCGATGGCACTCGTCCACAATAAAAACGATATGCTTTCGCTGTATTTCCGCAAGGTCTGCAGCCCGTTTGCCAATCTCACCTACGTTAACTCTGCTCATTTTTTGTATGGATGTTACAATCAATGTGCTTTCTGCACCGTCATCTTTAAGATGATCTATCAGAATGTCGGTATTGTCCGTATCCTGTACATTTTCGCTGTCACATGCAAAATTCCGATAATGGTCAAGACTTTGGCTACCCAGTTCTATACGGTCAACAAGGAACACCACTTTGTCAGCATCTCCAGATTCGGCAATAAGTTGGGCAGCTTTAAAACTGGTCATTGTTTTCCCAGACCCTGTCGTATGCCAAATATAACCGCCCTTTTGCTCTCGTGCATTCCAATCGGCTTTTGCCACTTTTGTACTGATGGCATTGGCTGCATAATACTGGTAGCTGCGCAATACTTTCAAGATGCCGTCCCCTTTGTCTGCTATCGTGTAGAAACCTATCATCCGATGAGCCATTGGGATAGACAGTAACTTCGATGTCACTTCTTTCCAATCGTTGATCGGCTCGTTGTTGGAGTCTGCCCAATGGAAATAATAATCCCGATTGAACTTTCCTTCCATACCGGGATTAGCGAAGTAAAGCGTTTCCTCAGGATTCATGGCCACGAATATCTGCACCAATGAAAATAGTTTGGTAAAAATACCTTCGTGCGAATACTTGGCTATCTGGTTGGCAGCCTGTATGGTTGGTACTTTACTACTCTTTAATTCAACATGTATTACCGGCATACCGTTGATAAGAAGCATCAAATCGCCTCGGCGTTCAGGTAATACCCGTTTGCCTCGTTCAAAACGAGGCTGTCGTACAATCTGATAGCGGCTTTTCCCTCCAGCTATCTCCAATCGGTTGTAGATAGAAAGACTGACTTCTTTACCCAAATGGTCGGGGTCATGAGGGTTGTCTCGTATGATACTGATGGTCTTGCCATTGATGAAGCCGTTTAGAGCCACAGGAGTTTTAAGTTCTTCTATTTGGTCTATGATTTGCCGCATTTCGCCATCTGTCAGCGGTTGATCATTCAGGCGGTCTATTCCGCTATTATTCTGAAACAGAATGTCTGCCCAGTTTTGTATCAGTTCTTTCTCTGTCGGGTATTTCAATACATTCGGAGACCAGCCATTACGGATAAGTTCCGCAACAACAGCCTCTTCAAATGGGGTTTCATGCTCAAATCTCATAATCGGTCCTCCATATATCTACATCAAGCAAACATCTTTTGCAAGAGACTTTGCTTCATGGTTCGTATTTTTGATAATTTTTCTCTGTTATCAGTTATTATTTTATCCAAGAGAATAAAATAATGTCCAACTTCATATTGTTCATTTTTGTCTATAGGCAAAGTAATAGATGTATCAAAAAAATCCTCTGCAGAAATATTAAGCAAGCCATGATTTCTTGCTCCTTCTGCTGCTCTTTTTACAACTTCTTCGTGCCAATAATTTGTATCATAGAATGCAACAATATAGTCAGAATCAACCATAGAATTGTTTAATGCAAACACAATGTATAAAGTGGATAGTACTCCTTTTTCATACCTGTCCAAACGTTTAATCGCTCCATAAGGATAGCCATCTGATGAACTTTTGTTGTAAGCAAATTCTCCTTTCCTTATTAGATAATAGCCAGATACATCTTTACTCGCTATGCGTGAATTAAAAAACTCTCCTTGATCTATCAATCCATTTTGAGCAGATACGGTTAAAGGTAATGACGATTCTAAATTGGAGTTCTTTCTTACTACTCTTTCTGTTATGTCACTAAGTATGGTCATCTGCCACTCTCCATTATAGTTCTTGAATCTTATCATCGGTGTTGCGTACCCCCCGTTAACATTTGTAAACATTTGCCTTAGAAGCGATTGCTTGATATTGCGCAGCTTCTCCAACTTTAGTTCAAGTTTGCGAATGAGCTTATCAAGAGTGGTTAATAACTTTGCTATCTTTTGCTGCTCTTTTTCTTTGGGAATTGCAAACGCCAATTTTGAAAATGCTGGATATTTAAGATTCCATGTATCAGATGTCAGTCCTTGCGAATTGATTCTGAATAAATGCAATGAATCGTTGCGCTTAAACAAGTAGTAGAAAAATACGACATCATTACCATCTGTTGGTGTAACTACAGTATAAGCCGGGCTACATATACCTTTATACAACGAATAGCCACAAGCTCCTTGCCACATTCTCATTGAGTTATATGCAATGTCTCCTACTTCTACAACTTTATAGTTAGATTTATCACTGCTGGAATTGTCAATTCTGTCCAAATCTAAAGCTTTGACAACGCCTTGCTTTATCGTAACAGAAATCAATTCGCCATCAGCAGAACGTTCTATACGCTCATTAAAGCATTTTTCAAGTATTGTAGAAAACCATTCCTCCTCAAAACCTTTGAATCTTATTTCCGGTTTATTCTTTTCCATTGTCCTTTGTGTTATTCGTTAGAAAGCAGTTTTTTGAACTCGGTGAGAGCAGCCAAGTCATAATCAGAACCTGTCAGTTCATCAATCATAGCGGACAACGATTGTGAAGCCTCCTGAATATCCCGTTCAACATCCACAAGCGTTGTGTCATACTTCTTTACAAGGGCATCCAATTGTTGGATAAAATTGTCAACCACAGTATGCGGAAGCTGCATCAGATGGTCATATAGTGTTCCAATCCATTTTATGGAAAGCAATTCACGGATGTCATCGTCTGTCAGTTCGTTCTCTATCACTTCCTTGGTGCGTTCATGCAATACAGAAGTTTCTATTTTGATTTCGCTCTTCAACTGCTTGATTTCAACTGCCAGCGAAGAAATTCTGATGAGCTTTGCTTCTGTACTATCATCTTTGAAAGGATAATTGGCCCTAAGACTGGCAATCTGCGCCTTTACCGTCTTTGGTGTGTATGTGCCATCCTTTGCCTGCTCCATACTTTGCCAGTCCACTTCTGAATGAGTTTTTATAAAGTTGAGCCTCTCTTTCTTACATGAACAAAGCAAATAGTCATCCAATACATTGATTTCTTCCGTTTCAACGTTAGCCAAAAGTCCGCCCAATCTTCTTTCCACCTCTTTAATAGTCAATACACCATCATCGTTAGAAACTTCATTGCGTTCGTCCTCGTCCAATTCGTCAAACGTAGACTCCATTTCAGCTGTTGCCTTTTCCAGTCGTTCTTCTTTGCTGCGAAGATCTGTCCACTCATCTTTCAAATGGGTGGTCTGCACAAGGTCAAACGGCAACACACGCCCTATCCAGCCTTCCTGTACTTCATATTCCTTTTCATCTTTCTTTTTGATTACCACATTTGGATCAACTATGCGGGTTGCACAAAAGCCCTCTGATTGTATCGTTTCTAAATCCTGCGCAATAGTCATCCATTTGTCAGCAAAGAGTTGGTAAGCATCATAACGGTCTATTAGTGGCACTCGTTCCAAACAGGAGAAAATATGCTTGGTGATGTTCTCTTCTTCTTGGGCAATATTCAGATTTTCCATTTGTTCAATCAGCCGCTCTTTCAAAAAAACATCCAATGTCCCAAAAGCATTATTGTAAGCATTCACAAATGATTTTACTGCCTGATGACTCTTGACTGTTTCAGCCAAGTCAGAGACTACCACATGTGTGTATGGTGTATCAGTTGCAGCAAACAAGTCTGTTTCCAGTCCTTGAAACGCTTCAAAATACACTCTGAATACATCCAATTCATTCTTAGGAACACCACCGAACATGATAGAATACATATCCCATGTTTCAGGTGCTTCCGACGAGTTTACATAGCGGGGAATATTCAAATTATAACCGTTCTGCCGGATTTCATCTTTGTCTACCACACGGGAGAATCCTGAGATACTTTGTCGATCTATATAGGTATCAACTATACGCTTGATGTCAGATGCCCGGAGTTTGTTCTTCTTTCCCTCCTTTTTAAAGCCTTTAGAGGCGTCAATGATGAGTACATCATTCTCTGTGCGATCTTTGCGAAGCACTATCACGATAGTAGGAATACCTGTGCCGAAAAAGATGTCGGCAGGCAATCCTATAATCGCATCAATATGATTGTTCTCGATTAGTTTCTGTCGGATAGAACCTTCCGACAAATCACCCGGTTCTCCTCTAAACAATACTCCATGAGGAAGAACAATAGTCATGATGCCGTCGCTTTTCAGATGATAGAGATCATGGAGCAGAAAGGCATAATCGGCCTTTCCTTTGGGAGCAATTCCATAATCAAAACGCGGGTCTATCTTAATTTGAATGCCTGTTTTGCTTTTGCGTGGTGGTATCCAACTTTGCGAATAGGGAGGATTGCTTACCACAGCATCTACATGAAGACAGTGATAGGTCCCCTCACGGTCTCCATCCTCGAAATACGGCCAGTCGTGTTCCAGCGTATCGCCATTGCGAGCCACAATATTATCCGGAATGATACCACGCATCACAAGATTCATTCGGGTCAGGTTGAAGGTGTTCTTCTTTAATTCTTGTGCATAATACTTTATGCTGTTAGAAGCCTGTATGTGACGGGCAACAGATTTGCCGATATTGATAAGCAGCGAGCCTGATCCACTTGTAGGGTCATAGATAGAAATGTTCTGCCGGTCTCGCAGATGATGAGCGACAATTTCGGACATTAGAAGCGATACTTCATGCGGCGTATAGAACTCTCCGGCTTTTTTCCCGGCATTAGCTGCAAACTGGCTGATAAGATACTCATAGATAAAACCCAGTACGTCATAATCCTGTTGACCATTCATGGGAATATCTTTGATAAGGTCGAGTAATTTACGGATAGCCTTTGTCTGTTCGCCCTCAGTACCGCCCAATTTTTTCAAGCCGTCTTGTAATGTTTCGAAAATACCTTCAAACACTTTCTTGTGGCTTGGAGAAATAAGACGATTGAATGCGGAAAGTGCGTCGCGTACATTTGCCACAGAAAAATCGTGTTTGGCATCAATCCATGTGGAATACAGATTCTCATATGCAATAAAATAACCAATACGATTTTGAATCCAGTCTACATTCTCAGGATGCTCCTCGTTTATTTCATTCTCAAAATCATCTTTTGTCAGTCCTTCGTCCAAAAGGAACTTAACTTCCTGCTCCGACAGAAATTTGTAGAAGATGAAACCAAGGATGTAGTCCTTATATTCATTGGCCTCAATCTTTGAGCGCATCTTATTTGCCGATGCCCATATTTTATTCGCTAATTGCTGTTTGTTCATTATCTAAATTCGTAAATATTTCCTTACTCGTTTCTTAGTGATTCCCAATAAGGTTGCAGTCGTTCTCTTATCAATAGGCCGACAGTCTGAAAATCTATGGATTCCGGATATTTTATTTTCCGCAGAAAACCATTCCAGAAGGATTGGCGGTCTTTCGATGAGAAAAACTCTTCGGTAAATAAGGGGTGATTCTCTCGATAACCAGTTTCCCTGTTTGCAAAAGTAGACGCAATAGCATCTGACAGTATTTCACTATCCACTCTGTCTGTCACTAGAATACGATAGACATCAAAGAAGTCCTTCATACGACTATTGGCCAAAGAGAGAACTATCATGGCATGGAACTTTTCCGCAACGACAGTTTCCAATGAATAAGCCTTTATCTCCGCTTGCGGCACGGTATCAATCAAAGCAGGAAAAGCCAGTTCTTGAGGTGCAGGAGTAACGACATCGCCAAAACCTATATCCATAGATACGCGCTGACAGGCAGTGTCTAGATGAGCAACGACAGAAACACGTACTCCGTGATATTCCTTGTTTACCGTTATATCCTCCGCTTCTACCGTATCAGCGTCATAGTCGGCTCCGTCAAGAACACATTCGACGTTGCATATTTCCTTGACAATTCGTTTGATGTTCTCTTTATCATTGTTGATACGGGTTGCCATAAAGTCTATATCCAAGGTCGGACGGGCTTCAAAGCGGTCGTGAGCATAAAGCAACGCACCGCCCTTTAGGATAAAACGCTCACGGTAGTTGCTGATGGACAAACGATAAAGCAGCCGTTCCTGCATGTAACGGGAAATCATCATTTGCGGATTGTAGTGTTCCGCTCTTGATAAATTCAGCAGCCGTTCCTTAACCGATTTTCCTGAGTTTGTATATGTCTTGCTCATTATAGAATAAATTTTATCAGCTCATCAATTTTTTTACCTACTCGCAGTTGCGATGCGTATTCATAGAGACGGGTAATGTCACGTTCTTTACGCGACAGATAGTTATTGAATATTTCGGAACTTACATCCAAGCCTATCTTATTCCGATACTTGATGGCATCGCAAACTGATTTTTCCAAATCATAGACCTTGACCTTGAAACCGTCAACCTCCACTTCAATAACTCCAAGCTCATAAGCCTTTTGTGTCATAAAACTAAGTTCAATAGGCGGGAACACAGGAAGCGTTATCCGTCGTGTGCGTTCTACCGCAATGTGGTATGCTTGTGGAATTTGAGTTGTAAGCTCATGATACGACCATGCGGAATAAAGACACAACACACCACCTGGTACCAATGTTTCGACATCAATCATTTGCTTGGCAAGTCCATTATTGAGTGCGTATACGCCTCGGCGCAATCGTATAATCCGCCCGGTTCTCGTACCATACAATAACTGGTCATATAGTGATACCTTTTTGGCTTCCGCTGACGATATGTAGCCGCCATTAAGAGTTATATATTCCGTTATATTCATTTTAATTCTCTTGTTGTCTGCAAAATTACTACATTTTCTCCAATATGCAGTATATTTGATGTAATAATTAGAGCTTAACTATGATAATCTACTGTTTAGTGATTCAGTTTATTACGGCACATATTTATTTGATATGTCCGATAGAATTATGACCTTGCCATTATGAGGTGGTTTCAAATGTATCCATTATGGAACATCAATGCCATACCTCAAAATGAAAAGTTTTCATTAGACAGTGGGGGAAAATAGTAATAACCTTTGGGAAAACAACAGAATATGGGAACTATACGGTACCAAATAAACGATAAAACCTGATATATAAATTGATTATCAGATTAATATACAATCATTCTCGGTTCAAGCGTGGAACCGACGGTTGTCTGTCCCACTGATAGAGGCCTTCGCATTGCCCGATACTGCTGAACAGACAACGCTAGAGCCCACGCCGAATATGAATATAACGCTACCAAATGGAGAACTCATACTTATGGGTACAAGTCTCCACCGGTTGCGACATAGTCACACCCATGGACATCTACCGTTGCTTAGTTCGTGACAGTATCTGAAAGTTGCGAAGTTTCTATCAGTCAAGAACAAAGCGTCAAGTAAACGCCTTCAATATGTCATGTCTCTACCCACCCTGTTACACCCTTTTCCCCGAAAATATCGGAAGGGTACGGCGTGTGCTGAAACATGGATTTTTTGGAAAATATTTATTCTCCAATATATCCCATCGCAAAGATATGGTTTTTATCCGAAAAAATAAAATAAAAAATCAAGAAAAATAGATATTTGCGTTAAGAACCAAATTGTTTTGTTCATATTGAAGTGTTAAGATTAAATTCTTTGTTCGTTTTTATTTTCAAACCATTTCATAAAAACGTTCTGCAATTGATATCGTTTTTGTTGTAAATGTCCTCCAATGCCACAAAACGCGCTTCATTACACCTCAAAACCTAACTTGTGAAAAAGGATAAGAAGCTGAACGCAGTGTGGCATAAAAGGTCATCGGAAAGCTAAAAAACGCTCCTGTCAAACCTCCAAATCCTCAATAGTGAAATACATATCTAAAAAATTTAATGATATGATGATACAGACGTTAATGAATAAACTAACAGGTGAAGTAGAGTACCCTGAAAGTCGTCAGGATTGTGTTTCTCCTGATGTAACCGCAAGAAAAGGAAACACGGTAATAGTGCCTGACAAGTTCAAGGAGGATATCGAAGCCCTTGAGAACTACATCGGCAGGAAACTTGAAAGTGGACTCTGCATTAAGGTTGACTTGTCCGAGCTTCTTACAGTAATACCGAGAGCAAGGAAAAGGACTGATGCTTATAAGACATTGGTAAAGTTCCTTAAGGACGAGTTCGGGATAGACTTGATTATCAACTCAAAAAAGCAAAAAGGAGATATTTATGAAAAATGAAAAGGTAAGAAACGGTGTAAGAACCTGTAAACATTTTTCCACATCAACCAAACTCCTCGAATACGGTTTATTGGTGGAGAAAGAGTTTATCGGCCATGAGAACGGGAACAGGCTAACAAGACTTGGTTCCTATAATCACGAAAACAAGAATAGTGGTTCAATTGGACGCCAAGTCCCTTAACTACGGATATGCAAGAACGGCAAATAATAATGAATTACAAACATACAAGAAATAAAAATCCAAGAATAACATGATGAAAATAAAAAGACTGAATGATAACAAAGCAAGAGTGATAATGAGCAACGGCGACATAAGAGAAGTAAAGTACAAGTCGGAGTTGCTAAACCGTATAAGGGAAGACCTTATTGCCATTGAAAACGAATCGTCGGACTGTGACTCGGAATCTTTTACCGAGGATGACGTATGGTCGCTTTATGAGTTCCTTTTAAGTAGGCACAAGGACGACTGGGTGGTGATTGACGACATGAAGGATGACGACACAGGGGACTCCTATTATGAAGAAGAGGAGTATTTTTATGAGGAGAAACATACTGTCGATGATGAATATGACGATAAAACAGACTTGTGAATATGAAGAAGCTGTTCAATATAAGTCCACTTTCTATTGGCGATGTATTTACGGTTGGCTTGAAAACCGGACTCTGCATTGAAACGCCCTTGCAGGAAATACTTGGAATATGTCCGCGTGAGAAAGTCGTAGTGATGCTTACAGAATATTTGAAAAGAAGCTACGGAATAAATTTAAGAATCAAATAATAAAGACAAGATGAAGAAAATCTTTTTAGTGGCAAAGGTTCACGAGATGGAACCGGCCACAATCATGAGTGTACAACAGGAAATCCAGAACGACTTTGACAGTGTAACAGGTGAGCGCAGGGTGGTTTTCTCCGCTTGCAATCCGTCTGACAATGAATTCGAGTTTACATTCAACCGCACATCCTTGCAGAACTTGGTTGAGGTGGGTAAAATAAACTCCGCCGATGCCGATACCATAACAGGCACAGGGTTAAATGGTTTCATAATGCCGGAGCCATATCCAAAAGCACCGTTCGGAAGTTATTTCAATACCTTCATCGGCATAGATGATTTTATTGAAAGCTACAAAAAGTCTGCAAGGATGTTGGGCGCAAGCAGGATGAAAGACATCAAACTGGAGATGACACCAGAGTATGTCAAGTTAAAACTGGTATATTGACAAAATGTAAAACGTAGTAAAAAGAACAACGTGCCGTCAGGAGTTACCCTCTTGGCGGTTTTTATTTTCTCCTTTCTTGAAAAATTACAAACTGTTTTACGATAACAATGTCGTTTTATTGCGCAAAATGACAAAAAGGGGAATCCAAAAGCCCTCAAATTCTTACCTGTGTGATAAAAAAAGAATTATTATGGAACATTTAGAAAACAAAATTAAATTGGTTTTTATGACAAAAGTAACATTAACCCAACGTATCAACTACACAAAGTTCAACCTCGGTTATGCAACAGTTGGCGATGTAGTGAAAATCATCAAGGAAGGAAATATCTTGATAAATGATTATAGATATGGACAGTACATTATAAAACAGGCTGTAGAGTACATCCAGAGTTTGAAAACAAAAGCAGAACGACAAGAATGGAAAGCAAGGCTGTTACCTGCCGTGGCCTATAATGGTTTGTTCTCGGAAATGGAAAGGCATCATCTTACGCAATATTCAAACATTACGGCTTTGGACTTCGATGATATTCACAGCTATGACGAGATGTACCATTTATGGAGAAGGCTGGTAAAGACCCCATGTGTCTATTGTGTATTCGTTACACCGAGCGGAGATGGACTGAAGGCTTTGGTTCTTCACGACAACACAGACCCGGCAATGCATGGAGACTTGTACAACCAGTTATTGGATAGGTTCAACATTGTAAACCCTGACACGAGTTGTAGAGACCTGGCAAGAAGAAACTACCTTAGCTACGACCCGAACATATGGGTGAATCCTAATCCCGTGCCTTACCATTACGTACCGACAATAAAATCAGTCAACAAAGTACAACAAGTAAGGCAAGTACAACCTAAGAATCATTACGCCCAAACAGGAAAGACAATATCTGACAGGAGCATAATAAGCATAATGAACTCTGTCTGGAAAAGAAACCATCCCGAATATTGGCAGGAAGGACACAGGGCTTGCAGTATATTCAAGTTGGCCTGTTGGTTCTGTAAGTGGGGAGTTGACGAGGACTTGGCATTGGAGTATTTCATTGGTGGCTGGGAAAGTGATACCATGACAGAAGATGAAATATCAGGTCATGTAACTAATGCCTATAAAACAGAGAAAGACAACTTCTGTACTGTTGATTTTACGTTTTACAAATAACATTACAAAAACATTACAGAAGATGAAGTTCAAAGTAAACCGAAGGCAGGTATGTCATGTAATGGTAAAAAACAATAGGATAACCAACTCATGCGGCGTTGGCCTACATCTTACGAAAGAAAAAGAAGTGCAGGATTTTTTCCTTAAATTAGGGGTGATACTTATATAACGTGAGTTCGATGAATTATAACTATTTGTAAATTTGGTGATTAGCGAAA
>ENA-ORSJ01002116-ORSJ01002116.1-human-gut-metagenome-genome-assembly--contig:-NODE-2116-length-14059-cov-2.566338_pt1 | contig 14059 bp, 7 predicted proteins | sample MGYA00242191_ERZ509158 | MGnify/ENA primary metagenome ERZ509158 (study PRJEB26280, sample SAMEA2338623) | human gut metagenome | biome: human gut; feature: human-associated habitat; material: faeces... | reverse complement strand
TTCCGGCCGGGTGACCTGCACTCGATTGCCGTCAGCCACGGCGAGGGCAAGTTCGTGGTGAGCGAGGAGCTGGCCAAAGAGCTTTTCGCCAACGGGCAGGTGGCTTTCCAGTACGCCGACGCCGACGGCAATCCGACGGCCGAAGCGCCCTGTAACCCCAACGGTTCGCAGTACGCCATCGAGGGCCTCGTTTCGCGCAACGGACAGATTTTGGGCAAGATGGGCCATACGGAGCGTTACGAGAAGAACCTTTTCAAGAATATCGCCGGCAACAAGGAGCAGTCGTTGTTCTCGAATGCCGTGAATTATTTCCGCAAAAAATAAAACACGAACGATGATGCAGGGAAAAACTTTTTTTCGGATTTGGACGGCGTTGTTGGCTGCGGCGCTGCTGGCCGGGTGCGGCAGCGAACGGACGGACAACATGCGTCTGCTCTATTGGAACATCCAGAACGGCATGTGGTCCGATCAGGGCAACAACTACGACAATTTCGTCGCCTGGGTCCGGGAATACGACCCCGATGTCTGCGTCTGGTGCGAGGCCCAATCGAACTACAAAACGGGTTCCGCCGAAAAAATGGACCCTGCGGATCGTTACCTGACCGATAATTGGGGCGAACTCGCCGCCCGTTACGGTCACAAATACTGGTACAAGGGAGGCCACCGGGACAACTTCCCGCAGGTCATCACGTCGAAATATCCGATCGAGACGCTGCTGAAAATAACCGATTCGGACCAGGCGGGCAAGCCCGTGTCCCACGGCGCCGCCATTCAGCGGGTTACCGTGAAGGGCCGGACGATAAACATCGTGACGCTCCACACGTGGCCGCAGGCCTATGGATTCGGAGTCGGCTCGGCCGATCAGGCGGCGAGCGCCGCCAACAAGGAGGGCGACAAGTACCGCGAATTCGAGATCAAGTACATCTGCGCGCAGACCGTCAACAATCCCGCGTACGCTTCCTGTCAGGATTGGCTGATGATGGGCGACTTCAACTCGCGGTCGCGCGCCGACAACTGGTACTACGGCTATCCCGAGAACGACACCCGGCTGCTGGTCCGCAACCACATTCTGAACCATACCAACCTCAAGGACATCATCGCCGAACGCTACCCGGGAAGCTTCATATCGTCGACTTACGGCAACGCCCGTATCGACTACATGTATGCGTCGCCCTCGATGTACGCCCGCATAGTGAACGCACTGACCGTCATGGACAAGTGGACCACGGCGACCCAAAGCCCCTACGTGTCCAACTTCTACGACCCGTCGGACCACCGCCCGATTCTGGCGGACTTCGAGCTGAAACAGTAGACCTCCCGTCGATCAACCGACCCCAATAAATAAAACCCAATCTTAACCTTTTTACCAATTATGAGAAAAACATTCCTGACGAAGGGTTTCGTCCGTTTTTCACGCGGATTGGCCGGAGCCGCATTAATCGCGGCGGCAATCGGCATCACGTCGTGTGAAACGCATTCGAACTCCGATCGTAACGAATCGATCAAGGTCTACGCGGACCCGATCGCAAAAGAGCCTATCGACGCCGGCATCGTCGGCGTGAAAGGCGGTCTCGCCAAACTCTACGTGGACGCCAACATCGACTTTGTCGCAACGTGGGAAGACGACGCAGCGACGCCGTGGGCCAAGGTGGTGGATTACTCTTCGACAGACCCCCAGACGGGGCTTCGCGTGATAACCCTGAAGGCCAACCGGCGCAGCACGACGTCGAGCTACTACACGCGGCGCACGGGCATGCTGATTTTGGCAGCCTCCGACGGCGAACTGAACTACAACCGGATAATCCCCATCCACCAAGGCTCCACGGCCCGCGTGAGCAATGATTTCGCGACCCTGAAGTACGGCAAGACCGACCCGCGCTTCACCGACGGCGAAACCCCGATCGACAACTGGACCACGGCCCAGAAAAACCTCGGGTTCACGTCCACGACGATCGAAGGGGAGGAGGTCGCCCACTGCTACGGCAAGAACGGCTACCTGAAACTGGGCGACGACAAGGGCCACGGAGCCGACCTGATTTCGCCCTACACCAACACGCTCCGCAGCGACTCGCTGCTGATGGTTTCGTTCCGCGCCGTGGCCTTCACCGATTACATGACCGGCGCCCGGGACGACAACAAGATCACGGTCGAGGTGCTCGGCGGGGGCGTCATCCGTGATTTCGCCCAATCCGAAAAGACCACGATCGACCTCGAAGCCGGCTATTACGACATTTCGAGCGAGGAGTTCCCCGAAGACATGTGGGAGGGTCACGATTTCCTCGTCTTCGTCGCCGGCACGAAAGCCAACCCGATTACGGCCAACACGCGGGTCCGCATCATCTGCGGCTCCCTCACGCAGAACTCCGCCGTCAACAACCGCATTTACCTCGACAATTTCTACATCCGCCGTCTGCAGAAGGTCGAAGAGGACTACTTTGCCGAAAACAACGGCAGCGGTAAGGACATCATCCTGGGAGCGCCTTTCGACGAGGAGGAACAAGAGTAAAAAAGAGGAACAAGTCGTTTCAACAAAAAAAAGCCTAAAATGAATAAAATTCTTCACTCAATAAGAGCATCCGTCCGAGTGATGTCGCTGGTGGCGGTACTGATACTGCTCGCGGCGCACACGGCGCCGGCAACGGCTCAACAAAAGGCCCAGACTGTCAGCGGAACCGTCCTCGACCCGGACGGCAACCCGCTGATCGGCGCCACGGTCGTGGTCGTCAAAGGCACGCAGGGCGCAGTCACCGATGTCAAAGGCAAATTCACCATCAAGGCCAAGCCTTCGGACAGCCTCCAGATTTCGTACCTGGGTTACAAGACCGAGACCCTGAACGTGGGTTCGCGGACGAACTTCACCGTCAGGATGGAGAAGGACTCCTCCACCGACATCGACGAAATCGTGGTCATCGGTTACGGCCAGGTCGCCAAAAAGGACCTGACCGGTTCGGTCGCGACGGTCAAGATGAACGACATCAAGGACGTACCGGTTCTTTCGGTCGACAACGCCCTTCAGGGACGTATCGCCGGAGCCGACTTCATGTCGACCACCGGTGAGCCGGGCGCCACGACCACCATCCGCATCCGCGGAACGCGCTCGATCAACGCGGCGAACGAGCCGCTGATCGTCGTCGACGGCGTGATGGACGCCATCCACGACCTGAACGACATCAACTCCGACGACATCGCGGGCATATCCGTCCTCAAGGACGCCTCCTCGACGGCGATCTACGGTTCGCGCGGCGCAAACGGCGTCATCCTCATCACCACCAAGCGGGGTCTCGGCTCCAAGGGCAAGGTCAACATCACCTTCAAGACCGACATGGGCTTCTCCCAGCTGCCCCGTCAGCTCGACATTATGAACGCGTCGGAATTCGCGCAGTACCGCAACGACTACGCCTATTTCGGCAGCGACGCCAACCACCCCGACGTAGGCAAGGACACGCCCCTCTCCGGTTCGGTCTATTCCGACCCGCTCTCGCTGGGCGAAGGGACGAACTGGATCAACGAGATCACCCGCACGGCCCTCTATTCCAACTACGCCCTCTCGCTGTCGGGAACCAGCGACAAATCGTCGTATTACGCTTCGTTCTCCTACAACGACACCGAAGGTATCATCCAGGACAGCGGCCAGCAGCGTTTCACGGGACGTATCAACCTCGAACGCCAGTTGTTCAAATGGATGAAAGTCGGCTATACGGGTTCGTACACCTGGCGTCACAACGACCAGAACAAATCCTCCATCGGCGGAACGGCCTGGTACAGCAGCGCCCAGTATCTGTCACCGCTGCTCAAGCCGAACGACACGTATAACCCGCTGTATTACAACGGACAGAAGATCAACACGCAGCGTGCGCTGATCGACCTGAACACCTATTACCTCGAACGCCACTCGAACAACCACGCCTTCACGCTGAAACTGGAGCCGGTGAAGAACTTCACGATCAACAGCACCTTCTCCTACTATCTCTACCAGCGGCATACCTACCGTTACTATCCGGGAACCCTTCCCCTGAAAGGCGAGAACGAAGGCGGCGAGGCCTACCGCGCCGAGTGGGACGAGCACTCGTTCTCGTGGGAGACCACGGCCGGCTACAAGTTCGAGAAGAACGGCCATTCGTTCGACGTTCTCGGCGGTTTCTCGGCTTACAGTTTCGCCTCGCACGATTTCAACCTGAGCGGCAAAGGCTACATGGACGACGCCATCCTGTGGAACAACATGAACGCCGTGCAGGACAAAGAGACCTATTCGGCGGGCACTTCCTACTCGAAGAAAACCAAAACGTCTGAATTACAACTGGAAATCGCGTTATTACCTGACCGTGACGGGACGTTACGACGGAGCCTCGAACTTCGCGGCCAACAACAAGTGGGCGTTCTTCCCGTCGGCCGCCCTCAAGTGGAACATTTCGAACGAGAATTTCCTGAAGGACTGCAACTGGATCGACGACCTGTCGCTGCGCCTGAGCGCCGGTCTGACGGGTAACGACGCGATCAGCACCTACCGTTCGCTCGCCACCCTCTCCTCGACGACGGGCGGCTATCTGTTCGACGGATCGCAGCCCGTGGCGTTCTACCGCAGCCGCCTGGACTCCCCGGACCTCACGTGGGAGAAGACCACGGCCTACAACGTGGCGATCGACTGGTCGATGTTCAAAGGCCGCCTGAACATCACGGCCGAAGCCTACAAATCCAAAACGACCGACCTGCTGATGTCGCTGGCCGTTGCGGCCCAAACCGGTTACACGTCACGCTGGACCAACATCGGCTCGACCTCGAACAAGGGTATCGAGCTGTCGGTCGAGAGCCACAACATCGTCCGCCCGAAGTTCCACTGGTCGACGACGCTCACCCTGTCGCACAACGAACAGAAGGTCGACGACATCGGTTCCGAGGACTTCATTTCGGCCTACAACTCGCCGGGCAACAACCCCTACATGATGTACGGCTACGTCAAGGGCTACCCGCTCAACTCGCTCTGGGGATTCAAATACGGCGGCACGTGGAAGAGCGCCGAGGAACGCGAGGAAAACGCGGTGACGAAAACCTACGTCAGCCCGGCCAACACCGACGGAGGCCCGCGCTACTACGACACCAACCACGACGGCGTGCTCTCGCGCGAAGACCTGATCTACCAGGGCAACGCCGACCCCTATCTGTACGGAGGTTTGCAGAACACGTTCTACATCCACGGTTTCAAGCTGGGCGTCTACTTCGCCTACTCGCTCGGCGGCAAGATCTACAACTATTCGGAGATCTACATGGCCGGTTCGCAGTTCGCTAACCAGTACCGCTACATGCTGAACGCCTGGCATCCCGTCCGGAACCCGAATTCCGACATTCCGCGGGCCGGAGCGAAAAGCGACGCCGCGCTTCCGAGCGACTTTATGATCCACGACGCTTCGTACCTCCGGCTGAAGAACGTCACGCTGTCGTACACGTTCGACCTCAAGAAAAAATGCTCGTGGATGAAAGACCTCACCCTGAGCGTATCGGGCGAAAACCTCTTTCTGTGGAAAAAGTACAACGGATTCGACCCCGACGTTTCCAGCGAGGGAACCTCGTCGACGCTGCGCCGTATGGACCTAGGCGCCTATCCCAAGCCCCGCACCATCATATTCAGCCTTCAGTTGAGATACTAACCTAACAGAATTAAGACGATGAAACTCAAACATATATTCTACACGGCCGCGGCCATGGCCATGCTTTCGTTCCAGGCATGCACGCTGGACGAAGACACATCGGGCATCTCGAATCCCGACGACTTCTTCCGCAAATTTTCGGAATGCCAGTCGGTCGTAAACGGATGCTACATTCCGATCAAGTCGATCTACACCTATACCTACATGATCGCCACCGAGTGTGTCACCGACATCGCCTACTGCCCGTCGGGAACGCTCGACGCCAGCCTGGACATCTCGCCCGCCGTGCCGCGCATGGGTTCGACGGTCTGGCGCAACGGCTACCTCGGCGTACAGCGCTGCAACTTCGCCGTCAACGGCATCGAGCGCGCCTATAAAAACGAGGTGATCAGCGAGGAGCAGTACCACCAGCTGCTTTGCGAGGCGAAAACCCTGCGGGCGTTCTTCTACTGGACGCTGACCTGCTTCTTCGGCAACGTTCCGTTCTATTTCGACGACGTTACGGACAACGAGGTTTTGAGCCGGATTCAGGTGCTGCCGCGCATGGACGCCAACGAGACCCGCAACAAGGTCATCGAAGACCTTCAGTCGATAGCTCCCCTCGCCGCCCAAACCCGCACCTACGACAACGAAGCCAATCGTCTGGGAGCCTCCTGCGCCTACATGCTCATCGCCAAGATGGCCATGTGGAACAAGCAGTGGGACGTGGCGCTGGACGCGCTGGAGCAGATCGAAACGATTTACGGTCCGCTGTCGCAGTACGACTACGCCGAGAATATCCTGTTCCGGAACAAGAACACCCCGGAGTCGATCATGGAAATTCAGCACACCTACACCCAGGGCGCCCTTACCTACACGTCCAACGTGGCCTGCATCTGCCAGCCCTACCCGCGTGCGGCCAATTCGGCGGTCTACGACGGCGTGGAGATTCCCGAACTGGGCGACCAGGCGACCGTCTGGTCGGCGATGCGTCCGAACGTCTATTTCAGCCAGGGTCTCCAGTCCAAAATGGGCAAGGACATCCGCGCCAAGTACAACATGGCATGGGGATACGAGGACAAGACGTTCAACAGCACCAACACCCGCCCGTGGTGCGGACCGAAGTTCTGGTGTCCGAACATGCAGGCCTCGAACGACGGCAACAACTACAAGGTCTTCCGCTATGCCGACGCGCTGCTGATGATGGCCGAGTGCTATTTCTACAAGGAAAACTACGAAAAGGCGGTCGAATACCTCGACATGACCCGCACGCGCGCCAATCTGTCCAAGTACACCTTCCGCACCCCCGCGCGCCTCGAGGAGGAGATCCGCAACGAGCGCGCCCGCGAGCTTTTCGGCGAATTCCAGCGCAAGTACGACCTGGTCCGCTGGGGCATCTGGTACGAAGCCGTAACGGACAACAGCGACTACGCCTATCTGCAACTCAACCCGGCTAACAGCCGGATCAAACCGTGCCACCGCTACTATCCCATTCCCGACACGGAGGTCACCTACTCGAAGAACAACCTCGACAACAACGAATACAAGGCTTACGGCTTGTAATAATCCGAAACTTTCAGACGAATGAAAACAATATTCAATAAACAGAAAAGATCGGTCGCCGGCGTACTGATCGCCCTGACGGCCCTGACGACGGCCCTGACCGGCTGCCAGGAGGATTTCGAGCTGGACCTGCCTCTGGCGGTCTCGGCGCGCGAACTTTCCCTAACCAAGGATGCCGGCTCGACGCACGTGCTGGTCTACTCGAACGGCGACTGGACGGCGCGCTTCACGCGTCCCGTGAAGTGGGCCTCCCTCAACAAACTCCAGGGATACGGCAATAACGAAATCGTATTCACCTATTCGGCCAACTACGGCATTTCGAGAAAGATCGGCGTCGTGTTCGAGAAAGGTTCCCTGACCGATACGGTGATGTTCTCGCAGGCCGGAGCCATCACCGACGCTTCGCTCTCGTTCTCGAAACCGGCGGTTACGCTGCTGAAGTCCCGGTCGCAGATCTTCACGCCGATCAGCACCAACCTGCGCTACTGCATCGACGATCTGGAAGCCAGCGTCACCTATTACGACAACGACGGCCTGCCCAACGATCCCGTCACCGTCCTGACCCGCGCCGAAGAGGGCGAAGAGGGCGGCGAAGGCGAAGGCAGGGTGACTAAGCCAGGTCTGGCGTGACGAGCCGCAGGCGCAGCCCGTCGAACCGTGGATCTCCAACGTCTCGGCCACCTACAAGGGAATCACGTTCGAGGTCACGGACAACGACTCCGGATTCGCGCGCATCGCCGATCTGACCCTCTTCATCGAAGACGCCAAGGGCGAGATCACCAAATCGGTGCTCACCGTCACGCAAGGCATCGCCCTGCCGGCGCTCAAGCTGGACAGCAATGCCGAAACGTACGAAGGTTACGCCCAGGATTGCGCGGTTCCGGCCACGACCAACAACCTCGTGCCCTACTCCGACCAGATCGGTTACGACGTGGCGTACGACGTTCCCGTCGCGGAGGGCGCCGAGTGGATTCTGAAGCCCGCGATCACCGACGACGGCCTGACGTTCTCGCTGGCCAAAAACGAGGGTTCGGAGCCGCGCACCGCCACGATCCGGCTCAACTTCACCGACGAACACGGCAACTCCGTTTCGGCCTCGTGCAAAATCACCCAGAAGCCCTACCCGACCGCTGCCGATTTCGCCGCGGTGCGCGCCCTGACTCCGGGCGAGATCACGCTCCAGCAGTATATCGAAGGCTACATCGTCAGCGACCCCGACAGCAAGAACGTCGTTTCGAGTCCCCAGACCCAACAGTTCTTCTTCGACCGCGGCGAAAACGACCGGACGGCCTATATCGAGAGCCTTGACGGCAAGTGGGGCTTCTGCCTGAAATTCGCCTCCTCCGAAGACAACACGCCGGCCCGCTTCTCGAAGGTGCGCCTCTCCCTGAACGGGGCCACGCTCGAAAAGAAGAACTCCCCCGAGTGCTACACCATCACGGGACTTACCGCGGCCAACATCCTCGAAACCTCGACGCCCGACGAGTTCAAGATTCCGGTCAAGACGAAGACGATCGGCGAACTCACCGACGACGACATCTTCACGCTGGTGTCGGTCACCAACCTCGAAATCATGTGCAAGGACGGCGCCTACACCAACTGCACCGACGGCTATTCGTTCAAGGACAACATCAACCCGATCGGCACGGCTACCGCCCCGCGCTGGGACGTGGCCCCGCTGATGTGCTACGACAACACGGGCCGGACCATCTACATGCTGACCAATACGGCCGCTCCCTGGCGGCGTTTCAGCTCGGGCCGCGACCTGGATTTCAACTCCGTCGTACCGCAGGGTTCGGGCACGTTCCGCGGCATCGTCGTGGCTGACGACGTCGCCCCGATCCGCTTCGGCGACCTGGGCCGCTACCAGCTGCGCGCCATGACCGCCGAGGAGATCGCGCTGACCGACGAACCGTTCTCGAAAACCGTCGTCGAGTGGAACTGGAACGACCGCAAGACCGACCTCATACCGGAGATCGGCGAAGGCGAGATCAATAAATACGGCGCCACGCAGGGTGCCGCAGCGGACTTCAACAACGTCGTCTGCTCGGGCAAGGGAGGCGCCTCCTCCGAACAGAAAGGTCTGGTGGCAAACGGCGGCATCACGTTCACCCAGCAATGGTGGGATTTCGACGCCGACAAGGGCAAATACTTCGACATTTCGTTCTCCACGCAGGGAATCAGCGGTTCGAACATGGTCTTCGGCATCGTCTGGGGCCACGGCTCGATGAGCAACACGACCCTCTCCGGCCCGGCGCACTGGAACCTGCTCTATTCGGTCGACGGCGGAGCGACGTTCCAGGCCGTTCCCGACAGCCCGATCATCAAGAAGCGTTCGATCACGTGGTGGTCGACCACGTCGCAGGATTCGACCCCGGGCTTCACCGAGCACCTGCGCAAACTGCCCGCCGACTGCTTCGGCCGGGAGAAAGTGGTTCTGCGCTTGCAGGTGGCCGACAAGGTTACCGACATCGACCCCAAAGCCACGTCTTCGAACTACCTGACGGCGCTGGGCATCGAGAAGGGAACGCTGACGCCGTCCGTTGCGGCCGGTAACAGCCAGGCCCGTATCGGAACGATAACGGTACGCTACAACTAAACGAATTGCGGTCGCGCGGCGGATGCACCGTCCGCCGCGCACGGCCGGAACAAACAACAACGAATAAAACGTATAGAATATGAACTGTCGTAAATCGATATTTAAATTTTTAGGCATTGCGGCCGTATGCGCAGCCTCGGCGGCCTGCAGCGTCGACGACGCCGACGATCTGGCCCTGGTCAAACTGGGCGCGCTGAAGAAGGAGTTCGTCGTCGAAGCCGATGCGAATACGTTCGACATCGACATCTACGCCAACAGCGCCTTCCATATCGAGCGTATCAACCAGGCCGACTGGATCAGCCTGACCTGCGGTGAGACGGAGGACGGAAAGGGCGCCATCACCGCCGAATGCGAATTCAACGAAGGCTTCAAACGCAAAGCGGGCTTCGTGCTCTGCTCCGACGTGGACGCGCGCCGCGACACGGTCTACGTCAAGCAGAAGGCGCTCGTGGACGCCAAGATCGAGTTCGCCAACTCGTCCGTCATCGTCGCCGGAGCCGGCGGCAAGAACATCTCGCCGATCGAGACCAACATTCCCTTCTCGGAGATCACTGTCGACATCGAGTATGCCAAGGCCGACAACGCCGATTGGATCGAGAGTCTCGAAATCGTGGATTCCGAGAGCGAAAATCGCAGTCTGGCCATCACGACCGAGGCGAACGCCGCAGATGAAATCCCGCGTTCGGCTACCGTGTCGCTCTCCTTCACCGACGGCTGGGAGGAGACCGTCTCCGTCGAATTCAACCTCCTGCAGCGCACGGCGAAGGAGACCCTCGGACGTCAGATCACATTCGAGGAGTTCCGCCAAACGTATGCCATGAACAAGAAGGTCGAAGACTACGTCATCCTCGAAGGCATCGTGGTGAGCAACACCAAGAGCCACAATGCGGGCGAGAACACGCAAAGCACGACCGCAAAGATCGACTACAGCATATCGGACCGGACCGTCTACCTCGAAACCTACGACGGCAAATACGGCATCGCCGTCCAGACCGCCACGGCCGAAGACAACGTCTTCGAACAGTACGACCACGTGCAGATCCTCATTCAGGGCGCCTCGGGCTACCTGGTCGAGACCCCCGACCGCTATGAACTGCGCAACGTCACCAAGGCGATGGTCATTTCGCGCATTGCGGGTTCGGCATCGGACGTTCCCGTGAAGGAGAAGTGGATGAGCCAGCTCACCGACGACGACATCTACACCTACGTCACCCTGAAGGACGTCGAGTTCCCCGTACGCAAAGGCGCGATCACGCCCATCAACGAGGGCTATGCGATCGGCACGGGCGCAAGCCGCATCAGCAAATACCCGCTGCTCGTGCGCGACATCAACGGCGACGACATGTACATGCTGACCAACACCAACTGCGCCTACCGCAGCGACGGCACGCGCCTGCCCTACGGCTCGGGCAAGATTTCGGGCGTCATCGTCCACGAGCGTTTCTCGCGTTTCGAATGGCGCGACGGAGCCGACCCGGCCGAAATGGACGACGATCCGACGCTCGGCTTCATCGGCCGCTACCAGATCCGCCACCAGACCAAGGGCGACATCTGGGACAACATGCAGAACAGCGTCGAAGACAGTTTCTCGGCCCTGCTGACGGAGTACCGCTACTGGAATCCCGACCTGGAGAACAAGGTCCAGAAACCCACCTACGGAACGAACGGCTACCTGACGCACACCTATCAGGAGAAGTACACCGGCTCCGCCAGCAAAGAGTACCTGCAGGCCACCTTCCAGCAGCACATGTGGGGCGGCGGAACCTACGAATACTTGGGTCCCGTCGGCAACAATGCCTCCTATATCTTCGGAGCCAACTTCGGCAACAAGAACGGCATCGGCGTAGTGATCGACCCCGCGAAGGAGAGCTGGAATCCGCTGATGGACGATCTGGTGAGCCGCAATCCCGACGGAACGCTGGAGTGGTGCGGTCCCTATGCCAAGGATAAAAACGCGGCAAACGGCACGGGTGGCTGGCCGGGCAACAATGAGATTGCGACGAATTCCACGCAAATCAACTACAACGGCAGCACGGGTATGCGCGGCAAGGGGAATGTATACGGTTCCTGCTACACCGCCTTCGCCAACCACTTCTGGTGGGACGACGACACCGACCGCCCCTACGCCTGGCTGATCAACTTCTCGACCGAAGGCATCACGACATCGCATATCTCGATGCAGATTTCCGTTATGAACACGCAGCAGAGCTTCTTCTCGCCCCGTTTCTGGTGTGCCGAATGGTCGCTGACCGATTCGCAGGCCGCAAAGGACGACTCGCAGTGGAATCTGATCGGCGAATACACCATCCCCGACGTTTCCGTCTGGGCGAACACGCTCTATTCGTCGTGCGTGGCCTACAAAAGCATCGACTTCGAACTTCCCCAGGAGATTCTCGGCCACGAAAACGTCTACATCCGGCTTCGCCCGACGAGCGACCTCTGCAGCGACGGCTCCGACTACGCCAACGCGCGCCTGAACCAGAGCGCCAGCGGTGCTGCCCTGGCCGCGGAACACGCCAGCAGCCTCGAATATTTCGCCATCCGCTATAACAAATAGCGGCGTGTAACGAACGGTCGAAGCGGGGAGAGGACGACCGTCCTTTCCCCGCTTTTCCCGAAAGCCGTCCCATGCCGCAAACCGCAAAAACCGCAACCATGAAAAAACTGTTGCTTTTATTGGCCGCCCTGTTCGCAATATCCGCCGGCGGCATATGCTGTTCGGGTTCGGGCGACGATCCCGGAGAACAGGAAAAACCCGTCGATCCGCCCCCTTCGCCCGACGACGGCGTCGACTGGTCGAAGATCGACCCGAAAGCCACCGTGCGCGGGGTCGTGACGTGCGCCGGCGCCGCCGTGCAGGGCGTCGTCGTGACCGACGGCGTGAACATGACGCGCACGAACAAACAGGGGGCCTACGGGCTGCGCACGTCGTCCGACAAGTCGAAACTGGTCTACCTGACCGTCCCGTCGGGTTACGAGGTCGAATCCACGCGTGGGTTCATCCCCCGCTTCTACCGCAGGGTCACCGCTCCCACGAGCGTGGAGCAGGTGCAGCGGCACGACTTCACGCTGAAAAAGGTGAACAACGACCGCCACATTATGATCGTGTCGGCCGACATGCATATCCGCAACCGGGCGATGATCAAGACCACATCGTCGGCCACGCCGTCGATCTGTCCCCCGAAGGGCGAACTGGACTCCACGACGTTCCGCCGCACCTACCTCAAGACGCTGCGCGACTACGTCAAAGCCCTGCCCGCAGGCGTGCCGGTCTACGGCATGAATCTGGGCGACATGACGCAGGAGTCGCACTGGACCAACGCCAACAAGGCGACGCTGGCCAATTTCGTCAACGTCTGCGAACGCGGGGGCATGCCGATCCAGACCTTCCACGCCATCGGCAACCACGACCACGACATGGCCGTGCAGAACATCGCCGGCGACGACGATTCGGCGGCCGAACTGGCCTATATCTCCGCGCTCGGGCCGACATACTACGCCGTCAACATCGGCAAGGTGCACTACGTCGTGTTCGACAATACGCAGTATGTCAACACCGGCGGCGACCGGTCGTTCGCCGTCCGCCTCAACCGGCGTCAGATGGACTGGGCGCAGAAGGACGCCGACTACATGCCGTCGGACGTCGAGCGCATCGTAATCGCGTGGCATTGCCCGGCCTTCCGCCGCAACCCGGGGGCCTCGTCGCCCAACCCGATGGACAACGCCGACGAATTGCTCGACATCTACAAGGACAAGCAGCTGCCCGTCACGATCTGGTCGGGCCACAACCACATCGCCGAAACGGTCACCGTACCGCGCAGCGACATGAGCGTGACCGAGTACACGCACCCGTGCGTATGCGGCGCATGGTGGTATTTCCCGCTCTGCCACGACGGCGCCCCGGCGACATTCACCCGTTACGATTTCAGCGGCGGAACGATCACGGAGCGGCGGAGCGTGAATTTCAGCGACAGCGACGAGCAATACTGCCGGGTCTACAACTCGGGGCTGAAAAACGCCGAATGCAGGCCGGTCGTGCGCCTCAACGTCTGGGACTGGCATCCGACGTGGAAATTCGAATGCCGCGAAAACGGAGCCGCGGTTCCCGCCTCGCAGCTGAAGGCGGTCCGGGAGTACGACGACTATTACGTCACGGTCCACGACGCCTGCGGCAACGACATCTCCTCGTTCAGCTTCCTCGACAAATACCGCACCGACCACATGCTCGAATACACGCCCGTAACGCCGTCCGCCGAGATCCGGATAACCGCCACCG
>ENA-ORSJ01002113-ORSJ01002113.1-human-gut-metagenome-genome-assembly--contig:-NODE-2113-length-14092-cov-4.399017_pt1 | contig 14092 bp, 4 predicted proteins | sample MGYA00242191_ERZ509158 | MGnify/ENA primary metagenome ERZ509158 (study PRJEB26280, sample SAMEA2338623) | human gut metagenome | biome: human gut; feature: human-associated habitat; material: faeces... | reverse complement strand
TTGAAAAATCTTTTCTGGTAGAAAACTAAGTTCAAGTTATAAATGCGACACCTCCTAATTTTATAAATTGAATTCAGCAGCAAATAAAAGTGAAACAACTCATTTCCAGCGAGTCCCACTTAAGACTCATCAGCCCACGCCGTTTTGACAAGACAAGCCTTGTACAAAAAAGTAACGAAGGGACTGCCAAGCCCCGTGCCACAGCTAAACTTACAGTTAGTGACAGATACTGAAGACTTAGCTTCACATTTGCTAAGACTGATACTCCGGCAATACCCTTTAGAATGTTTAAAACATCTTCTTACAAAGCCTGGGTATAGCTTCTTTCAGCACTGCCGAAGGTACGTGGAAATTCTCTCTTAACTTCCTCTTTTTTCAGATTTTATATTCTTCTATCTTCCGATACAACGTAGTAAGCCCAATTTTCAGCAGACGGGCAGCTTCCGTCTTATTGCCTTTCGTATACTCCAACACTCGTGCAATATGTCTTTTTTCCATAGCTGCCAATTCAAAATTCCCGGCATTATCATCCGAGCATTCGTAATGATTGTTCTGAATCTCCAAAGGAAGGTCACATACATCCAACCGTCCGCCTTCACAGACAATCAGGCTGCGCTCAATCACATTCCTCAATTCACGGATATTGCCCTTCCAAGGTTGTTGTTCCAAGGCTTCCAGAAAAGCGGGAGTCATTTCGTTGACGGCATACGAAAGGCACTCGGAGAAACTTTTGGCAAAGGCAGTAGCCAAGATCTTAATATCGCCGGCACGTTCGCGAAGTGAAGGAAGATGCACCTGAAACACGGAAAGACGATAAAACAAGTCTTCACGGAAATGTCCCACCCTGATTTCTTCCTGCAAATTGCGGTTGGTGGCAGCGATGATACGCACGTTTACTCTTGTAGGTTTCGTGTCACCGATCTTTATATATTCGCCCGTTTCGAGGATACGCAATAGTTTGGCTTGCAGTTCAAAAGCCATTTCGCCTATTTCGTCCAGAAAGATAGTCCCATTGTTAGCTTCTTCAAAAAGCCCTTTCTTATCTTTCAATGCTCCGGTAAATGAACCGGCTCTGTGACCGAACATTTCACTCTCCAACAGTTCTTTGCTGAAAGAAGAACAGTTGACCGCTACGAAATTCTGTTTACTCCGTTTGCTGCTGTAATGTATGGCTTGCGCAAAGACTTCTTTTCCGGTTCCGGTTTCTCCGGTCAATAGTACCGGGACATCAGTCACCGAAACTTTCTGAGCCAGCAGTACGGCCTCTTTCAAAGCTTTCGATTCGCCCAAGATAGAATCAAACGAATACATCTGCCCCACCTTCTTTTCGAGTTTTTCGAGCCGGACATTCATTTTTGCTTTCTCTACGGCACGACTAATCAGCGGGATAATCTTGTTGTTATCATCGCCTTTGGTTATATAATCGAATGCACCGTTCTTGATAGCCTGTACCCCATCAGGAATATTGCCGTGGGCAGTAAGAAGAATCACTTCGACGTTAGGAGCTAACTTTTTAATGTTCAGCACCAAGTCTACCCCATTTCCATCAGGAAGAAAGACATCGCATAGCGCCACATCAGGCGATTGTGTCTCCAACTGTTTGAGAGCAGCCTTGCAGTCGCCGGCCTGACATACTTCATAGCCCTCCAGTCCCAGCATACGCGCCAACAGGCTACGAATCTGAACTTCATCGTCAATAACAAGAATTTTACTCATAATTTACCTATATTAAAAATAGAAGAATGAAAACAGGGTGCGCAAATATAAGTTTTTTCCGTGAATCCATGAACATTTCTTTCATACTGTTGTTATTTCCACAGGAAACTATTTACACCAAAAACAGAATATATGAAAGTTATTATCATCGGAGGTGTTGCAGGAGGAGCTACCACTGCCGCCCGAATCAGACGAGTAGACGAAGCCGCAGAAATTATCCTTCTGGAAAAAGGAAAGTATATATCTTATGCGGGCTGCCTTATTATATAGGAGGAGTGATTGAGGAACGAGAGAAATTATTCGTGCAGACTCCCGAAGCATTCTCCACACGATTTCGTGTTGACGTGCGTACGGAAAATGAAGTGATCTTCATCGACCGGAAAAGAAAAACCGTTACTGTCCGCCGCAGCAGCGAGGACACTTATCAGGAAAGTTACGACAAACTACTTATTTCCACCGGTGCCTCCCCCGTACGTCCTCCCCTGCCGGGAATCGACCTGAACGGAATCTTCACATTAAGAAATGTAGCGGACACGGACCGGATTAAAGAATATATCAATACCCATGCTCCCCGAAGAGCCGTTGTCATCGGAGCCGGATTTATCGGACTCGAAATGGCAGAAAACCTGCACGCACAAGGAGCAAAAGTTTCAATTGTAGAAATGGGAAATCAGGTAATGGCCCCCATTGATTTCTCCATGGCTTCGCTTGTTCACCAACATTTAATGGAAAAAGGAGTAAATCTGTATCTGGAACAAGCCGTAGCCTCTTTCGAAAGAGAAGGGAAAGGACTGAAAGTTATTTTCAAGAACGGACAGTCCGTTCCTGCCGATATTGTCATCCTATCTATCGGCGTGCGTCCGGAAACGAATCTGGCACGGGCTGCCGAACTGACAATCGGTGAAACCGGAGGCATCGCTGTGAATGACTATCTACAAACTTCCGATGAATCGATTTATGCGATCGGCGACGCTATCGAATTCCGCCACCCGATTACGGGCAAACCGTGGCTCAACTATCTGGCCGGACCGGCAAACCGTCAGGCACGCATAGCTGCCGACAACATGGTGTTCGGCAACCGCGAGGAGTATGAGGGCGCCATCGGAACGTCCATTGCCAAGGTGTTCGACATAACGGTAGGCGCCACCGGACTGGCTGCCAAGCACCTCAAACGCATGGGTGTGCCTTATCTGACGTCGGTCACCACGTCGTCGTCGCACGCCGGTTACTATCCCGGAGCGTTCAATCTCACGCTGAAACTAACCTTCGCTCCCGACACCGGACGCATCTACGGCGCGCAGTGTGTGGGCGTGGAAGGCGTGGACAAACGCATAGACGAGATAGCCATGCTCATAAAGATGGGTGGCACCGTGCGCGACCTCGTGAAGACCGAGCAGGCTTATGCCCCGCCGTTCGCCTCGGCAAAAGACCCTGTGGCGATAGCCGGCTACGTGGCATGCAACACGTTGGACAAGGTGATGCCCATAGTGACATGGCGCGAGATTGCCTCTCTCGACAGGGCGAAGGTGCGTCTGGTGGATGTGCGCACGCCTTCGGAGTATGCTCTCGGCACCATAGACGGAGCCGTGAACATACCGCTCGACGACCTGCGCGGACGTCTCGGCGAGCTCGGCAAGGACGACGACATCGTGGTGTTCTGTGCCGTCGGACTGCGTGGCTATCTGGCACAGCAGATTCTTCTCGGCCGCGGCTACAAGCAGGTGAGAAACCTCTCAGGCGGATACAAGAACTACGCGCTTGCCACACAGAAGGTGGAGTCGGTGGCCGAACAGCCTTGCACGTGTGACACGTCGCGTCCGGAGAACTGCGGCAACATGGTTGAGCTCGACGCCTGCGGCCTGCAATGTCCCGGTCCGATAATGCGTCTGAAGATGGCTGTTGACGGTATGCGCCCGGGACAGATGATAGAGGTGAAGGCCACCGACCCGGGATTCTCGCGCGACGCCGAGTCGTGGTGCCGCTCTACGGGCAACCGCTTCATCTCTAAAGAGTCGGCCAACGGCTACCACACCGTCGTGATACAGAAGCAGGAGGCATGCCCCGCGCCTGAGACACCGGCACAGGGAGCACGCCGCGACAAGACGCTCATCATGTTCAGCGACAATCTCGACCGCGCGCTTGCCACATTCGTGCTGGCCAACGCAGCCACAGGCGGCAAGGTGACCATATTCTTCACCTTCTGGGGCCTGAACGTAATAAAGAAACGCAACAAACCGAGCGTGGCGAAGGACTTCTTCTCGCGCATGTTTGCGTGGATGTTGCCGTCGGACTCAACAAAACTGCATCTCTCTAAGCTGAGCATGCTGGGCATGGGCGACCGTCTGATGCGCCACATCATGCGCAAGAAGAACATATCGCAGCTCGAGGAGCTCATGCGGCAGGCCATTGACAACGGCGTGGAACTGATTGCCTGCCAGATGACCATGGACATGATGGGCATCAGCCGTGAGGAACTCATCGACGGAGTGACCGTGGGCGGTGTGGCGACATACATGGAACGTGCCGACAACGCCGGCGTAAATCTCTTCATCTGATTATAGTTACAGATTATCGCAGTGAGGTTGTGGCGTGACATACTGCATGCCGCAAATCCCTGATTATCATCATATATCCGTCCTGACAGCCGGTGTGCGTGTCGGGACGGATATGTTTTTCTCGTGTTCCATACGTCTTACTGTTAATGCGTCTGTCTGCGGTGACTGCGGACAATAAGTCGGATGACGATATGTTAAAACTGCATTTTATATACATACATGACAATAAAACGGCGCCGCTGGCGTTAATATAATTGAATAAATGTGTTTTCTTGTACGCTACGCACGGCATTTTCCGTATGAAGGTCACATCACACCGGGTGACGGACAAGAAACAGGTATAACATAAGTAAAAGTCGATGATAGAATACATAAAAGGCGAACTGACCGATCTTACACCCGCCATGGCGGTGGTTGAGGCGGCAGGTGTGGGCTATGCGCTCAATATTTCGCTCAATACATTTACGGCCATCCAGGGCAAACACGATGTCAAACTCTATGTTCACGAGGCTCTCGTGACAGGCGGACGCGACGATTCGTTCACGTTTTACGGCTTCGCTTCTAAGCAGGAACGCGAGGTTTACAGGCTGCTCATCACCGTGTCGGGTGTGGGAGCAAACACCGCGCGCATGATACTTTCCACAATGTCGCCCGCCGAACTGAGCTCCGCCATATCAACAGGCAACGAGAGACTCATAAAAAGCGTGAAGGGCATCGGCCTGAAAACGGCGCAGAGAATAATCGTGGACCTGAGAGACAAGATTCTGTCGCTCGGTATGGCTACCGAGGAAAAGGGCGACGTGGCAAGCGCAGTGGTGAACGTGGAGGTGAGAGACGAGGCTGTCTCGGCACTCACCATGCTCGGATTCTCACCCGCGCCGTCGGCTAAGGTGGTTGTATCTATAATGGAGGAAAATCCGGACATGCCCGTGGAGCAAGTCGTTAAGTTGGCCTTGAAACAGATAAAGTGAAGATAAGAAAAATCATATACGGACTTTTCATCGCATTGTTTGCCGTCAGTCTGGCAAGCTATGCTCTTTCCGTGCCTTATCATCAGGACCAGAACCCGCGAAGGAGGAACAACCGTCAGCCTGCGCAACAGACCGAGAAGAAGGACACAATGGCCATAAAGGCGCAGCCGATAATAGAGAACGACGACTCAATTCCCGACTCGCTGCTCAACGCCAGATGGAAAATCCAGCGCACGTTGCCCATCACCGTGGAGGACCTCGACCAGAATGCGGCCGACCTGAAACGCCCCGATAACCTGAAGCAGGAGGTGGAGTATAACGACTCGCTCAACCTTTACGTCATCGGTTCGAAGATGAGCGACTCCTATCTCAATACGCCGATATACATGACTCCGGAGGAATATCGCAAGTGGAGTGAGAAGAAGGCGATGCAGAGATACTTCCGCGAGAAGAACAGCGAGATTTATGAGGCTAAGGGTAAGGAGAAGTTCGATTTCACGGATATGCACTTCGACCTCGGACCGGCAGAAAAGATATTCGGCCCCGGAGGCGTGCGCATAAAGACACAGGGTTCGGCCGAGCTGAAGTTCGGCGCTACGCTGAAGAGCATCGACAACCCTTCACTGCCTATACGCAATCGTAAGACCACCACAATAGACTTCGATGAGAAGATAAACCTTAACGTGAACGGTAAGGTGGGCGATAAGGTTAACATGAACCTTAACTACAATACCGACGCCACATTCGACTTCGACTCGCAGAACCTGAAGTTGAAGTATGACGGTAAGGAAGACGAAATCATAAAACTGGTTGAGGCCGGTAACATCTCGTTCCCGTCAAACTCGTCGCTCGTTAAGGGTGCTTCGTCGCTCTTCGGAATACGCACCGACCTGCAGTTCGGCAAGCTCAAGCTGCAGCTTGTGGGATCGCAGAAGAAGTCGTCAACCACAAGTGTGTCGTCGAAGGGTGGCGCGCAGCTCACGCCTTTCGAGATGGACGTGGCCAACTATGAGGAAAACCGCCACTTCTTCCTCTCTCAGTATTTCCGCGACAAGTATGACGCAGGCATGCAGACTCTGCCTACCGTGGCTACGGGCATCAACATCAACCGTGTGGAAATATGGGTTACTAATAAGACGGGAACAACCACCAACACCCGAAACATCATCGCTCTGACCGACCTTGGTGAGAACTCGAAGATATCCAATCCGCTGTGGGCGCCGATGGGACAGAACGTTCCGTCGAACAATGCCAACTCGGAGTATTCGTCGATGGTCAATCAGTATGCTGCGGCGCGCGACATTGATCAGACTTCAACGGTGCTCGACGGCATCTCGGGATTTGTGGGCGGCACCGACTATGAGAAACTTGAGAGCGCGAGACTGCTCAATTCGTCTGAATATACGGTTAATTCCGCGCTTGGATATATTTCGCTCAAGACCACGCTTCAGACCGATCAGGTGCTCGCCGTGGCTTATGAATATACTTATGGAGGCGTGACCTATCAGGTGGGTGAGTTCGCGTCGGATGTAACCGACGTCAATCAGGCGCTCTTCGTGAAGTCGTTGAAGAACACCAGCAACAACCCGCAGCAGGGCAACTGGGACCTGATGATGAAGAATGTCTATTATCTTGCATCGTCGGTTGAGAAGGACAAGTTCCGTCTCGACGTCAAGTTCCAGAGCGACACCACCGGAGTCTATCTGAGTTATATACCCGAACCGCAGGTTAAGGACCAGACTCTTATAAAGGTTCTCGGTGCCGACCGTCTTGACAACAATATGAAGACGAATCCTAACGGATACTTCGACTATGTGGACGGATATACAGTCAGCGACGGCCGTGTGTTCTTCCCGAAGACCGAACCGTTCGGAAGCTATATGTATAATTATCTTGTCGGTAAGGGCGTGTCGGCTGCACAGGCGTCCAAATATGCCTTCACCGAGTTGTATGATTCTACAAAGACCGTCGCGAAACAGATAGCCGAGAAGAACAAGTATATGCTTACGGGACAGTTCCGCGGTACGCTTGCCAATGTCATATCGCTCGGAGCGGTGAACATTCCGCAGGGTTCTGTCGTCGTGACGGCCGGTGGAGTGGTGCTGACCGAAGGCTCCGACTATACCGTGGATTACAATCTCGGTGAGGTGACCATTCTCAATCAGAGCATCATAGACGCCGGAACGTCTGTCAATGTGTCGCTCGAGAGCAACACGGAGTATGCCCAGCAGCGCAAGACAATGTTCGGTGTGAACTGGGAATACGACTTCTCCAAGGACTTCCAGATAAGCGGTACGCTCCAGCATCTGTCCGAACAGGCGCTCACAACGAAGGTGGCGATGGGATCGGAACCGCTGAACAACACTATATGGGGATTTAACGTGAACTGGAAGAAAGAGAGTCAGTGGCTGACAAACCTGCTCGACAAGATTCCGTTCCTGCAACTCACACAGCCTTCAAACATCTCTTTCACGGGTGAGTTCGCACAACTCATTGCCGGACAAAGCAGCGGTACGCAGGACAACGCGTCCTATCTCGACGACTTCGAGAATACGAAGAGTGCCATAGACGTGAGCACTCCGACATCGTGGATCATATCGAGCGTGCCGACGATGTTCCCTGAATACAGCGACAAAACTACCTTGAGAAGTGGATATAACCGCTCGCTTCTGGCATGGTACACCATAGACCCGCTGTTCACAAGGCGTAGTTCGTCGCTTACTCCAAGCCACATCAAGGGCGATTTGGAGCAGCTGTCCAACCATTATGTGCGTGAAGTGCCTGTCAGAGAGCTCTATCCTAACCGTGGTCAGAACTCATACAGCGGCGCGACTTCCACGTTGAGCATTCTCAACCTGGCTTATTATCCGAACGAACGTGGCCCTTACAACTTCAATCCTGACCTCAACTACGACGGAACACTGAACAATCCGACGCAGCACTGGGGCGGTATGATGCGTAAACTCGATACAAACGACTTCGAGACGGCCAACGTGGAGTACATCGAGTTCTGGATGCTCGATCCGTTCATATATACTTCGCGCGACGGTACGGCATCTGATTACGGTGGTGATTTCTACATCAACCTCGGCGAGGTGAGTGAGGATATCCTCCGTGACGGCAAGAAATTCTACGAAAGCGGAATGCCTGTTGACGGCTCAAACAGTTACATCACCACACAGTGGGGTAAGGTTCCGACACAGGCAACGGTCACTTATGCTTTTGCGACAACATCTGGTGCCCGTGCGCTTCAAGACGTCGGATTCAATGGTCTCAACGATGAGGAGGAACGTAACTTTGAAGCTTATCAGGAGTTTCTCACTTCGATACAGGGCAAAGTGAACCCCGTTGTGTTCGATTCTATATGGAACGACCCGGCTAACGACGATTACCACTACTTCCGTGGCCGCGATTACGACCAGATGGAAGCATCTATCCTGCGCCGTTACAAGTACATAAACAATCCTCAGGGCAACTCTCCCGACAGTGAGTCGCGCGACGAAAGCTACGACACATCCTACAAGACGATGCCTGATGTTGAGGATATCAACCAGGACTATACGCTCAACGAGTATGAGAAATACTTCCAGTATCATGTATCAATAAGGCCCGAAGACCTCGTGGTGGGCCGCAACTTCATTGTGGACAAGCGCGTGGCGTCGCCGAAACTGCGTAATGGCAATACGGAGGATGTTACGTGGTATCTGTTCAGAATACCGCTGACAGACTATGAGGAACGCGTGGGCTCGATATCAGATTTCACCAGCATACGTTTCATGCGTATGTTCATGACCGGCTTCAAGCATCCTATCATCCTGCGATTCGGTTCTCTCGACCTTGTTCGTGGCGAATGGCGGGTTTACGATCAGAACCTCGACAACTCGGCGGCACAGCAGGGCAAGCTGACAGTAAGTGCCGTAAACATTGAGGAGAACAACGACAAGACACCTGTGAACTACGTGCTTCCTCCTGGAATAAGGCGTGGTCAGGACCCGACACAGCCGCAGCTCGTTGAGGATAACGAGCAGGCACTTGCCATGACCGTGACCGACCTGGCCAGCGGTGAGTCGAAAGCTGTGTATAAGAATACCACGTTGGACCTCCGTCAATACAAGCGTCTGCAGATGTTTGTGCACGCCAACATGATGGATCCGAACACGACCAATCTTCAGGACGACCAGTTGGCAGTGTTCATCCGTCTCGGAAGCGACTACAAGAGCAATTATTATGAGTATGAGATACCTTTGAAACTGACTCCTAACCGCAACGATTACGACAAGTATTCGCGTGCTGATTGTGAGGCGGTTTGGCCTGAAGATAATATGCTTGACATTCCGCTCAGCGTGTTCACCGCGTTGAAGAAGGCGCGCAACAAGGCCAAGTCGGAGGGCAGGGCATCATATAATCGGGTGTATTCGGCATACGATGAGGACAAGCCGGCGAACAAAATCAGCGTCATGGGTAACCCTACACTGGGTGAGGTTAAGACCATGATAATAGGTGTTCGCAACAATTCCGGTGAGGTGAAGAGCGGTGAAATATGGGTCAATGAGCTCCGTTTGCGCGAATATAACAACGAAGGCGGTTGGGCGGCACAGGGCAACCTGAATGTCCAGTTGTCCGATCTCGGTTCGGTGAATGTGCAGGGACGCTACATCAGTGACGGTTTCGGTGGACTTGAAGACGGTGTGGCACAGCGCTCGACCGACGATTACAAGACCTACAGCATCACCGCCAACATAGAGCTCGGCAAGTTTTTCCCGGAGAAAGCAAAGGTCAGTGCGCCTCTGTATTACTCAATGACGAAGGAGTTCACACGCCCGAGATACAATCCGCTCGATACTGATATGGAGCTCGACGACGCTCTCGAGGCTCTTAACGAGCACGAGCGCGACTCGGTGGAAAGCATCGCCGTGACAAAGACAACGAGCACCAACTTCTCTCTTTCCAACGTGAGAGTGGGCATACAGAACAAGCGTCACCCAATGCCTTACGACCCGGCGAACTTCTCTCTGACCTATAGTCACAGCCATAACTTCTCGAGTGGTGAGACGACGGTGTATGAGACGGAAGACAACTGGCGCGGCGCGCTGAACTATTCGTGGACACCTGTATATAAGGCATTCGAACCATTCAAGAAGCTGAAGAACAAGAGCAAGTGGCTGGACATTCTCCGTCGATTCGGTCTGAACTGGTTGCCGCAGAACGTAGGATTCAATACGGAGATAACGCGCAGCTACTATGAGCTTCAGGAACGCGACATGGAGAGCATGGAAAACTCCGAACTGCCAGTCACGTTCAGCCAGCAGTTCCTTTGGAACAGGGACTTCTCGTTGCGCTGGGACCTCACGAAGAATCTGCACATGAACTTCCAAAGTGCGACGCATGCCGAGATAGAGGAACCTTACACTCCGGTGAACAAGGATCTGTATCCCGACCGTTACGCAGCGTGGAAGGACTCGGTGTGGACAAGTATCAAGAATCTCGGAACTCCGCTCGACTATAACCAGACGTTCACAATGTCGTATCAGTTGCCGCTCAATCTCGTTCCTATATTCGACTGGGTGAACTCCGACGCCAGCTACAACGCTACATACAACTGGGTAAGAGGCACTGAGCTTGAGGACGGAACGTCGCTCGGCAATACCATATCGAACAACCGTACGCTCAACGTCAACGGTACGTTCAATCTGGAGAAGCTATACAACCATATTCCTTTCCTGAAGAAGGCCAACGAGAGGTTTAATAAAGAGCCCGCCAGAAACACTTCGAACGTGCGAAACAGGCTGAACCGGAATAATGCCGACAAGAATAAGAAAAACCAAGACGACAAGAATGCCAAAGACAAGGACGGCAAGGCTGCCCAGCTAACCAGCAAACTGCCGAAGAACAAACGCAGCTTTGAGGGCGAGGTTGAGCTGAAGCCGGACACCGTTGTGAAACTTACTCACGGCAAGAAGTCGAAGCGCATCATCGTGTCGGCAAAGACATCCGATGGCAAGGCGTTCAAGCTGAAGTACAAACGCATAGACGACAACAACATAAGAATCACCAACAAGGTTGATTCCGCGATGAAGATAAAGGTCACTGTTACGGCAAAAGAACCGTTAGAGGACAAAGGATGGTATCGCACAATGCAGGGTGTGGCGCGCGTTATGATGATGGTGCGCAGCGTAGGAATATCCTACCGCAACCAGTATTCGATGTCGTTGCCGGGCTTCATGCCTACCATTGGCGACGCGTTCGGTCAGACACGCAGTGTAGGTGCCATGTCGCCGGGTCTCGATTTCGCGTTCGGTGTGATAGGCGACTCCTACATCGAGAAAGCGCGTGAGAACGGATGGCTGCTCATGAACGACTCTGTCGCCACCCCGGCCACTACAAACAAGACCGAGGACCTGCAGCTCCGCGCAACGCTCGAACCGATAAAGAACTTCAAGATAGACCTCAACGCAAGCCGCACCATGACCACTGCCAAGAGCATACAATATATGTATGAGGGCAATCCTACCACACAGAGCGGTACGTTCTCAATGACGACGCTGTCGCTGGGAAGCGCGTTCGAGGGATCGGGTAACGCAGGCAACGGCTACTATTCCGCCACATTCGAGAAGTTCTGCAAGTCGCTCGACGGCTTCCGTCAGCGTGTTGAGGCCCGCTATGCCAACGCTGTATATCCCGAGGGAACTGCATTCGCCGGCAAGAAATTCGACCCAGCCAACGGTGGAGTGAACAAATACAGCTCAGATGTGATGATTCCCGCCTTCCTGTCTGCCTACACAAGCATGGGCGGATCGTCGCTCAGCATATTCCCGTCGCTTGCCCGTCTGTTGCCTAACTGGTCGGTGCGTTACAGCGGACTCACCCGTCTGCCGTGGTTCCGCGACGTGTTCAAGAGCGTCAACATAAACCACGCATACAAGAGCATATACGCAGTCGGCTCATACAGTTCGTACAGCACCTTCATGGAATACATGAACGGGCTCGGCTTTGTGACCGATGCCACCAGCGGAAACCCGATTCCGAGCTCTATGTATAACGTCTCAACGGTGAGCATCAACGAGTCGTTCTCGCCGTTGATAGGTATAGACCTCACGTTTGACAACAACCTCACAGCCAAGCTGGAGTATCGCACCACACGTGTGCTCCTCAGTATGACCAGCGTGCAGATAAACGAGGCCACCAGCCACGACTGGGTGCTCGGCATGGGTTATACCATCAACAACTTCAAACTCTTTGGAGGACGCAACCACCGACTGGTGAAGAACAAGGGAAAGAAGGATGATGACAAACAGAATAACACCACACAGGCTGCCACACGCTCCACTTCGAGCGTCAACAACGACCTGCGTCTGCGTCTCGATGTGAGTCTGCGCAAGCAGGCGTCCATAAGTCGCGACATCGCGTCGATGACCAGTGCGGCAAGCAGTGGCAACAGTGCGTTCAAGCTGTCGTTCTCTGCTGAGTACACGTTGTCGAAGCTCGTGTCGATGAGTTTCTACTACGACTGCCAGACAAACACTCCTCTCCTTGCCAGCAGCAGCTATCCTACGACCACGCAGGATTTCGGACTGAGCCTGAAATTCTCGCTCACCAGATAAAGCGTGAGCCGCCGATGGTCTTGTGGACAGGCTGTATCGGTTTTGCCTGCCTGGCTTATCCGTTCCGGAGTGCGTGCTCATCGGTCATGAAATACATATCCGAACAGGTTATTCATAAGTCGTATTCGTACGGCAGTATATACGAAAAAAGGAAAACCGGACACGTCTAAAACAGCGTGTCCGGTTTTCCTTTTTATATCTATAAAAGTGTATTCAATTTATTTCTTGTCGTAAGCATGGAGCGGATAGTCGGTGGTGAAGTGCAGTCCGCGGCACTCCTTGCGCTCTATGGCCTGGCGTGTTATGAGGTAGCCCACGTTTATCATGTTGCGCAGCTCGCAGATGTCGCGGCTCGCCTTTACACGTTTGAACAGAGCCTCGGTCTCCTCGTAGAGCAGGTCCAGACGGTCCCACGCTCTCTTGAGTCGCAGGTCGCTGCGCACGATTCCCACGTAGTTGCTCATTATCTCGCCCACTTCCTTCACGCTCTGTGTTATGAGCACCTTCTCCTCGTTGGTCATTGTGCCCTCGTCGTTCCATTCAGGCACCTTGTCGTTGAAGTCATATTCATCTACATGAGCCAGTGAGTGGCGCGCCGCAGCGTCGGCATATACCACAGCCTCTATGAGTGAGTTGCTTGCCAGACGGTTGCCTCCGTGCAGTCCTGTGCACGAGCACTCGCCTATGGCGTACAGTCTGTCTATGCTCGACTGTCCGTTCAGGTCCACCTTTATACCGCCACACATGTAGTGGGCAGCCGGACGCACCGGTATGTAGTCGGTCGTTATGTCGATGCCTATCGACTTACACTTCATGTATATGTTCGGGAAGTGGCGCTTCGTCTCCTCTGCGTTCTTGTGCGTAACGTCGAGGCACACATGGTCTATTCCGTGTATCTTCATCTCCTTGTCGATGGCTCTTGCCACGATGTCGCGCGGAGCCAGTGACAGACGCTTGTCATATTTCTCCATGAACGATGTTCCGTCAGGCAGTCTGAGTATGCCGCCGTATCCGCGCATGGCCTCGGTTATGAGGAATGCCGGGTGAGTCTCTCCCGGGTGATAGAGCGCCGTCGGGTGGAACTGCACGAACTCCATGTCCTTCACCGTGCCTTTTGCTCTATATACCATGGCCTCGCCGTCGCCGGTGGCTATTATCGGGTTGGTGGTTGTCTGATATACAGCGCCGCATCCTCCGGTACACATCACGGTAACCTTACTCAGATAGGTATCCACCTTCTGGGTGTCAG
>ENA-ORSJ01002112-ORSJ01002112.1-human-gut-metagenome-genome-assembly--contig:-NODE-2112-length-14094-cov-3.220457_pt1 | contig 14094 bp, 12 predicted proteins | sample MGYA00242191_ERZ509158 | MGnify/ENA primary metagenome ERZ509158 (study PRJEB26280, sample SAMEA2338623) | human gut metagenome | biome: human gut; feature: human-associated habitat; material: faeces... | reverse complement strand
CGGGAAGCTGCCGCAGCCTATGAGAGCCGGAAACCGGAGCTGGAGGATCAGATCCGGCGGATGCAGGATGCGCTTCCGCTCTATGCGGAGCAGGAGAAAAAACGGCAGGCATATGAAACTTTGGAACATCAGCGGACGGCTCTGACCCGAAACCTGAAAAAAATGCAGAATCAGCTGGAAACGTGCCGTACACAGGAAGAAATACTTCGAAACCAGGAGCGGGAGGCGGTAGAGGCGCGCGCTGCCCTGGCAGAATGCCGGGGACGGCGGGAGCAGATGGAACGGCGCCAGGCGGTTTTGCAGGAGTTAGGGAAATGCTGTGAAGCGGAGCGGACATGGAGGGAGTCACTGGAAAAACGCCAGGAAAAATTTCAGGCAGCCGCGCGGGCGTACCAGCAGTCAGATCAGTTGTATCAGGACGCGTCCTGCCGCTTTCTGGCGATGCAGGCGGGACTTCTGGCGGCAGAGCTGCAGGAAGGAAAACCGTGCCCGGTCTGCGGCTCGCTGGAACACCCGGCTCCCTGCCGTCTGGAGACAGAGCCGATCCGGGAGGAACAGGTGGAAGCGCTGCGTGCCGGGAGGGATGATGCCGATCAGAAGCAGAGGACAGCCGCTGAGGCCTGCCAGGAGGCGCAGATCTCGCTGGAACATGAGAGCAGACGGCGGATAGAGATCCAGGGAAAACTGTACGGCCAAAATCAGGACAGCCCGGCAGCCCAGCCGGATGTGGATGCTCTGGAGAAGGAGCTCCGGCAGATGGCACAGGAAATCCGGCGATGCAGGCAGGCGGAAACCACTTATACTGACCGGATTGCCATGGAAGAAACGATCCGGCAGAAACGGGAGGCGAACGGAGCCGGACAGAAGAAGCTGGAAGCGGCGCTGGAGCTTAAAAGAAGTGAGGTGCAGCAGGCGGCGATCGAGAGCCAGATGAGACGTAATGAGCTGGAGGAACTCTCGAAGCGGCTGGAGTGGAAAGACAGCCGGACACTCCGGGTGGAGCTTGAGAAGCGCAGCCGGGAGCTGGAAACACTTGCAGAGGCGGTGACAGCGGCTGATAAGAAAGCACAGGAGTGCCGGGAAAAATGCCGGGAGCTGGAGGGAAGTTTATCTTCGCTCCGGGAACATATGGAAGCAGATTCGGAAACAGATCCGGAAGAAAAAATCCAGCAGGAGATCCGGCATTGGGAAGAGGAAAAAACGCGCTGGTCGCGGCTTCACCGGGAACATATGTCGGTGCGGACGCGCAACGAGGATGCATATGCGGCACTTCGGGTGTATCTGCAGGAACGGGAGCAGCTTGACCGGGAAAAACAGCAGATCAGCGAGCTTTACCAGACGGCGGACGGAAAACTGAGCGGCGCGGCGCGGATCGATTTCCAGACGTATGTACAGCGCCAGTATTTCCGCCAGATGATACAGGCAGCTAACCGCCGCCTGCGCCGGATGACGAAAGGAACCTTTGAACTTCAATGCCGCGGTCTGGCCGATCTGGGAAAACAGGGAGAAGTGGGACTTGACCTGGATGTCTACAGCTTTGTGACTGACCGGGTCCGGGACGTCAAAACGCTGTCCGGTGGAGAATCCTTTCTGGCGGCGCTTGCGATGGCGCTCGGCATGGCGGATGTCATCCAGAATGCGGCAGGCAGCGTGAAGGTGGATGCGATGTTCATTGATGAGGGATTTGGTTCCCTGGATGAGGAATCACGAACGCGGGCGGTTCAGGTGCTGCAGGAGCTGTCCGGAGGAAGACGCCTGATCGGCATCATTTCCCACGTGACGGAGCTGAAAGAGGAGATGGGACACAAGCTGGTGGTAAAAAAAGGAAATGGTGGAAGCCAGGTGCATTGGGAGATAGAAGATTAGTAGGACGGCGCAGAGCCGTTGTGTGACGAAAGAAAAGAGGCTATTTACATATGACAATCGTAATTCCAGGGATGGTGACGATATCGCTCTTATCTCTGTTTTACTGCAGTATGCTGCCGGAGACGGCGCGGAAGGCGAGAATGCAGGCATTTGAGCGGCAATACATCGCCCACCGGGGATTTCATGACAACCGGGGTGAATGTCCGGAAAATTCGCTCCCGGCGTTTGAGCGCGCGATCCAGATGGGATATGGGATCGAGCTGGATGTACAGCTGACAAAAGACGGGGTTCCGGTCGTATTTCACGACTGGGATCTGAAGCGGGCGGCGGGCGTTGACCGGAAGATACGCGACTGTACCTTTGAAGAGCTGCAAAGCTATCGTTTGTTTGGTTCATCCCAGACGATACCAGCCTTTGAGACAGTGCTTGAGCTGGCGGATGGACGCACACCGCTTATCATCGAGCTGAAAGCGGAGATTGTCCACCGGGAGCTGTGCGAGAAATGCGCGGTGCTTTTAGACCGTTATCCGGGTGAGTACTGCATCGAATCGTTCAGTCCGCTGGCACTCGGCTGGTTTAAGCGCCATCGTCCAAATGTTTTGCGCGGACAGCTTGCGACCAATTACCGCGGCGAGGGCTTGAAAACGCCGGTCATTGTGCGGGAGATGCTTACATACTGTATGCTGAACGGATTTTGCAGACCGGATTTCATTGCGTACAACTGCCAGTTCAGCAACACGCTTCCGGTGGAAATGCTGCGCTATTTCTACAAATGTAAGATGGCGGCGTGGACGATTAAAAACCAGGGCGAATTAAACAGGCACCGGAAACAGTTTGATGTTTTTATTTTTGACAGTTTCGAGCCGGATCAATTCGTAAATTTCAACAAAAAACATCCTGAAAGATAGTGAGAAAGTCCTAAATTATGCTGGAAAAGTTGATTTTCTATGAAAATCTGCTATAATGGCTAAGACAATTTAATAATGAGAGATTATTACGAAATCGAGAGGACAAAGATATGAAAAAGAAACAGCTTCTTTCAGGCGTAATGGCACTTTTGTTATCTGCTTCACTCTGTGCATGCGGAGGCAGCAAGACAGCAGAAGGCACCTCAGAAGCAGCTGGCGAGTCCAGCGAAGCAGAGACCAGTAATACTCTTTCAGAAGGAACACCAGTACCAGGCGGCAGCGTTGTGTATGGCATGACGCAGGACCTGGCTAGTCTTGACCCCCATGTAGATACGGACGCAGGAACTAGAGACGTGGTTTTCAATTTGTACGAAGGGCTTGTAAAGCCTACTTCCGATGGCGGATTTATTGCGGCTGTTGCCAGCGATTACACCATTTCCGATGATGCAAAGACTTATACTTTCACATTGAGAGATGGCATCACATTCCATGACGGCACACCGGTTACCATCGAAGATGTCAAATATTCCATCGATCGTTATGCGGAGATTCAGGGCGAATCCTCCGCTTTTTCTTCGCTTGTAGATAGTGTAGAGGTGCAGGATGACAAGACACTGGTTGTAAACCTGAAAGAAAGTTATTCAGAGTTTCTTCCGATGATGACGATTGCCATCATTCCGCAGTCCAACGAGGACCCGGTGGGCAATCCGATCGGTACCGGTCCATTCAAATATGTTTCCTACACACCGGGACAGAACCTGGAGCTGGAAAAATATGACGGCTACTGGCAGGAGGGCGTTCCGAGCCTGGACAGCGTGGAATTTAAATTTATTGCCGATGTGGACACCGCATTTGTAGAGCTGCAGGCAGGCACCATCGACATTCTGAAATATTTAACCTCCGCACAGGCGGAGACACTGGGCGATGATTACAACATCGTACAGGGAAGCATGAACCTCGTCCATGCGATGTACTTAAACAGCGCTTACGAGCCGCTTTCCAAGACAGAGGTGCGTCAGGCACTCTGCTATGCGGTAGACCGCGATGCGATCAACAACTTTATTTTCGGCGGAAAGAGCCACATCATCGGCTCCCATATGATTCCGGCAATGTCGAAATACTATGAGCCGGAAGCAGAGACTGTATACAGCTACGATCCGGAGAAGGCAAAAGAGCTTCTGGCAGATGCCGGATACGCAGATGGCTTTGATCTGGAAATCACCGTTCCGAGCTCATACAGCCAGCACGTAGACAGCGCGCAGATCATCGCGGATGAGCTGTCCCAGGTCGGCATCAACGTGACCTTAAATCAGGTTGAGTGGAGCACCTGGCTGCAGGATGTATACAAGGGAGGCAACTTCCAGGCGACCGTCATCGGTTTTGACGGAACGCTGGCACCGAGCGACTGGCTCAAGAAATATGTGACAGACGACGCGAAGAACTTCATGCATTACTCCAACACTGAGTACGACGATGTATTTAATACAGCATACACAACCGTTGATGACGATGTAAAAGTAGAAAACTACAAGAAGGCGCAGATGATCCTGGCAGAGGATGCGGCAGCCGTTTACATCGAAGATCCGGCGAACCTCGTAGCAGTCAGCAAGAAGTTTGGCGGCTACACCTTCTACCCGACGGCAGCAGAGGATATGTCCCTGTTATATCAGGTAGAGCAGTAAAATATACAGTTACAATCCAGCAAATTCCTGTTGCTACTACGTTTTCTTACGGCACTTTCGGTTCCAAAAGTGCCTGCCCGTGAACAGTAACCAGGAAATAACAACAGAATAAGAAGCGGTAAACGCAGGAGGGAATTATGAAATTCTTTATAAAAAAACTGATAACTCTCATTATCACATTGTTGGTCATATCCTTCCTGACGTTTACCGCTTTTTCTGTGATTCCGGGCGATGCGGCACTTTCCAAGCTGGGAAAGGACGCGACGGAAGAGCAGTTAGAGCGGGCGCGGGATGAGATGGGATTAAATGATCCACTTCTGGAGCGGTATGGAAGGTGGGTGACCGATGCGATGCAGGGGGATTTCGGGGAGTCCTACCGGTATGAGGGAACCTCAGTCCGCTCCCTTCTGGCACAGCGGCTTCCGGTCACGGTGCTTCTGGCAGTCATTTCCCTGCTCATCATCACGGTGATTTCAGTTCCACTCGGAATCCTGAGTGCCCGGTTTGCCGGGAAATGGGTCGATACGCTGACGAACTGCCTGACGCAGATTCTGATGGCGGTGCCGTCATTCTTTCTCGGCATGATCCTGACCTACGTGTTTGGACTGATTCTTCATATGTTCCAGCCGGGTAAATTTATCGAACCGTCGGAAAATTTCGGAAAGTCGGCACAGTACCTTTTATTTCCGGCGCTCGCGGTGGCGCTGCCGAAGATTGCGATGGTGGTGAAATTCCTGCGAAGCTCGATTCTGACCGAGATGAACCGGGAATACGTGCGGACTGCCTACAGCCGCGGCAATACGGAAACGGCGGTATTGTATGGGCATGTGCTGAAAAATGCGATGATTCCGGTTGTGACGTTCTTTGCGATGGTAATCGCGGAGATCCTTGCCGGCAGCATCGTGGCGGAGCAGGTGTTCAGCGTGCCGGGAATCGGAAGACTTCTGATCAGCTCGATCTCCAACCGCGATTATCCGGTTGTGCAGGCGATCGTGCTGTATATCACATCGGTGGTCGTACTTATCAATTTTGCGGTTGATATGATTTATCAGGTTTTGGATCCGAGAGTCCGGACGGCGGAAGAATAGAGGGAAGACGAATGAAACGAAAGAATTATAATCTGATGATAGGGGGCGCGATCACGCTGTTCTTTCTGGCAGTTGCCCTGATCGGACAGTTCTGGACGCCGTATGGGACGACGACGATGGACTCCATGGCAGTCAATCTGGCGCCGTGTGCAGCACACCCGCTGGGAACGGATAACTTCGGGCGCGATATTTTGAGCCGTGTGATGGCGGGAAGCGGCAGCACCTTTTTTGTGGCAGTCTGCACGGTTCTGATCGGGTGTGTGTTTGGCACGATCGTCGGTGCGCTGACCGGCTATTTCGGCGGCTTTTTCGATAACCTGATCATGCGTTTCAATGATATCCTTTTATCGTTTCCGAGCATTCTTCTGGCGCTTATCTTCATCAGCCTGACGAAGCCGGGAAGCTACAACATCATTCTGGCGCTGGGAATCCTTTTTATCCCGAGTTTTGCCCGGATCGTTCGCAGTGAGGTGATCCGGTGCCGGGAACTGGATTTTGTCAAGAGTGCGCGGATCCTTGGCGCAGGGCATATCCGGATTATTTTCGCCCATATTCTGCCGAATGCGGCGGTCAGCCTTTTGACGGCGGCGGCGATCGGATTTAACAATGCGGTGCTGGCGGAGGCGAGTATGAGTTATCTGGGACTGGGAATCCAGCCGCCGGAGCCGAGTCTCGGGAGAATGCTTTACGAAGCGCAGTCGTACCTGTTCAATGCGCCGTGGTACGCGATCGGACCGGGCGTGACGATCATCCTGATTATTCTGGGATTCAGCATGGTGAGCGAGGGGCTGCGCTCGATGCAGCAGTAAGGAGGCGAAAAGATGGAACCATTGGTTGAGATGAAAAATCTGTCGATCCGTTTTCCAGAAGGAAATTCGACCTTTGAGGCAGTCAAGGGCATCAGCTTTTCGATCGGAAAAGGCGAGATCGTCGGAGTAGTCGGCGAGTCAGGGTCAGGAAAATCCATGAGTGCGCTTGCTCTGATGGGGCTGCTTCCGAAGGATGCCGAGATTGCCTCCGGATCGCTCTGTTTTCAGGGAGAAGATCTGGTGACCATGAAACCGGAAAAGCGGAGACAGCTATGCGGCAGCAAAATGGCGATGGTCTTTCAGGAGCCGATGACCTCCTTAAATCCGGTATTGAAAATCGAACGGCAGGTCGGGGAAAGCCTGCGGATCCATACGAAACTCGGAAATGCTGAGATCCATGAACGGGTGGTGCAGGCACTCTCAGAAGTCGGTCTGCCGGACCCGGAGGGGCTGTGCGGTAAATACCCGCATGAACTTTCTGGCGGCATGCGCCAGCGTGTGATGATCGCGCAGGCGATGATCAATTCTCCGAGTCTTCTGATTGCGGATGAGCCGACGACAGCGTTAGACTGTGTCGTTCAGGCACAGATCCTGGAGCTTCTGCGGAATATCCACCGGACCAAGGGAACGTCGATTCTCTTTATTTCCCATGATCTGAATGTTGTGCGTGCGCTCTGCAGCCGTGTGATCGTGGTTTATAAGGGCGAGATCGTGGAAGAAGGGCAGACGGAAGACGTCCTTCTGCATCCGAAGCATGAATATACGCGCCATCTGGTGGCGTCGATTCCGGAGGGAGAAAAAGGGGAAAGCTCCGGCGGGGAGATCCTGCGCCTGACGGATTTGAACGTATTTTACGATGTGCGTGGCGGTCTGTTCCGCAAAAAAGGAAAAAAACACGTAATTCACGATCTGAACCTGTCGGCAAGAGAGGGAGAGATTGTGGGGATCGTGGGCGAGAGCGGCTGCGGCAAATCGACGCTCAGCAAGACGATCCTGGGACTTCATGACAATTATACGGGTGAGGTGAAGGTGCGTGACGGCGTCCGTCCGCAGATGGTATTTCAGGATCCGGCGGGATCGCTCAACCCGGCGCGGACGATCGGATGGATTCTGGAAGAACCGCTGCGCCTGCGCGGCATCAGGGACCGCACAGAGCGCAGGCAGCTTGTGAAAGAAATGCTTGAAAATGTCGGACTGGATGAGTCCTTTGCGGCGCGCCATCCGAGAGAGCTTTCTGGCGGTCAGAAACAGCGCATCAGCATCGGCGTGGCACTTCTCATGGATCCGCGCCTGGTGATCGCGGATGAGCCTGTTTCGGCGCTTGATGTGACGGTCCAGTCCCAGATTTTGAACCTGCTTTTGAAGCTGCACGCCGAAAAGCAGATGACCATCCTCTTTATTTCCCACGATCTGAACGTCGTGCGCGGGCTCTGCAGCCGTGTCATGGTCATTTACAAGGGTGTGATTGTGGAAGAAGGTCTGGCAGAAGAGATCTATGAGCATCCGGCACACCCGTACACGAAACTTCTGCTGGAAGCGGCGATCGGCGGGGATACAATGGAACTGGATGCGGAGGCAGGAAAGCAGAGTGCGGAGCCAGAGAGAGACAGCCGGATGGAAAAACCTGAGCGGGGACAGACGAAAGAGAACCTTTTGGAACATCAGGAAAAAGAGCGGTCCGTCCAGAATGCACCAAAGAAGATAGCGGGCAGTGGGGAGAAGTGTATCTTTTATGAGCGATGTCCGAAGAGAAGAGAGGCGTGTGCCCATGTGCCGCTGTCACCGGAGGCAGTACAACTTTCAAGGACACACTGGGCGCGGTGTATTCAGATAGAAGCATAATCGGATAAGCTGAAATAGAGAAAAACGAAATAGCAGCCGAAAAAAGACAGACGGTTCGGCCTATGCCAGGGAAAGCGGCATGGCTCGAATCGTCTGTCAATGTTTTTTCCTGCGGTGGGAAATCAAAGTGCGCGGTTGCTCACTGGAAGAATCCTGCTGCCCCTGCTGTGCCTCACCGGAAAGCTGCAGCGGCTCCCGGCGGTGCCGGAGTGAATGGTAAAAAAGCCAGATCAGATCCACCAGGGCGATCAGAAACGCACATCCGGCTAATAGATGAAATACCTCATGCGTCAGAGCGGGATACGGCAGAGCGGATATGATATAAGGAGAAGTCATATTCCGCAGGGAGCTCACCGTCCAGGAGAGACTGTCCGCCATCGTCTGGAGAAGCGATTCATAGGTATCCTCGTTCAGGCGGATCAAACGCCCGTTTAATGAAAGTGCTTTGCGTTCGGGCGGATCTGGATAGCCGGAAGATGGATCGAGCAGATAGAAATGGCAGGTTCCATTTTCCAGAGAGTAATAATAATATCCGGTCTCTTTCTTTCCATCGTAGGCAGCGCACCCTGTATAATATAAAGAAGGAGCGTTCACCGAGACATAGGGCTGAGCCGGGTTATAAAAATCTTCAAACTTGCACTGGCTGTTTATCGGCCGCGGGGAGTGTGAATTTTCCCCGGCATTTTGCCACAGGAGCAGGATGGACGCGATCAGCACCAGCGCCGGAAGCCACATCTGCCGGCGGTAAAAACGGCGGCTTTTGATGGGGGAATGTTTTTGTTTTTCAGTCAAATTTTTCATACGCTCTAGTATAGTCAGTTCTGCGTGGAACGTCAAGAGTTAGTGTATACGACAAAATCCTGCTGCCACCACGTTTTCTTACGGCACTTTCGGTTCCAAAAGTGCCTACCTGTGAACAATTACTCCATTCCTGGTCATCTGCGCGTGCTTTTTCAATTATTCTTGCAAACAGGGCGAAAAATTGCTATGATGGGAGTGCTGGCATCGGAAGGAGATTGTGCAGTAGGGGAAAGCTTTCGGTGCATGGCAGTCATTTTTGCATCGGCAATATAGAAGGAGAGGCTAAATGGACGCTTACACGAGTTTTGCGGAAGTATATGATATGTTTATGGATAATATTCCCTATGAGGACTGGTGCGGGTACCTGACTTCTCTTTTAAAGGAATATGGGATCAACGATGGTCTGGTGCTGGATCTGGGATGCGGAACCGGCACGCTGACGGAGCTTCTGGCAAAGGAAGGCTATGATATGATCGGCGTGGATGTCTCGGAGGATATGCTGCAGGAAGCAATCGAAAAACGGGCAGAATCCGGGCTGCCAATTTTGTATTTATTGCAGGATATGCGCGAATTTGAATTGTACGGGACGGTCCGGGCGGTTGTGAGTATCTGCGATTCGCTGAATTATATTCTGGATTATGACGATCTGGCGCACGTATTTTCGCTGGTCAACAATTATCTGGATCCGAAGGGAATGTTCATTTTCGACCTGAACACGGAGGCAAAGTTTCAGGCAATGGGAAGTGAGACGATCGCGGAGGTGCGCGACGAGGGGAGCTTCATCTGGGAAAATGAGTATGATGAAGAGGAGAAAATTAACTCCTACGATCTGACGCTCTTTATCCGCGAGGAGGATGACTTATACCGCCGCTATCAGGAGACGCATTTTGAGCGCGCGTGGTCGTTGGACGAGATAAAAAAGGCGCTCACAGAGGCGGGCATGGAATTTGTGGCGGCGTATGACGCATTTACGAAGAACGCGCCGCGAAAAGAGAGCGACCGAATCTATGTGGTTGCGAGAGAACATGGAAAAGAGGTATAAATGATGGAAAAGATAAAAGCAGGTGAAATAACGGGACAGACCGGAGATTATATGCTCCGTGCGACGGCGGCGAATGGTCAGATCCGCGCATTTGCGGCGACTTCCCGCGATCTGGTGGAGAAAGCCAGACAGGCGCACAATACCAGCCCGGTGGCGACCGCAGCGCTGGGACGCCTGATGACGGCAGGGGTCATGATGGGATCGATGATGAAAGCGGACAGTGATCTTTTAACCATCCGGGTCGAGGGCGATGGTCCGATCGGCGGTCTGACGGTGACAGCTGATAAGAACGGCAATGTCAAGGGCTACGCGTTCCGCCCGGAGGTAATGCTGCCGCCGAATGCGAAGGGCAAGCTGGATGTGGGAGGTGCGCTGGGAGTCGGCGTCTTGAGCGTAATCCAGGATATCGGTTTGAAAGAGCCGTATGTGGGACAGACGATCCTGGTAACGGGTGAGATTGCGGAAGATCTGACTTATTACTATGCGACTTCCGAGCAGACTCCGTCCTCCGTGGCACTGGGCGTTCTGATGAATAAAGAAAATACGGTGCGCCAGGCAGGCGGATTTATCATCCAGCTTCTTCCGGGAGCAGAGGAGGCGACGATCGCGGCACTTGAAAAGACGATCGGTGAGCTGGAGCCGGTGACGACGATGTTAAATAAGGGAATGACCCCGGAGGACATTCTGGAGCTGATTTTAGGACAATTTGGTCTGGAGATTCTGGATAAGATGCCGATTCAGTTTACCTGCAACTGCACCAAGAGCCGTGTAGAAAAGGCGCTGATCAGCATCGGCGGCAGGGAGCTGCAGGAGATGATCGACGAGGGCAAGAGCATCGAAGTCAACTGCCAGTTCTGCAACAAGCACTATGAATTTAGTGTGGATGAGCTGAAAAAACTGTACGAGAAAGCTAAGAAGTAAAAAGAAATGAGATAATAGATATGGCTGCTGTGCGGAAAAAGGATATCTGGATATGTTCCGCATGGCAGGACAGAAAAAAAGGTAACTGTTCACACATGTGTGAGCAGTAACGAAAAAAGGGATACTGCCGAAGCGGTATCCCTTTTTATAATCACTTTACTTAGATCAATATAACGTATTCGCAAAATATATATCAAACATATTTGGAAAACAGGTACACTGGAAAGTTGATGATTAAAGCTTGGTTACGTTAGTAGCCTGCGGTCCCTTAGCACCGTTAACAACTTCGAACTCTACCTGAGCGCCTTCCTCAAGAGACTTGAAGCCTTCCATGTTCAGTCCGGAGTAGTGAACGAATACATCGTTGCCCTGCTCGTCGCAGATAAATCCGTAACCTTTCTGGTTGTTGAACCACTTTACAGTACCTCTGTTCATATGATACCTCCAAAAAAAATATAAAAAATAGTGATGGCCGCATGGATTTACGACCTGTTCCAAGAATAGCATAGTTTCATATTGATGTCAAACGTTTTCGCATAAAATTTCTGGAAATTCAGACATTTAAAAATAGTTAAATTTTTGTGGAAAATAAGGGCATTTGTTACTGTACACATATGTGTGCTCAGTAACGGGTATTTTCCAGAAAGCCGCGAAAGAAAGTGGGGTTGTCAAACCAGGATACGGGGGGTAAAATAGGAGGAAAGAAAAGGGGAAAGAGGTAGGAAAATGAATTATATTTACAATGCGTATCATCATTTTTTGACGATCACGAAACATAAATGCGAGGTCATGAAAAACTGCTTTGCGGTAGGGCTGTACCGCCAGGGACTTCTGCACGACCTGTCCAAGTATTCCTGGGAGGAATTTGCGACCGGCGTTAAATATTATCAGGGAAACCGCAGCCCAAATGCAGCGGAAAAAGAAGAAAAGGGCTATTCGGCGGCATGGCTGCACCACAAGGGACGCAACAAACATCATTTCGAATACTGGATCGATTTTGCACCGGACAAGTCCTGGGGGCTTGTCGGCAATAAAATGCCCCTTCGCTACCTGATCGAGATGGTAATGGACCGGATTGCCGCGTCGAAGGTTTATAAGGGAAAAGATTACACGGATGCGTGTGCGTGGGAATACTTTGAAAGAGACAGAGATTTTGTCGTGATGCACCCGAGGACGAAGTACCAGCTGGAATATCTCCTCACGATGCTGAAAGAGCAGGGCGAGGAGAGAACCTTTGCGTTCATCCGGGCGCTGCTTGCACGGGAGAGGGCGAAAGAACAGGCAGTCCGGAGAAAACGGATGGGACACGTGATCCGGGAGATAAGAGAGCGTGGACGGGTGCTGTAATTTATAAGGACAATTCTCTCAGATAATTATGTAAGTACAGCACTGCCGTCTCTGGATCTGTGAAAAGCTGTTCTGAATACGGCACAAACAGCTGCTTACTCTTATAGTCTGCTTTCAGGCATTCATGCCACATCGGAGTGCCATCTGCAAGAAGCGGCTGCGGCACAAACAGCCCGGCTGCGCGGGTGTAGCACGTTTTGGCGGTTGCCTTCTTGCGGGCGGAGCGATCCACGTACTGACCGACACTTTTGTGGATGGCGCAGTCCTCGTAGATCATATAGTAATAATTCTCATAATCGCTGTAAAATCGTTTCAGTTCCCCGGAATATAATGGAAGGTCGAGCGTCAGGCGGTTTCCTTCCGCTGACAGCTCCAGCTCACCGATAGAAAACTGGAATCCGCTTGTCAGAGAGACGGGGCTTTCATAGTGAAGCAGCAGGTGCTTTTCTGCGTTTCCGTCCGCATATGGGATATCACGGCTTTCTGAACCTTTGAAAGAAAAATCGCCGGTCAGAAAGTCCGGGTAGGCGAGAATCGGCAGAATCTGCGGCATTCCCTTTAAGTCATCCTCGTTATGGAGAATCAGAAGGTGTTTCAGCAGTTCAGAGTGCGTCTGTAAATATTCACCGTAAACCTCGATGAGCTGACCGCCGTTGTACTTATCTTCGCGGGCAATGCCGAGGAACCGCTCGATGCTTTTTTGTTTCAGATTTTCAAGTCCCAGCAATTTCTTTAATGGGCGTATTTTCTTATAAATATCAAAACTTTCAACTGCTTCAAAATTCCAGTCCTTTTTATAAAAAACACAGCGTTTCGTCAGAAATGGAATGTCAAACCCGTCGCCGTTGAAATGGACGAGGATGCGCTTTGTCCGGAGAAGTGCAAAAAAAGCGTCGAGAACCTCTTCCTCCGCATCCCTCGTCTCGGCAAAATACTGGGTCAGAATCCAGGTGTTTCCGTCGTGCCAGACGCAGCCGATCAGATAGACCGAGGCGTAGTCGCCGGAAAAGCCGGTTGTCTCGATATCGAAAAAGAGCAGATCGGAGATAGCTCCTAACCGTTTGGGCGGATAAGCGGAAGTAAAGGTCAGCGGATTTTGAATGGTGATCATTTGGCAGTATCCTCCTGTGTCGGTTTATAATGTCCGCCCCAGATCCGCATTGCGTCGGGGATTGGTTCCAGACTGTAACCTATGGCGTTATTATAAATTCATCGGAAGTGAAAAGCAACCGTTTAAAATGACAAAACAATAACACACCCGGTATCGTGAAATATCCGTTCTGGCAGTTGAGTAAAAAGAAAAACAATTTGTAAACCTTCAGTGGTACAAGTTTGGCAATCGTTTGAAATTCCGATATACTAGAAAATCTCGGAAGTGACAGCGGGAAATGTGGTTGTACCAATATGGCAATTCGGGAATTTTTGGCGGAAAGACTGGCAGATTATGAGATCCCGCGCGAATTTACCTTGCTAAAGGAGTTTCCAAAGACTGAAAGCGGAAAGATTTGTAAAAAAGAACTGTGAAAATTGCTTTTTCTTGTCGAAAAAAGAAAATGATTTATTGTGCAAAATGACAAAAGCGACGTTGACAAAATTGGAAAAGAGTGGTATATTTACATACAGCAATCAAACTATTTAATGTAACGGTTGTGAACGTGACCGGAGAGCTGCTTTCTGTGGGGGAAAAGCGGCTCTTTTTATATATGTTTGACTTTTTGTATAGTGACAGCTACAATAAATTCGTAACTGTTCAGTACCTTCACAGTCACGCGCAAAAATCCATTTAAA
>ENA-ORSJ01002108-ORSJ01002108.1-human-gut-metagenome-genome-assembly--contig:-NODE-2108-length-14153-cov-3.066960_pt1 | contig 14153 bp, 8 predicted proteins | sample MGYA00242191_ERZ509158 | MGnify/ENA primary metagenome ERZ509158 (study PRJEB26280, sample SAMEA2338623) | human gut metagenome | biome: human gut; feature: human-associated habitat; material: faeces... | reverse complement strand
TACGTGTGCTCACGCATGAGATAATGAACACAGTTACGCCCATCGTGTCGTTAAGCGAGACGCTGCTCGAACGACCCGAGGGCGAGCGGCGCGAGGGCCTTAACGTAATCAACCGGACAAGCAAGGAGCTTATACGTTTCGTTGAGAACTACCGTAAATTCACGCACGTGCCTACGCCGGTGCCCAAGCTGTTTTACGTCAAACCGTTCCTTGAGCGCATGTCGCGCCTGTCCGAACCGTTGTTCAGTCGTGGCTGCTCTATTATAATAAAGGTAGAACCTGACGACCTTCTGGTGTATGCCGACGAGGGCTTGATAAGCCGGGTGGTGTCTAACTTGCTGAAAAACGCCGCCGAGGCTGTGGACGAAGGCGGCCATATATGGCTAAACGCGTACACCGGCGAGGGCGATACCGTGATAATAGACGTAGTCGACGACGGCGACATCATACCTGACGACGTGGCCGCCCACATCTTCATACCGTTCTTTACAACGAAAAAGGAGGGCAGCGGCATAGGCCTGTCTATCTCCCGTCAGATAATGCGCGTAAGCAACGGATTCATCTCTCTCGTAACCGACAAGCATAGCGGGCTTACCACTTTCAGGCTTATTTTCAACTGACTGACGGCGGCAGCGTTTCCGAAAGGCCGTCTTTTAGTTTGTAAAAGGCCGTTTTTTGCCTTGCGAAAGGCGGCCTTTTAGCGCCCGTTTGATGGCCTTTTGTAATGCGGTAGGTTTCAACCGCCATTGCGTATGGAAAACGGTTATGTTTTTGCAGGATATGGTATTGGTGTAAACAAAGTAATAACACTCAAGTGTTTTGTCAACTGAAAATTTTTTAAATTTTATAATTTGTTGATTATTAAGTGGTTATGTAGTTCCTAACCGCTAAAATTCCATGTCGCTTTAAGCTTTCGTTACGTTAGTTAGGGAATTTTAACCGGGGGGGGTAAATTTTGTGATTAAATTTTTATAAATTTGCTCCCATCAATAAAAACAGAATTAATTAATAGCGTAATTAATTCTCAAGTATGTCTTAGTATATTGTTATTACCAAAACGATAAGGGCATATACAACAAAAACAGACTAATACTTACGGCAGCAAGACTGGAATATGACAAACGCCGGCATGCCGATCAAAATACAAATTAAAATAACCAACGCATTATTGCATGCCGTGGTCTCGGAACGGAAGCATCCTCGGGCTTATCGTGTGACGGATGGATAGTTGACTTAACGACTTTTTCATTTTACCGCATAGTTGTGAAAGGGATTTCCTCTTCTTGATAATCGGGGTATAGTAGCAGTAAATGAAATATTAAATCCAATATATTATGACAAGGAAGTTACTTATATGCGCGGTTCTGGCGATGTCGGCCCTGACGGCGGCATACGGCCAGAAAATCGCTCTTAAGACCAATGCTTTATATTGGGCGACCACTACGCCTAATATAGGTGTTGAGGCATCTGTCGGCAAGAAACATACCGTACAGCTCTTTTACGGCCTCAATCCGTGGAAGCAGTCGGGCGGCGACCAGTCCAGCTTGCGCCATTGGACGCTCATGCCCGAGTATCGTTATTGGTTCTGCCAGAGTTTTAACGGATGGTTTATCGGTGCACACCTCATGGGCGGACAGTTCAACATGGGTAGCGTCGACTTACCGTTCGGAGTGTTTAACGAGCTTGAGGACCACCGCTACGAGGGCTGGTATGCCGGCGGAGGAATCACGGCGGGTTATCAATGGCCCCTGTCCAAGCACTGGAACATCGAGGCTTCGCTCGGCGTAGGCTACGATTATATCCAGTACGACAAGTTCCGTTGCGGCGAGTGCGGAGAGAGACTGAAGTCCGACCACACCAATTACTTCGGCCCGACGAAGCTTGCGCTAAGCGTGCTGTACATATTCTAATTAAGAATTAAGAGTTAAGAAATTAAGAATTAAGGGTTAAGAATTAAGAAAATATGCCTCGCCGGCTATTGCTCTTATCCGGCCTATCTGGCTCATCAGGCCTATTTGCCCTCTCAACCCTGCTGAATTAACTCCACAAAAAAATGACAACTATGAATAATCGAAGATATATATCCCTCCTCGCAATGGCCGCAATGGCATGCCTGCCTGCACTGTCGCAGACGCGCATGGCCAACCGCGGAATAGGCGTAGAGGATGTCAGCGTGACGCGCGACGGCGGGTATGTCATGCTGAACATGAAACTTAATCTCGACTCGCTCGACCTTCCTACGAATACAAGACTGGTCTATACCCCAGTGATAAAGACTAAAGAAGGTCAGGTGGAAATGCCCGAGATAGTAATTAACGGCCGCCGTCAGCAGATAATGTATGAGCGTGGCGACATGAAGAAAGACGTTGATGAGCGCGCGCTGGTGGTAAGAAGGCGCAACGGCAAGCCGCAGACAGTGGCATATCAGGGCGCCGCCCCACTTGAAGACGTCGTTTCCGACTATGATGTCGAGATATTTGAGGACCTCTGCGGTTGCGGTGACAGCATTGACGGCAACAACTACTTGCTGAAGCGTACGCGCAAACCGCTCATGGCTTTCGTACGCCCCGCTGCCGAGGCCCGCAAGGAAAGGCATATTGACAAGACGGCGTATATCGACTTCCCCGTCGACCGTACCGAGCTGCACGCCGACTACAGGCGCAACCCCGCCGAGCTTGACAGCATTATCAACACCATAAACATGGTGAAGCAGGACAACAACCTGACGATAAGCAGCATAGACATTCACGGCTACGCCTCGCCCGAAAGCCCGTACGACCACAACGACTATCTGGCGCGCGAACGTGCGAAGACCCTCAAGGACTATGTTCGCAACCTTGTAGCGCTTGACGACAAACTGTTCACCGTATCGCATACGGCCGAAAACTGGGACGGACTCATCGCCTACCTGCGTGACAGCAACCTTGACAATAAGGACGCGATACTTGCGATAATTGACGACGACAAGCTCAATCCCGACGCCCGCGAGTGGAAAATCAAGCGCGAATATCCTAAGGACTACCGCTTCATGCTCGATACGTGGTATCCCGCGTTGCGCCGTTCGGACTACCGGGTGAACTACGTCATCCGTCCGTTTAATGTCGAGGAGGCAAAGCAGATAATCAAGACCAAGCCGCAGCAGCTCTCTCTCGAGGAAATGTTCCTTGTTGCCCAGACGTACGAACCCGGCTCGGCAGAGTTTAACGAGGTGATGGAAGTGGCTGTGCGCATGTACCCCGGCGACGCCACGGCAAACCTGAACGCCGCTTGTACACGTCTTAACGCAGGCGACGCCGACGGCGCAAAGCCCTATCTTGACAAGGCCGGCAATAGCCCGCAGGCCCTCAACGCCCGTGCTGCCTACGCCCAGCTGAAAGGTGATTACGACGAGGCGCGCCGCCTGTACAACCAGGCAGCCCAGGCAGGAGTAAGCGAGGCAAAGACCAACCTTGACAACATGTAGAAGGTGAGAAAATGAGACGGTGGGGCTGTCGGGCTAATCTAACCCATAAGCCCGCTCCCTGCCGGCTATAGGTCTCATTAGGTTTATCAGCCTTATTAGGCTCATTGGTCTCATTGGTCTTAGGCCCATTTGCCATATCAATAATAATTTTACCAATTTATATAATTATTAATCAACCAAACTAAATTATTAAACAATGAAAAAGTACAAATTTTTTGCCCTCGCGTTTGCAGCGCTAACGTTGGGAGCATGCTCAAGCGATGACGTCGTGGACAACGGCCAGCCCGGCACAGTCCCGGCCGGAGAACCCGGCTATGTCAGTCTGGCTATCAACCTACCGACCCAGCCCAGTACTCGTGCAGAGGATTTTGATGACGGTCTTGAATCAGAATATGCAGTAAATAATGCAACGCTGTTTCTTTTTGCTGGAAGCAGTGAAGCAAATGCCACTTTCCGGAGTGCGTATGATCTTAGTGTAGCAGGTTTTACAAATGATGCTTCTGATCAAGTTACTGAAAAGGCTACAATCGTACAGGAAATAACGGTTCCGTCTACGCCTAATAATGAGAATATTTATGCTCTTGTAATTCTCAATGACCATAACCTTATTGAAGTGAGTGATGGTTCTGCAACAGTAAATAATCAGCCTCTTACAGCAGGAACAAGTAATCTTAAAGCTTTCACTGAGGCAATACAGAACTTTAGTACCGGTGCAGCCGCTCTTACGGGTGCAGGTGGTATATTCATGAGTAATGCTCCACTTTATAATGTACAAGGTGGTTCTGTAGATCCCGAAAATGGAGCAGCATCAACTTTGGCTTCTATTGATAAGGATAAAATTAAGACCACTGCAACAGAAGCTGCAACAGACCCTGCTGCAACAATCTATGTAGAACGTGCCGTGGCAAAGGTTACACTTAATGACAATGGTGGCGGTACAATAACTCCTGGTGAGGGTGCCAATGCAAATCTTGCATCATATCAAATACAAGGTTGGACGTTCAACAACGAGAATACCAAGACTTACTTTGTTCGCAACGTTGCAACTGCTGATTGGTGGCGATATACTAACACTGCTCACGCTTTGGGTGCTGGTGCAGACGCTTACCGTTTCGTTGGCGGTCTTCAGGTTAATTCCGGTGAAACTCCGGCTCTCTATCGTACATATTGGGGTGTAGACCCGAATTACAGTACCTTTAATGCTGCTGATTTCATAGTAAAGGATGAGCAAGAAATTGCAAATACGGCATTAATTGGTTTAGGTGCAGAGAACCCTGGTTACTGTCTTGAAAATACGTTTGATATAGCAAACCAACTAGATGACCGTACTACAAGTGTTGTAGTAAAAGCTAAACTTAGTATGCAGCCTGATTTGGCAGATCAAGACGGTTCGTTCTATACCGTTAATGATAATACTGGTACAGTTTACAAACGTGCAGGTGTAGAAAGTTATGTTAAGGCTTTGGCCATGGATAGGTGGGTACGTGATAATTGGGACACATACGCTGAAACAGACCTTACTGGTGAAGAGCTTGATGTAACGCTTTCTAATGAAACAGCAAATACAGGTGGATACATCACTGTTACTGGCATAGAATTGCCTTCAACCGTTAATGTTGCTTGGAAGCGAGGCCAAAGCCATGACACATTTAATGCTGCTCTTGCTGCTCAGCTTACGGCAATCACAGAAAATTTGAAGATAGGTTACTATAAGGAAGGTATGGCTTATTATACTATTCTTATTAAGCACTTCGGTGATTCTCAGACACCTTGGGAAGATACAGATATTCAAAATGGTAATTCTTATGCTGGCGCAAATCCAACAGCTAACTGGCTTGGCCGTTATGGCGCACTGCGTAACAACTGGTATGAAATCAATGTGAGTGGTATAAAGAATATAGGTTCTCCTTCAGTTCCTAATGCAGAAGGCGATCCGGATGATCCGTCAACTTCTTACATTGCAGTTGAAATCAACGTCCTCTCTTGGGCTAAACGTACTCAGAACGCAGGTCTCTAATTCAACTTTGGATCTATTAGATCATTCAAACATTATATTCACTTTTGATTCCGGCGGCGTCGTGAAGACGCCACCGGGATTTCAAAAAACTCGTGAGCCGCGGCTTTAAGGCTTGCAGCTCGAAATAAGAAAAGATAAGTAAATAAATCATTAGGTGTGATGTAGAATGTCTTTCCCGGCGTCGGTGACGTCGAACTATGCTTAACCGCATGTGGAGTGACCGTAGGGAACGCAACTTGCGGTATAAGGAATGAAAAGAGGAGAGGGACTCGAAGAGGTCCAACAACAATCGGACAAACGCCCGACTATCAATGAAGAAAACAACGACCAAGTATATTGGCACTATATATAAAAAGGTGAGAAGGTGAAAAAGTGAGAAGGTGAGATGTTTAGTCAACAAGTAGATTTGTTTAGCAGACAAGTAGACAAGTGACGAGCAGACAAGGAGATTTGCCTTAGAGAACAACCAACAAGGCATTTGACTTTAACTCCTAACGGAGCGGAGCGAAGTGATAACTCCTTTAACTACTTTAACTCCTGAAAGAAAACTCCTTAACTCCTAAAAGAAAACTCCTTTAACTACTGAATAATTATAAATACATCAAGATATGAAACGCTTAATAAAACATTTGTACATGTTGGCCGTCATGGCGGCAGGCACAGGAGTGATGGCGTCGTGCGACATGATGGAACAAGACCTTGACGACTGCCCCTATGGACTTTACGTCAACTTCAAGTACGACTACAACCTGCAACGTGCTGACATGTTCAACGACCATGTAGGTTCTGTCACCCTCTACATCTTCGATGAGGATGGCAACCTTGTGAAAACACAAGAGGAGAGCAATGTGGGCGGAGTATCACCGCTCAGCGATCCGGGTTACGCAATGCACATAACCGACCTTGCGCCGGGCCACTACCAGTTTATCGCGCTGGCAGGGCAACGTCCTTATGCCGACATGCTTGCCGACTCACGTGCACGCTTCGTGCGTACCGACATGGCGGCAGGCGCATCGATGCAGAGCCTCGAGATAAACCTCGATAAAGGCGCCACTGTGACCGGCCCGGATGGAGCGACCTATTATTCCATCGAGAACAACGGTCTGCCGCTGGACACGCTGTGGCACGGAATGATAACCGCCCCGGTAGAGGTGTATCCGATGAGCAGCAACCGCGCGGCGTATGCCACAGTGCCGCTCGTGCGTGACACCAAGCACATCAACGTGGCCCTGCGCGAGCTTGACGATCCGACCGTGATGGACATCGCAAAATATGACATGTACATAACAGACCACAACTCGCGCATACTCTGGGACAACGCGCTCGACGAGACCGACCCCGTGATCTACACCCCTTACTCAACATGGAACTCTGATGACCGCACGCCGCCCACCTCGCCCGGTGACGGCGACGTGATAGAGGGTGTAGGAAAGATAGGCCATGCCGACTTTATGACCTCGCGCCTTATTTATCATGACAACGCAGAAAACGACGGACATCTGTACATCCGCAACAAAGAGACCGGTATAATCGTGGCTAACCTCAACCTGCCCGACATCCTCTCTCGCCTGCGCACCAGCGACGAACTCCATGCATACTCAGAGCAGGAATTCCTCGACCGCGGGTACGACTACCAGATAACCGTATTCCTGCGCGGCGACGAGCTCCAGTACATCAACATCAGTATCAGCGTGCTCGGCTGGAGCAAGCGCATACAATGGCAAGAACTGTAGTCAAAGTGAAAAGGTGAAAGGGTGAGAAGGTGAAAAAGTGAGGCTCTTAAGAAAGTCGACAAGCAGACGAGGATATATATTTAGTCGACAAGTTGACGAGAAACGAGCAGACAAGGAGATATGTTTAGCAGACAAGTTGACAAGTGACAAGCAGACGAGGAGATTTTGCCTTAGAGAGCAACCAACAAGGCATTTGGCTTTAACTCCTAACGGAGCATAGCGAAGTGAGAGTTTCCTTGAGCAAAGCGAAAAACTCCTTTAACTACAAAGAAAAAGTCATTTCTACTTACTCCTTACCTCCTTACTCCTTCCCTCCTGAAAGAAAACTCCTTCCCTCCTAAAAAGATAATTCCTTAAAAAGTGAATCTATGAAACATGATAAATATAAATGGTTAGGCTCCGCCCTCTGTCTGGTATTGATGCTTGTGACGGTGGGATGTTCGCAGGACGATTTGACTGGCGGTGACGGTAAGACCGACGGTGTGAAACCGACTTCTTACGTTACGCTTAGTCTTGCCATGCCTTCATCCACCGGCACGCGTGCTGCAGGCGGTGAGACGGGTAACGGTTTGGAAAAAGGCCAGTCGTATGAGAATGTGATAAGGTCTGCCGTTGCTTTTTTCTATCAAGGAACAGGAGCAAATGATACAGGTAATCCAAATATTCTTGCCGCGGTAAGTTTCACTTTCCCCGAAAATGATGGTACGGATGGTACGTCGCCTGTTGACAGAACTTATACTACGCAGCCGCAAGAAGTAAGCCTTGAGAACGGAACTTATCGTGTGATAGTTGTTGCCAATCCCGGTACGGACTGGTGGACAGGGCGGAACTTAAAGTTAGACGATGTGCGCAACCATATCCAAGAACAGGCATGGACTGTTGACAATGGCAATTATTCAAACTTCCTCATGTCGCTGGCTGACGAAAGAGACGGTTCTGCGGTAATAGAGCTAAACTCAAATCCGCAAGAAGACCCGGCCGAAGCAACCGTTTACGTAGAGCGTATGGCGGCGCGTGTGGATTATAGGGACGGACGTCAAGGGATGACCTGTACTGACCCGGACTATCAGGGCGCAACAGTAGAAATCATAGGTGCGGCGCTTGTCAACAACCTGATGAAAGGCTCTTATCTCTTGAAGCGTGTTGCCGATGATGTCACCGGAGCAGAGTTGGTATATCTTGGCGACGAAACATCGACAAACTATGTGCTTGACCCGTGGACGTCAAAGGGGAAACCTGAAGATTGTTTCGGCACTCCTTATGCCGGACGTTCGCAAGACCCGTCGTGGTGGAACAAGTACGTACAGCAGCCAGGTACGCCTTTACAGGGCGAAAGTGCAGGATGGAATCTCGTAGGATATACCCTTGAGAATTGTCCTGGCACTCCAAACCATGATGAAAACACAGCCGTGGTATTCAAGGCTAAGTTCACCCCCGTCGGGTTACCGTCTTATTGGACGGAAGGCGAGACATTCTTTGCATACGGAAAATCCCTTTTCGCTACGATGGAAGATATGATGGGATGGGTGTATGGAGCCGACTTTGCCAATTTTGAAAGTAAGGTGAATGACTGCACCACGTGGAATGACCTGCAAGAGTTTGTTACAACCTCGCTCAGTATTGCGACTATAGACCCATCCGGATATCGAGCTTATTTGAAAAACCTATTGGAGTCGAAAACTGACCTTACCGCCAATATCTCTGATGCTGTAAAACCAAGTCTTACTTGGAGCGGATATATGTTGAATGAGTGCGGTTATTCCATGTCAGGCGACGGTCATGACGTTTTCCTTGACCAAGGAAACAATATCGTAACACGGGAGAAACTCAAGAATTACGGTGTGCGCACATACGTTAATTCGATGTGTTATTATACGTGGTGGATACTCCACAACGACGATAATAATAATGATGACTTCGGCCCGATGGAATACGCCGTTGTGCGAAATAATATATACAAGTTGATGGTAACAAGTATTTACACTCTCGGTGGTGACATACCTGAAGAAGACAATGGCCTTGAACTGGTTGTATATGTCAATGACTGGCGCCTGCTTGAGCTGGAAAAAATCGATATGTAACCGGTGTGCTGAAGCAGAGTCGCATGTGCGACTGATATAGAAACGGAAAAATACTATTTATTATTATGGATAAGAACTTAGGACTAATATTGAAAGACATGTTGTTCGCGGCGGTATTGCTGTGTCCAGCCATGTTCCTTTCATGCTCTTACGATACAGAGGCGGATGACTGCTCCGACAGTGACGGTCCCGTTACGATGCAGCTTCAGATAACTTCGGAGAAAGAGACCGACCTGAACACACGAGCCGACTTTACAGGAGAAGAGGAACCTGGCACGACGGGCGAATACATGCACAATCTTTGTGTGTTGTTCGTTTCTGATGGGACGATTGTATGGAAGACTAATGCCGAAAGTATGGCTGTCAACCCTGCGGCCCAAGAAGGTAATCTTAGAGTATATTCTGAGACTTTTGAGATAGACCCCGGTGTTTATACAGTTTACGCCTTTGCCAACATCGACACGTATTACAATAGTGGTTGGGCAAGTCTTACAGGTGTGGACGTGGGGACTACGCTTGAAAGCCTCAGGACAGAATCAGGCATAGACATTGACAATATTGTATTGGTAGATCCTGCGTCAATACTTGACTTGCAGACAAACTTCATTCCGATGAGCGCAAAGGAGATTGTCGTTATAGATGAGAATACAACTTCCGTGTCAATCGGTCTTGACCGTCTTGTAAGTAAGGTGAGGGTAAATATTTCCGGAAAGGTCGGTTCAAAACTAACAAGTTTTACGTTCGGTAATTATGCCGACCGTGTAGGTTTGTTTTCAGATCAGACTTTGAACGATGTCAAGTATATATCTTCACCAGTGTCTGTGCCTCAGACAGAGTTCCCCACTGATGGAGAAATATCGTTAAATGAATTTTATGTTAACGAAACAAGGGAGCGTAGCAATGCGACAGGTTTTACCGTGGAACTGGAAACCGACGAGAAGGGCGGTACAAAATATTCGTCTGTCACAAAGAAGACGCTTTACTTACCGCGCAACTCCATTTTGCCGCTATATCTTACGCTTAACGATTATGGTCTTAACCTGTCCGGTTGGTACAGTGTCGCTCCGATAGATCATGCACCGGTTAGGTTTCCCGCCGATTTCTACACGCTAGACAGCTATTCTGTTGAGATACCTGAAGGTGCGCAGTTCCACTTTGAAATTGTCGGCGTCACGCCTAATCCAGGCGGACAGCAGGATACTCCGACGTCATGCTATTGGTATATAAACCCAGATGTTGTTGAGAAAGGTTTTGTTTTCAATGATTATAGGAACGAGGCAAGGGCACAATACGTAGACGGATATGTAACCGCTTCAAAAGGTCTTACATTCCCATTCACCGTACAAGTTGAATGGACGCATGACGATGGCAATGGCAATGTTGTCAATGATTACAACCGCACATATACGGTAAACGTAAAAACCACGGATATAACAGAAGTTGATTTTGATAAAGCCATAAGCGGAACACGAAGCGAAAACACAAAAGTCAATAACTTGAAGCCTGAAGTGCTTAATATGTTCATTAAACGATAAAATGGAGGATGTAGAAATGAAAAATATAGCAAGTTTATATAAGCCGTTCTTTCTTGTTCTTTTTGCCGGTATTTTTTGTGTGCAGGTAAATGCACAAGTTGTAGGGAATCAATATAATAATGACCATCAAAATGATAAAGTTCAGCATAAGCCTGCCAAATGGTACACTTTGGCGATAGGACATAATACAAATATGGACTCATTTGAAGAGAATGGTGACGATCAAATGATTCCCGCGACAGAAGGTGGACAATCTATTGGGATACAGAACACGCACACTCTTGTTGATACCATTTATATGGTTAAAGGCCATTCGATAAGATTGACCATACCAGACTGGTTGAATAATAATGCGAATAACCAAAGTTACCAACGGTGGTACAATTATGAAACAGGAGGAACATTTGCTCATACTGGGGATAATGGAGTTGTAGACCTATTGACTCCGGCAACAAAATTCACTGGTCGTGTCCCTGATAATGGTACAGGTTTTAGATTTGCAAACGGTTATATAGGAGATCCATTAAGTACCAGTGGTCGTCTTTATGCCATGGATTTTTTTTATCCAGAAGACGATCCTCATCCTCATTATATTGTGGCTTGTGATGTTTCTGGATATACCGATTTTTCTGAAAATTTTAACCAAAATGCAAATTATGGAAAATCGTGGTTCGCTTCACAAGGTTATTGGGAACCTACACTGGGACACCGTTTCCTTTATTATATAATAGCGTTGGACGAGAACGTAAAAGTTCCTATTGACGTGAAAAACATTACAATGCCAGCGACACGTATCCCAAATATGACAGAAGAAATGGTGGCATTGTCAAGGGATGCACGTGCTTATGCCATGAATGGCCAAGGACCAGATGATGTGAACCTTTCTGTACATTTGGAGAATAATGAGGCAGGTATAAGTCTTATTACAGAGAGCTTAAAAGGTGAGAGTCGTGTTATACATTTCAGTTATAATAAGAGTGAAAATTCAGATGGCACTGTATCACTCCCTGACGGTAGCACTGCTTCCTTAGTTGTGAGAAACGGGTCCACTGAAGTAGCAAGATTTAATCTTACATTTGTTGAGGAAGCAAGACTGCTTTCTCAGTCACAGGTAAAGGATCTAAATAGTGGAGATTTTTCGGGAAGTGACGGTAGTAATTGGCATAGATTGTCTTACCGCACGCCTAAGAATCTTGAGGAAGATACGAATTATGAATTTCTTACCGAATTGAATTTTGATTACGACCAAGGTGTAGCGAAGGATCTAAATTATGGCGTGCCTGAATATTATTATCCTTTCCCATTGGCATGGACGAGTAGTACTTATGGCTTTTTTGATGGAAGTGCGGCGAACGAAGATTACATAGGAAGTAATACTGAATATCCAGATTGGGGATATTATACAATTTACACAAATTATATTGAGTGTGTTGGCTGGGATAATTCTGATAGACATATACCTAATCCGAAAGAATGCGAAGGGGAAGAACGTTATAACAGATTTGGTGTAGCAAGCCGTTATCATTTGTTTTCTGACGTATCTGATCGCCCCGGAATATTGGCTCGTTTGCCGTTTGACAGGAAATTGTGCAGTGGAACAGAGTTGTTCGTTACGGCATGGGTAAAGTGTGCGCGTGGTGGTCAGGACCGTAACAATGCGGGTATCTTGTTTACAGTTATGGGAGTAAATGAAAGACAAAACCAAGATGGCCATACTACATACACATATACGCCTATCTATCGTTACCAGACCGGACAAATACCTACTACATATCTTAATGATAAAGGTGTTAACCTGCCCGGATTTAATCAAAATAGTAACATCACAGATTATAGTAATGCCAATAATGAATGGTTCCAAGCTTATTTTTCGTTCATAAATCCTTCAGACCAAGATTTTGACAGTTATGTTTTGCAGGTAGACAACAACAGTGCTTCGACCAATGGTGGTGACCTGTATCTTGACGATATACGTATTTATATCGCCACGGTTAATCCTACGGTAACGCAGCTTGAAACAAGTTGTATGAATGAACCTGTCAGGGTTAATGTTGATTTCAATTTCGAACGTCTTTTGTCGCGTGCCGGAGATAACGAAACAACGGATGATGACCAATCTGGAGATATCGCTTTTTGTTTACTTGAAAAGGATAAGTATGACAATTATTTATCACTAAATCCAGGAGATAGGGCAGGAGCGATAAACGCTTCGGTTGTAAAAATGGGCGTATCCACAGAAGCAGGTAATAATACGGACAAATATATGGTGTTGAACTATTACCTAAACTTTGCCAGAAACGAAGTGTATGTCGGTGGAGGTAATGGTAGTTCTTCATATCCCGTAAACATTGACGGACAGCTTTTTTTCCGCAGAAACGAAGCCGAAACAGGCAATATGCGTTCATTGACTGTAGACATCATGGCTAACGTGCAAGCTAACAAGTCATATTACATGCTTGCAATAAATCCTGAAGCAATAATGTCTGGAGAAAATTGGTTAAATGTCTTTGCTGGCTTGGATATGGATGATGTTTGTACGATAAAGTCTGAGTTCCGGATAACTCCACGTGATATATTGAGGCTTAACGGAGAGATTGTAGATCCTTCTACCGACTATTGTGCTGGACAGACCTTTAATTTTACGGCTGAGGTACGTGTTCCTGCACCGGATGGAAGTGTTAATGAAGACGGCCAAATTCAATATATTCCGTTGGATGAAGATGTGTATTTTGATTGGTTCTTCGGTACGGAAGATGATTATCTTTCTATTGAAAATATTTATAATGTTGCACTTGATGAGGCATTGGAACAATTCCGGAAAGTCTATCCTGACGCAGAGGTTGTTGACCAAACTACAACTCCGGTTGCAGGTGGTTTTACCCAAGAAATGTTTAATATGTTGAAGTACTACACAGAAGATGCTCAGGGAGCAGCGGGTGGACAGCATCCCCATCCGTTGGTTCTTCATCAACAGTCACTTAATATAACATTGCTTTCAAATGGATTAGATCTTGTTGTTAAACCTATTAGTATAACGATAGACCACATACCCGGATATGACGATAGCGAGATTGTCGGTCTAATATGTTGGGATTATATTCCTCTTACATTAACAGTCAGTAGTAATGCTCCGCATTTGAAACCAGGATTTAATCGGATTAATTATCCGGCTGATTATGAACATCTTGACCCGAATCTACGTATAGGTCTTGACCAGTTAGAGAGTGTCAGCATAGGTAATTCTGGTAACCACTCATTGACTGTTGACCTTCGCGATTGCCGTTTTAGTGGTATGGATCAGAATGTGCGAAGCCTTGGACTTAT
>ENA-ORSJ01002104-ORSJ01002104.1-human-gut-metagenome-genome-assembly--contig:-NODE-2104-length-14196-cov-2.661622_pt1 | contig 14196 bp, 7 predicted proteins | sample MGYA00242191_ERZ509158 | MGnify/ENA primary metagenome ERZ509158 (study PRJEB26280, sample SAMEA2338623) | human gut metagenome | biome: human gut; feature: human-associated habitat; material: faeces... | reverse complement strand
TGGATGATATCTTTGGAGCCAACATCAAAGTATCCGCTGATATCTACCGTACCAGTCAATTGTGATCAACGCTCACCGTGAGTTGCCACTCTCGTCTTTTTTCATAATCAGATATTTTACCTTGCCAGCTTGCGGCGTATTTTTTCCGGATCAAGCCTGTGCAAAACATGCAGCCTTGCAGTGTAACAGATGGCACAGAAGGCAAGCGCTACGATGTAGCCAACCCAGAAGCCTGCAGCTCCCATGGCAGGGACAATGAGATCCGTTCTGCCGAGCACGTAGCCGCCACAAAGTGCCAGAAGACCATAGGCCACGAGGCAGACAATGAAGATGATGCGCGTGTCGTTGTAGCCGCGCAGGACACCGCAGCTTATGTTCTGCAGGGTGTCCACAACCTGATAGGCGCCGCACAAGAGCATGAGCGAGGAAGCAAGCGCCAGGACATCAGGGTCGCTGTTGTAGAGCGAGGCTATCTCGTAGCGGAAACACATGGTCAGGGCCATGCTGACAAGGGCTATGACAAAGCCCAAAAGAAGAGCTGTGTGCGCAGCAGAGCGCGCGTGCATGTATTTTGCTGCCCCCAGGAGCTGGCCTGTGCGTATGGTCGCAGTCATGCCAATGGATAGGGGTATGGAAAAGACTATGCTCGAATAGTTGATGGTGATCTGATGCCCCGCGACTACCGTTGTGCCCAGGGGAGCCAGAAGAAGGGCCGTGAGAGCAAAGGACGAGACCTCTATGCACAGAGCCACGGCATTGGGAAAGCCTATGCGCACAACAGTGGCAATGAGCGGCAAATCAAGGCGTTTGCCTTCGATTACTACCCTGTCCTTTCCGAAGAAAGAATACTTGCGCAGGGTTTTGTCCCTGTGCAGGAAGAAGAAAATGGAGAGGAACATGCACCAGTAGCAGATGGCGGTGGCGACACCACAGCCTACACCTCCCATTTCCGGCATGCCCATATGTCCGTAGATGAAGACATAGTTGCAGGGAATATTGATCAGAAGGCAGACAATGCCAATGACCATGGCAGGTCTTGTCCTGCCAAAGCCCTCGAAAAAGGAACGCACTGTAATGAAGAGCAGAAAGCCTGGCAGTCCGAAAAGCATTGCCTTGAGATAGCCTGAGGTCACGGGCGCAAGCTCCGAGTCTATGCCCAAAATGTGCAGGTTCTCGGAAATGAGATACAGAATCGAGATGAGGGCTGCACTCATGAAGAGTGCAAGAAAGATGCCCTGGCGCAAAAGATGGGCAGATCTTTCGGGTTTTCTGGCCCCCACAAGCTGGGCGGACATGCCTGGCAGGGCAAGAAGGCAGCCTACGGCAAAGAGTGTTATGGGCGCCCAGAGGGAGCCGGCTATGGCGACCCCGGCAAGGTCGCGCGCAGCGTAGCGGCCTGCCATGATGGTGTCCACAAAGTTCATGCCTATCTGCGAGAGCTGGGCAACAAAGATGGGAAGACCTATGCGCAGGATATTTCCGAATTCCCGGGAAGAAACAAGAAAAGCCATAAGTGATAAAGCTGGGAATTTCCCTGTTGTCGGACAATATGTCCGGTTGCTTGTGATTGTGCGACCCAATAGCCTTTTTTCGAGATCAAGGGAACAGCAGTCTGAGCACCAAGGCCAGCGTGCCCTTGGGAATGAGGGACAACAAGGGGTCAGGCAAGAACCTGACCCCGTAATGCGCCACCCAAGTGGCGTTTTGTTGTCGCGCCCTTGCAGACTGCAAGGGCACTACTGAAGGAGACGGAGCAGATCCTCTTCTGTGAGGGACTTGACGCTTGTTTCCGTGCCTTCGAGGAAGTCTGCGGCCAGCTCACGCTTGCTCTGGTGGAGGGCCAGAATCTTTTCTTCCACGCTGCCCTGCTGGACCATGCGGTAGATGGTCACAGGACGCTTTTGACCAATGCGGTGCGCCCTGTCCGAGGCCTGATCTTCCACTGCCGGGTTCCACCAGGGATCCAGGTGGATGACGTAGTCCGCGGCTGTCAGGTTGAGGCCAGTGCCACCTGCCTTGAGCGAGAGCAGGAAGACATCGCCCTGCCCGCTCTGGAAGGCTGCCACGCGCTTCTTGCGCTCAAGCTCTGGTGTCTGACCATCAAGATACTGGAAGGAAATACCCTTCTCTTCCAGGGCCTCGCGGATGAGGGCAAGGTAGGTGGTAAACTGACTGAAGGCCAGCACCTTGTGGCCAGATTGTATGAGATCCTGGACAGTTTCCAGGAAGGTCAAGGTCTTTGAGCTGTACTTTTCCAGCTTCATCATGTCCGGATCGGCAAGACCAGGGTGGCAGCAGGCCCTGCGAAGCCTTGTGAGCTCTGCCAGAATCTCGATGCGCTTGGCTCCGCTTGAGCTTTCGGAACTGTGGAGCTTTTCCACAGCCCTTCTGCGCAATGTCTCGTAGAAGGCGAGTTCCTTGGGATTGGGCTCAACAATAATGTTCTGTTCGGTCTTTTCCGGAAGCTCGTCCAGAACACTGCTTTTGAGTCTGCGCAAGAGGAAGGGGCGAACAACTGCGCGCAGGGCCTTTGAGGCAGGTGTTCCGGGCGTTGCAGCCTGGCCGTAGCGGTGGGTGAAGTTCTCCCAGGAGCCCAGGAGACCGGGATTGATAATGTTGAAAAGGCTCCAGAGGTCATCGATGCTGTTTTCAATGGGTGTGCCCGTGAGCGCAAGGCGGAAGTCTGCCTGAATCTTCTTGCCTGCCTTGGCCCTCTTGGTGGCAGCGTTCTTGAGCGCCTGGGCCTCGTCGAAGATGACCATGGACCACTGGACCTTGGCAAGAAGAGTCTGCACATTGGGCAAAAGGCCGTAGCCCATGACAAGCACGTCGTTGGGACCAAGGGCCTTTACGGTTGCCTCGCGACCCGTGTGCCCGAAGCGCACCACATTGAGGGAGGGAGCAAAGCGGCCGATTTCAAGATCCCAGTTGCCGCACACCGAGGTGGGTGCCACAACAAGGCAGGGACCATGCGCAGCCTGGTTCAAGAGAACTGCTATGGACTGGACAGTCTTGCCAAGGCCCATGTCGTCGGCAAGGCAGGCGCCAACGCCCCAGATGGCAAGGCGCTGCATCCACTCGTAGCCCTCGCGCTGGTATTCGCGCAAATCTGCCCGCAGAAGAGAGGGCACAGCAGGTGTTGTGGCAAAGGCCCTGTGCATGCGCTCGAGATTATTCTCCCACTTGGGATCCACCTCGACTTCCATGTCTGCCAGGGCCTGCTCCACTGCAGCAGAGGCCAGGGCGTTGACCTGATAGTCGCCCTTCTTTGTCTCCGAGGTCACAAGCTTGAGGCTCGAGAGCTTGCGGCGCAAATCCGCTGTGAGGGCCACGTACTCTCCGTCCCCCAGGGACACGAAACGGCTTCCCTTAAGAGAATTCAGAAGGCCTGTCAGGGGGATCATCTCGTTGTCGTCAAGCTGGGCTGTGCCGGAGATGCCGAACCAGTCGTTGGATGTCCAGCCAATCCTCGCCTTGATGCTGGTTGCGTCCAGCTGACCCTTGAGCTTCAGGCGCATGCCCTTGGGCCACTCAAGGCTGTGCTCCACTCCACTCTTGCGCAATTCCTCAAGCAGGGTCAGCACTTCTTCCAGATCGCCGCTGAACCAGTGGCCGTTGTCCAGACCCTGGGCAAGGGTTGGGCAAGCCTTGACAAGGTTGTCCAGGGCAGCCTGCTCGGCCCCGAAGTTGCGCTCGACGCGCACTGTCTTCATGGGCACGTTCTCGGGCTGGTCTTCTTCCAGGGGAGGAGTCTTCCCCTCAGAAGCTTTCGCGCGGGATTTTGCGGATTTTGTGCCCCGTTTTCCCTTTGTCTGCTCGGGCTCTGGTTCGGGCTCAGCGGACGGACTGGCAGGGATTTCCAGTGGCACTGTGGCCAGAGGGGTCTCAATGCCTGTTGCTGTCTGGAAAAATGCTGTGCCAGGCAAGCCAAAGGGGCGTACGCCGCACACACCCTCAAAGCCGGACGCTGTCTGCTCCAGCTGCAGGACAGGGGTTGTCACCTCCTCCACGTCCTCGGCCTCGACACCCTCAGTCTCCACATCGATGTTGAGTTTCGAGCGCGTAAGCCCAAGGACCCTGGAAAGCTCTGACTTCGGGAAGGTCAGTCCATTGGCAAGAAGGCCTGCAACCTGTTTTTCCATGGGGCCCAGCTTGTAGACAGAGATCACATCATCCTTGCGGGAGATGACGAGCTCCTGTCCCCTGTAGTTCTCGAAGGCCTCGCTGTTCCCGAGCTTCAGGAAATAGCCGTTGCTGCCGTTGTCCTTCAGATTGAAGGTGAGGTTCGCCTTCACAAATCTTATGGGCTTGTAGCTGTTTCCGCTTTGCTCAAAGACCATGTTGCTCTGACAAAGGGCTTCGCAGCAGTCGACAAGGTGCAGGACATAGACAGGGGTCCACCAGCTGCGCTCCTGCTCGATGCCGGCAGCTATGCGCCAGTCCACGTCCGTCAAGTGGTCCACGTCGCCGGACCGTTCGGCAAGGCGCTTTAAGGAAACATCCTTGCCCTTGCTCCAGCCCCGAACACCAAGGACCTGTTCCTTGGCGTAGACTCTCCTCTCGCTAAAATCCACTACCCAGAAAAGACGCTTCTTGCGCTCCTCGGGAGCATCGGTACTTGCGATCTTTTCCAGGGCAGCAAGACGAAACTGCCAAATGGGCATATCCTGTACAAGGTCTGCCATATTAAGCAGGCTGCAGGAATCATCCCTGGCCCAGGAACCGTCCTTGTCGTAGCCCGGAATGGCGTGCAGGATATCTGCAAAGCAGCGCTGCAGGCTGGGAAGCCCTTCGCAGCGCAGATACCAGTTGCGCATGACTTCGGGATCGGGATCCGATTCCTTGACAAGGCGCAGCCTTGCGGAGGCAGTCGCAAGAACAGAGAGAGCGTTCCGGTCTTCTTCGGCAAAGGACGGCTTGGAAAGCGTGTTGTTGTCAATGGCCCCGTTGCGAAACCTGTCCAGGGCATCCAGGGCCGCAAGACCCTGCAAACCGCAGGCGTAGGCGCCGTAGTTGTCGAAATCTGCCTTTTGCAGGACCCAATAGTTCTCTCTCATGGCCTCAAGGTCCTTTGGCGTGCCATAGAGGAAACGGACCAGGTTGAACACGACGCCAGGGTAGAAGAAGAAGCTTGGCATCTGGCGTGTGCCCTGCCCCTTCTTGAAAAGCTTAATCCAGCTTGTGAGCTGCTGCATGGAAGCAGGATTTTTCTGGAAGCAGTCGATGGTGAGAAGGACAGCCAGCTGATCGAGAGTAACCTCCCTGCTCTTCCTCAAGGGGGCTGCAGCCGCCTCGGCCTTGTCCAGATTGTTGCGCCAAAAGTGCAGGAGAGCGATTTTTTCCGGCTCAAGCCAGGGACAGTCAATCTTACCCTCGTCGTACAAATCGGCAAGCTGACCAAGGAGGGGGTGCACCATGCCTGTTTTCATAAAGGCAGTACACAGATCGAAAAAGATCAGGGACTGTGCCAGGGGTGTACGCGAGCGCACCCAGTCAAGAGAAAAGTCCGCTATGGAAAAATACATGTAGCGTGCTTCGCACTCGACCTCGGAGGCGGACATGTTTTTCAGAGGGCGCAGTCTGTTGTCGTTTTTGCAGAAGATGGCAAGGGTATGGTGAGCGCCCCTTGCAAAGAGATTGCCCTTGAAGCGATTGTTCGCAAGAACCCTGGCAACCTCGGCTGACAGCACCACGTCCATTGTGAGCTCCCGGGTCAATCTGAAGCGGGCAAGCCCATTCATGTTCCAATTGTGTTTTCCCTCGTAGACGGGCACGTCCTGAACTTTCGTGTTCTCCTCCCACAGGGAATTGCGGTAATTGTTGATGGATTGCGGGAAATACACGCGAGAAGGCAGACAGGACATCTCCTCGAGCAGGCCATACAGGAGCGCGTTGTCGTTTCCCTGAACCAAAAGAGCGTCAAGATACAGGAAAACAAGCAGCTTGTGGGTCGGGGAGATGGTTTTCTTCTTGGGAGTAGCCATATTCTTAACTGTATTGTGTTTGGGTAACTGTTTGGTATATCTGTCCTGATGCCTGCAAAAGCGTTTGGTGGCCTGCATGCAAAACCAAATGACAGCGAAAGTCCGATTTCTTGGGGGCCCTGAAGACGGAAGCTACGCAGGCCTTTTGCCAATCCCTTGCCAAAGGTACGAAAACAGGGAGAGGCAAGCGCAGGATCGCAAAATGCCCTGCCTGGACTTTGCACAAAGTCCACGGGCTGGAGGAGCCATGGGCGGGGGCAGATGGATCTTCGTGGATCCGGAAAAATGCCGGATGTGCGGCAAGAGAGATCGGCACAGGGAAGCCCTTGCCTGGGACTGCGGGGCAGACACGGCTCATGACTGACAAGCGCACTGTCAGCGTCTGCACAAAGACTGCCTGCGTGACTGACTGTTCCCTGCCCCTGTTCCTTTCGGCATACACAAATTGGGGACAAGAGCATGGGCAACGCCGGTCTTGATAGGACCTGAACAGCAAAAAGTCAAGAATCCGGACACTCTTTTGAGACTGTCCTTCCCTCTTTTCCCAAGCATACTGCAAAGGTCTTTCATGCATAATACAAACTATTTGCCAGTGTATTTCCAATGAGACAACGTGACTTTGACAATTGCTCCGGACATATCCCTGTCAGTCTCACATCTTTCCCCTTGTATTTTTGCAAACATGAAGTATTTTTTCATCGCGCATGGACAATATCCAGAAAAGATGGACTCCATATACAAATGCCATTTCGGCATTGGGCGCTAAAAATCTTGACTTCATTTTCAGGGAGCGTATCCTAGTAGTACTGACGTACTGTCCTTCAGGGAGAATTGTTCCTTGTCCCCCTTGCCCCAAACGCGACCAAAACGCGCGCTCCGGGTACACGCCATGGTCTTTATGCGAACAGGCTGGGGCAGGGAGTGCTTCATTTTGCTTCTTTCTTCCGGTCTTTTTCGGACTGGCAGAAGACAGCAGCCGGTTTTTTCCTGAAAACCGGACACAAGCCTTTTTCGAAAGGAATCTGCCAGAAGAAAGACACCAAAAAGGCATACAGGGTGTTGTATAGCCTTGCATTCACTTTGGGGGCATCAGGCAGGAAGTCTGAGAGAGCAGGCGCCGGAGAAATCAGACGATTGATCAGGCGGATTGCGCATCTATCCAGATCTTGGCCCGATTCTGGGACAAATTTCGGAACAAGTTCTGGAACAAATCCTGAGCCAGCTCATGGCTGACAGGTATTGGAACATCAAGCAGGAAGTGGCCAGGGAATACATGGCAAGCCCTTGCCAAGGAGCATTTCATGTATAGCGGAACAGGCATAGACAAGGAATTGCAACCGGATGTGGAACGCGAATGGCTCGAGACAAACAATCTCGGCGATTTTGCCTCTTCCACCGCGGCGGGCATGCATACCAGGCGCTACCACGGCCTTCTTGTTGCCAACGTGGAACATATGGACAGGCACGTACTGCTTTCGGCTGTCGAAGACTGGATTTGCCGAAAAGATCAAACTGTCCCCCTGTCCGGAAGATACCACCCTGGCTGCGTCTACCCGGAAGTGCAGCACTGCCTTGCAAAGTTCGCTGCCTCCCCCTGCCCCACCTATACCTACAAAATGCAGGGGCTTGAGGTCACAAAGAGCCTGGCCCTCATCCGGGGCAGCCACACTGTGCTCATCCGCTACCAGATAAAGGCTCTGGACAAGCAGACAAAGTCCGAGAACATCACTCTGCGTCTTGCGCCCTTGCTGGCCTTCCGCTTCTTCCACGCGCTGACCCATGCCAACATGGATCTGCATGTGAAGACCTATCCTGCGGAGTGCGGCTTCAAGATCCAGCCCTACAACGCCCTGCCGCCTCTCTTTGTGCAGGCCGAGGGCCTCTTTGACTTCTTGCCATCCCCGGAGTGGATCAACTGTGTGGAATATCCCAAAGAGAGGGAAAGGGGCTTTGACTACACGGAAGACCTCTTCTCTCCCGGGCTTTTCGAAATCCATGTGGTTCCGGGCGACGACATCATTGTCTCCGCCTCCACTTCCGAAATCTCGCTCCACTCCCGCGGCCTGCACGCCCTCTGGGATGAGGAGATGGCAAGAAGGGCTGATGCGCAGGCAAGGGTTCTTCAAAACCAGGCCAAGGCAAAGCCGCAAAGCCAGCTTCTGCCCTTCATGGCAGGCCAGATGGCGGACTTTCTCTATCAAACCCCTGCAAACAAGAAACTTCTTCTGGCTGGCTACCCCTGGTTTGGCAGCTGGGGCAGGGACACACTTATTGCCCTGCCAGGCGCAACCTTCCTTTCCGACCGCATGGAAGAAGGTTTGGAAATTCTCGAAAACCTGGCTTCCAGCGCCAGGGACGGCATCATCCCCAACACCTTTGACGGGGACGGACATCCCAATGGCTGGAACAGCGTAGACGCTTCCCTGTGGTTTGCCTGGGACTGCCAGCTCATGCTGAAGGCCCTTGGCAGGGACAAGGAAAGGCAGGCCAGATTCCTGGACATCTGCGCTCCCGCAATCTACGGCATTATTTCCGCCTTCAGGATGGGACGCGTACCCTTTGCCCGCGTTGCCTCTTCCGGACTTCTGGAAACAGGAACACCCCAGACGCAGCTGACCTGGATGGACGCACAGGTGGACGGTCAGCCTGTCACCCCGCGCAACGGCTATCCTGTGGAGATTCAGGCTTTGTGGTACAACACTCTGGCCTTTGCCCACAAGATTGCCAAAAAGCGCAATGATCCGGATCCCTGCCCTACCCGCGAGCTCAACGCTATTGCCTCACAGTTTGCTGCCAAGTTTGTCCTTGCGGACGGAACCTTAAGTGACGTGTGGCGTGCATGGGAAGACGGTGGGCCGGACAACGCCCTGCGCCCAAACCAGCTCATAGCCGTTGCCCTGCCAGAGGCCATTGCGCCAAAGGAGAGCTGGAGGCCAATCGTCGAGAAGGTTCGCGAAAAGCTTCTGACCCCTTATGGCCTGCGCACCCTTTCGCCAGAGGACAGGGATTTTTGCCCTTCTTACGGCGGAGGCATTGCCCAGAGGGATGGCGCCTACCATCAGGGCACTGTCTGGCCCTGGCTGCTCGGAGTCTACGCAGACGCCCTTCTTCGCGTACTTGACATCGAGGAAGAGGAAAAGAACGGGAACAAGGCCGCTTCGGCAGGGGATAAGACAGCCAAGGCAAAGCCCCAGACCCTCTCCAAGGGACTAAAGGCCTTTTTGAAGACCATCCAGCCCCTTGTGACAACGCATTTTGCCGAGGCCGGCATAGGGCACATGTCCGAAGTCTTTTCTGCCACGGAGCCCTACACTGCAGGCGGTACCATTGCCCAGGCCTGGAGCGAGGCCGAGGTCTATCGCGCCCTTCTTAACCTCAGGGCCGCAGACAGGGAAACCTTCGAATCCTGGGAAAAGGGGCTCAAGCTCTTTGCCCAGAAAAAGGCCTAAAGCCCGGGAATGATGGACTCCCAGCTGCCGGCTAGGGCCCATGCCAGTGCCATTTGTGGCATGAGAAATCGGCATAAGCCAGATAACAGGCAGCTGACTGACAGGCGGGAGTCTAGCGGCAATCGAAAGGAAATCAAAAGGCAGTGGTGCACAAGCCTCAGGCCATGTGGCAGGTCAAGGTTTGGCATACAGCTGTCATAGACTTGTGGCACAAGAATTTATCTTGACGAACTTTGGCTTTCGGGCTTGTGCAAACCATATGGCCTTGCACGGGTCCGAAAGCAGGACTGTTTCCAGATTTCCGGAAAATTCAGCATTCGGGACATTTGCCGCAATCCGCAAGAGTGCAGGATTTCAACAATTTTTTTCTGTTACAATTTCATGCCAGTCGGAAAAATCCGCACCCCTGGAATAGGGGTGTCCGGCATACGGCTCAAGGTATACGGTTTGTTTTTTGGAGGAAGATAGAATGCGCGTTCTCATGTTCGGCTGGGAATTTCCACCCCACATTTCCGGGGGCCTGGGCTCGGCCTGCGAAGGAATTGTACGCGCTCTGACGCAAAAAGGAACGGACGTCATCTTTGTGTTGCCAAAGCTTGCGACTGACAAGGGCAAGACAAACGATATGTCCGGCCTTACGATGTGTTCGGCCTCTGGTACACGCATAGGTTCAAGCGTACGCTCTGTGGAACAGGTCTGCCGCACCACCAAGGAGTACTGGAAGGAGCATTTGCGCATGGAGGTGGTGGACTCTCTCTTATCCGCCTACGCCACCCCGGAGTACTACGAAAAGGCCTATGCGGAATATTTGCGGCAGACTGCAGTGGAGGAGAGAAGAACTACATCTTCCTTCCCCCTGCAGGGCGAAGAGGTTCTTCAGTTGCACGGAGGCTATGGCAAGGACCTCATGAGCGAGGTCTACAAATACAGCCTTGCCGGTCAGGCCATTGCGCGCGCCAACGACTTTGATGTCATCCACGCCCACGACTGGATGGCCTACCCTGCAGGCATCCTTGCCAAGGAAGCTACCGGAAAGCCCCTGGTGTGCCACGTGCACGCAACCGAAGCAGACAGGTCCGGCTCCCACATGAACGACGAGATTGCCCACATAGAGTGGGAAGGCATGCAGCGCGCGGACAAGGTCGTGGCTGTGAGCCACTTTACCAAGAATCTCATCATGCGCGTCTATCAGGTGCCGGAAGAGAAGATTGTGGTCGTGCACAACGCTGTCTCCCGCAAGGACGCTGGCCACATCTACCATGCGGAAAAGCCCAAGGGCGAAAAGCAGGTGCTCTTCATGGGGCGCGTGACCTTTCAGAAAGGCCCGGACTACTTTGTCGAGGCCGCAAGGCTTGTGTTGCAGGTCATGCCCAACGTGCGCTTTGTCATGGCTGGAGCAGGAGACATGCTCTTGTCCATGGTCACCCGCGTTGCAAAGTACCGCATAGGAAGGCGTTTTACCTTTACAGGGTTTCTTAAAGGGGACGAGGTGGAACGTATGTACGCGGCCTCGGATCTCTATGTCATGCCCAGCGTGTCCGAGCCTTTTGGTATAGCGCCTTTGGAAGCAATGGTGTATGATGTGCCTGTGCTCATGAGCAAGCAGTCCGGCGTGAGCGAGGTTGTCAACAACGCGCTCAAGGTCGACTTCTGGGATGTGCGCAAGATGGCAGACCGCATTTGCGCTGTTCTGACCTACCCTGCCCTTGGCAAATTCATGGTCAGAAACTGCCAGGAAGAACTGAAAAACATCCGCTGGGAGAACGCAGCAAACAAGCTCAATGCGGTGTACGCCGAGCTCGCAAGGGGGATATAAGATGCCTTCCGTCTGTTTCTACTTTCAGGTTCATCAGCCCTACAGGCTCAGGCATTACTCGTTCTTCGACATTGGTCACAACCACATGTACGAGGACGATGATGCCAACAGGTCCATCATGCTGAAGGTGGCGGACAAGTGCTATCTGCCCATGAACGCACTGCTCTTGAAGCTCATCAAGGCTCACAATGGCAAGTTCAAGGTGTCCTTCTCGCTTTCTGGCGTCTTTATCGAACAGATGGTGCAGTACGCGCCAAATGTTTTGAAGAGTTTCCAGGAACTGGTGGACACGGGTTGCGTGGAAATCCTGGCGGAAACCTACGCCCATTCCCTCTCCTTCCTCTTCTCTCCCAACGAGTGGATGGAGCAGATCGCTGTCCACGACGATCTTGTGAAGAAGTATTTCTGCGTGAGGCCCACAGCCTTCCGCAATACCGAGCTCATCTACAACAACGATATCGCAGAAGCAGCCGAGAAGATGGGCTACAAGGCCATCCTCACCGAAGGCGCGGATCAGGTCATCAACTGGAGATCGCCAAACTTTGCCTATCAGCCCGGCAACTGTCGCCGCATACGGCTTCTATTGAAGAACTACCGTCTCTCTGACGATATTGCCTTCCGCTTTTCCAACAAGGGCTGGGAGGAATATCCTCTGACAGCTGAGAAGTACGCAAGCTGGCTCTTCTCCCTCAACGGCCAGGGCGAGACCATCAACCTCTTCATGGACTACGAGACCTTTGGCGAGCATCAGTGGGCCGAGACAGGCATCTTCGACTTCATGGAAGCCTTGCCCGGCATCGTGTTGCAGAACCCGGACTTCAGTTTTGCAACACCAACAGAGGTGGCAAGCCAGTGTTCGCCCATGGCAAGGCTTGACATCCCCCACTTCATTTCCTGGGCAGACGCAGAACGCGACCTTTCCGCCTGGAGGGGCAACGATCTGCAGGACGACGCCCTGGGTGCCGTACAGGCCCTGGAAGCGGATGTGAAGAAGACAGGTGACCCGGATCTTCTGCGTACCTGGAGGCGGTTTACCACTTCGGACCACTTCTACTACATGTGCACAAAGTTCTTCTCGGACGGTGATGTGCACAAGTACTTCTCGCCGTATGAGACTCCCTATGACGCCTATATCTTCTACATGAACGCTCTGGCGGATCTGGAGCTGACTGTGAGAAGGAAACTTGAGGCCATGGAAGGCGAAAAGAAGGCCACGGATACCAGGACGGACGCAGAGAGGGCTGCAGCTGCCTTTGGAGTGGATGAGTCCGAATCCAGGGTAGAAGGGGCTATTACGCCCATTGTAAAGCTCGGCTAAATTCCATATCGTGACAAAAGTGATCACATCAGCAAACCACCGGCTTTTTGCCGGTGGTTTGTCGTACATAAGAACAAAAGCAGCCCTGGCGGCCAAATACTCCGAAGAGAATACAAGCCAAAGGCTGAGAACCACCACTACAAGGAGACATCATGCCTCAGTGGAAAGGTATATTGCTGGCAGGAGGTTCAGGCACCCGCCTCTACCCTCTTACCTTGAGCGTGAGCAAACAGCTCATGCCCATCTACGACAAGCCCATGGTCTATTACCCTCTGGCGACCCTCATGCAGGCAGGAATTCGCGATATCTGCCTTATTTCGACACCCGAGCATCTGCCTTTGTACAAGGCCCTACTGCAGGATGGAGAACAATGGGGTTGTCACATTTCCTATGTGGTGCAGCCAAAGCCCGAGGGATTGGCGCAAGCCTTTTTACTCGCTGAAAACCATATTGCTGGACACAATACCTGTCTTGTGCTGGGTGACAACGTTTTCTTTGGTCATGGCTTGCAGGCGTTAACTAAGGAAGCCATGGAAAGGAAAGAAGGCGCTACTATTTTCGGATACCATGTGCGCGATCCCCAGCGCTATGGCGTGGTGGAATTTGACGAACAAAATCGTGTGGTGAGTATTGAAGAAAAACCAGAGCAGCCCAAGTCCAACTTTGCCGTAACCGGCCTGTATTTCTACGATGCGTCTGTGCTGGAGATAGCACAAGGCATCAAACCTTCAGCTAGGGGGGAGCTTGAGATTACAGACGTGAATAATGCCTATCTTAAAAAGGGCAGCCTTAACGTGGAGCTCATGGGGCGTGGCATAGCCTGGCTTGATACAGGGACACACGATTCTCTTATGGATGCGGGCGCTTTCGTGCAGGCTGTGGAAAAACGTCAGGGCCTTAAAGTGGCCTGTCTTGAGGAAATTGCCTGGCGCAACGGCTGGATCGATGCCGAACAGGTACGCAAGCTTGCGAAGATGCTTGGCAAAACAGAATACGGCCAATACTTGTACGAAATTGTAGATACGGGGATAGGACAATGGAAGTAGTCAAGACCAATGTGGAAGGCGTCCTGCTCATTAAACCCAAGGTTTGGAGAGATGAACGAGGATATTTTGTCGAAACCTGGCAGCAGGAACGCTACGCCGAGGCAGGAATTGATTTGCCCTTTGTCCAAGACAATCATTCGTGCTCACGATATGGGGTCTTGCGAGGGATGCACTACCAAAAGACACGCCCTCAGGGGAAGCTTGTCAGTGTTTCTCTTGGCAAGGTCTTTGATGTGGCTGCTGATATTCGCAGAGATTCACCAACGTATGGGCAATGGTTTGGCGTGGAATTGACCCAGGAAAATCAATGGCAGTTATGGATCCCCCCAAGGCTTGCACATGGATTTGTTGTTACAAGTGAGATTGCTCATTTTCATTACAAGTGTACAGACTATTATTGTCCTGGAGATGAAGGAAGTTTTCGCTGGGATGATCTATTCTTTAATATAAAGTGGCCTATTCAAGAAATATTTCTCTCAGAAAAAGATATGAAGTCAAGTATTTGGAAAAAATAATTTAAATTTCTCATTAAAAAATATTTTTTAATACAGGATATAAATGAATATTCTTTTTACTATATTAT
>ENA-ORSJ01002097-ORSJ01002097.1-human-gut-metagenome-genome-assembly--contig:-NODE-2097-length-14218-cov-3.504837_pt1 | contig 14218 bp, 15 predicted proteins | sample MGYA00242191_ERZ509158 | MGnify/ENA primary metagenome ERZ509158 (study PRJEB26280, sample SAMEA2338623) | human gut metagenome | biome: human gut; feature: human-associated habitat; material: faeces... | reverse complement strand
GGCTGCTGCCTGCGCTGGCACTGACAGCGGCAGGATTAGCCGCGGCGTTCGCCTATGCCTTCGCATCGGCAAACGATGCCACCCGGAAAGTAATCATCATGCTGGAAGCCTTCCGCAACAATGATTTCTCTTTCCGTCTGCACAAACGCGGCAATCCGGAAATTACGGAATCGCTTGCCGGAGTATCGGAAATAATCAAAGAACAGAAAATAGCGGCCCGGCAAAAGGAAAGATTATACGGTACGATAATCAACAGCGTCAGAGCCGGAATATTCGTTACCGACGACAAAGGCAACGTAAGCCTTTGCAATACGGCTGCCCTTAGACTGCTCGGGCTGACCGTGCTTACCAACACCGCACAACTCGACAATACGGAGCCGGGACTGCGCGAGTCGTTAGAAAACATGTCGTCAGGAGAGACAAGGCTGCTATCGCTCGGCAATAATAACCATAACATAAACGTCTCGGCCAACGTATCGAAAATCAATTTCGGCGAAAGGACATTGAGCGTTTACATCCTCAACGATGTAAACTCTGTAATCGACCGGCAGGAAGTGGAAGCATGGATAAAACTGACGCGAGTGCTGACGCACGAAATAATGAACGGAATCGCCCCGATACGCGCAATGAGCGACAGCCTGCTCAACAGCGGTACCGACGACCCGAAGCGAGTGGAGGAAAGTCTGGAAGTGATTTCATTGACATCCGACGGACTTATGAAATTCACGAAATCGTTCCGTAAATTTGCGGCGATACCATCGCCCGAACTTTCGCTCAATTACGTCCGGGATCTTGCGAACGATGCCGTAGCCCTGATGCACGAACCACTCGCCGCTGTCAAAGTCGTTATCGACATACAACCTGAGGACATCATTGTGCAAGCCGACAAGAATCTGATAAGCCACGTACTCGTCAACTTGCTCAAAAATGCTATAGAAGCCGGAGCGACAGCGATACGCATAAATTCGCGTACTATCGAGAACGAATCAGTGACAATCGACGTTATCGACAATGGGCAACCGGTGTCGGACGAATGCGCGGAACAGATATTCGTGCCTTTCTTCACTACCAAGCGCGACGGCTCCGGCATAGGGCTGTCGGTGGCGCGCCGCATCATGAACCTCCACGGCGGAACGCTCCAGCTTATCAACAACCCCACAAAAAAGACATTCCGCCTGCTTTTCCCATAAAAACAATCTTGAAAATTGAGGGTTTAATGTTGAGTGTTGAGTGTAAAATCTCTCTCAACACTCAACATTAAACCCTCAACTTTTCTCCTGACTTTTATCCCGGACACGCAGATAAAAACGAACGGCCCTGCATACGATATGCTGAGCCGTCCGTTTTTCAGAGCCAGTATGACCTTATTTCAAGCGTGCCTGTATAGCCTTGCTTTCCTCTTCGTAGCCCGGCTTGTTGAGCAACGCGAACATATTCTTCTTGTAGGCTTCCACACCCGGCTGGTTGAAAGGATTCACGCCAAGTATGTATCCGCTGATACCGCAAGCTTTTTCGAAGAAATAGATTATTTCGCCAAGACAGTATTCCGAAAGTTCCGGAAGAGTGATGTGGATGTTGGGTACTCCACCGTCGGTATGTGCTATCACCGTGCCGAGTTCGGCCATCTTGTTCACCTCGTCGATGCGCTTGCCGGCGATATAGTTCAACCCATCGAGGTTAGCCTCATCATAAGGAATGACAACTTCACGCTGCTGCTTTGCGACAGAAATCACAGTCTCGAATATCGAACGCTCGCCTTCCTGAATCCACTGTCCCATAGAGTGGAGGTCGGTAGAATTGTCGACGGCTGCCGGGAAAATGCCCTTATGCTCCTTGCCCTCGCTTTCTCCGTAAAGCTGCTTCCACCACTCTCCGAGATAATGTAGCTTAGGATTGTAGTTCACGAGAATCTCTATCTTCTTACCGGCATTGTAAAGGGCGTTGCGTGTCTGGGCGTAAAGCAGGGCGATGTTGGAATCGTCCGCTTTTGCCGTAGCCGCTTCCATAGCCTTTGCACCGCCGATGAGCTTGCGGATGTCGAATCCAGCAACGGCAATCGGCAGCAAGCCTACCGGGGTGAGTACGGAGAAACGTCCGCCCACGTTGTCGGGAATGACGTATGTAGCATAGCCTTCCTCGGTAGCGAGCTTGCGGAGCGCGCCCTTATGCTCGTCGGTGATGGCAACAATATGCTTAGATGCGTATTCCTTGCCTTCCTGAGCCTCAAGCATCTCCTTGAGCAAACGGAAAGCGATTGCCGGTTCTGTCGTAGTACCCGATTTTGATATGACGATGATACCGAATTTCTTGCCTTTAAGCAGTTCCACGAGTTCCGCCGTGTAGTCCTCGCCGATGTTCTGACCGGCAAACAACACACGCGGTCCGTCGGCCGGCTTGTATGCCGCAAACGAGTCGCTAAGAGCCTCTATCACAGCCTTCGCGCCAAGATAACTTCCTCCGATACCGATTGCCACTACATATTCGCAATCCTTGCGGAGCAATGCCGCGGTCTTTTCGATGTCGGCAACCGAATTTTCAGAAATAGAACTGGGCAGATGGAGCCAGCCAAGAAAATCGCTGCCTTCGCCAGTACCTTTTTCCAGTTTCTCGATAGCGTCGGCGCCTTTAGCCTGCAAGGCTTTTATTTCGTCGTCCGACACAGAGCCTTTCACATTACGGTTCTCAAATTTCAATGTATCCATATCAATTGATTATTAACGATGCACAATATTAGCAACAACTTGATTATCATGCTGCAAAGTTAACCATAGACAGCAATTAAAGCAAGTTAAATTTTTATTATTAAGCACATAACCTTATAACCACATAACCGCCTAATCAGCCGCCAAACCGGTCAGCTTGCGTATCTTCTGTGGAATCTCGATGTTGTTGTTCAAGTCGCTGAACGCCCCGCAACCCTCGCCGACGGCAAACACCGGCACCGGATTGCCCGTGTGGGAGAATGTGGTGAATCCGAACCCGGTCTTATGGTTGAGGATGTCGAACACTATGGCCGTGAACTCGTTGAAATCCTTGTAAAGAGTCTTTTGCGTCGATGCCGCCTTGGCTTTCATCCTGCCGTAGCTTTCGAGCATACGTGCCTCTTCCATCTCGTTGACCCGTATGTGCGACCACAGCCCGAGCTTTTCGGAAAGCAGACGTTTCATCTCTTCCCACGTGTCGCCTCCCTCTTTGGCGCAAAGGTCGCTGAACCGCTCTTTGGAAATACGCTGGTAGTCGATGTTCTTCAAAGCCGGTTGTGCCGGACCTTTGTCAACACCGACAGTCATTCCTCCGGTGTCGTGGTCGGCAGTGACAACGATAAGAGTCTCGTCAGGATGCTCAAGATAGAAATCATAGGCTATCTGTATGGCTTCCTGAAAATTGAGCACTTCCTTCACGACCGCTCCGCCGTCGTTGCCATGCGCGGCATGGTCGATATTGCCGGCCTCCACCATCATAAAGAATTTCTTGGGCGAAACCTTCTTAAGATGGTCAAGGCAGAGTCGCGTCAGTTCCGGCAATGTGGCTGCGCCGCTGATGCTGTCGATAGTGTAGCCTATCTGTGCCGCCCCTTCCTCATAAGGCGCAGTGAGCAGAATTTTCCTGCCCGGTTTTGCCGTCTTCAACTCCTCAATGCTTCTTGCCACCGTATAGCCGTTCTTGCGGTAGCCGTCGAATATCCTCGCGGTTTTTTCCTTGTCGTTGCGTGCCAGCGTGTTGGCTCCGGCTATGAAGTCGAATCCGCTCTCCGCGCCGTTACGGTTGATTTCCTCGTACATCTTGCGGTTTGCCTGATGCGCGAAATGCGTGGCCGGGGTGGCATCGTCGTAGCAAACGGACGTAACGATTCCCACGCCATATCCAAGCTTCCTTTTCAACTCGTGCGAAACGCTTTCCACAGCGACCGTGTCGGGCGACATGCCCACCATGCTGTTCTTTGTCTTGCTGCCGGTGGCAAGAGCCGTGCCTGCCGCCGCCGAATCGGTTATCGGCGAGCTTGCCGAATAGGTCATAGCCATCGAAGCCACAGGGAACCGCATCATCAGGATGTTGTCGTCGTTGCCGAGCACGGTGCGGTTGTAAGTCTCCGTAGCCATCACGTGCCCCATACCCATGCCGTCGCCGACGAACACAAACACATACTTAGGCTTTGCCGCCCATACGGCGATGACGGCTGCCATCGCCAAAAAAGTCAAGAAACCACGTCTCATATCATTATTTTTTATTCATTTCAAGCATACTGTCGATTATCTCGCGGCTGTTGTAAAGACGCGGTATCTTGCGCTGCCCGCCGAGTTTTCCGCTACGCTTCAACAGCCAGTCGTCGAACAGTCCGCGCCGTGCCTCCACTATCGAAAGCCGGTCGATGAAAATCCCCTTATACCGCTTTGCCTCGTAGTCGGAATTGATTTTCTGCAACTCGCTGTCAAGGATGTCGGCAAACCGCTCCATATCGTCGGGACGCCTCTCGAACTCTATCAGCCATTCGTGCCGTCCCTTCGTCTTTGCGGTGGCATATACCGGAGCCGCCGTATAGTTATACACCGACGCGCCTGTCAGCTTGCAAGCCTCCTCTATGGCGCGGTCGGCATTATAGACCATCAGCTCCTCGCCGAAGGCGTTGATGAAATGCTTCGTGCGCCCGGCAATCGTGATTTTCACCGGACGGGTCTGCTCCACCCTTACCGTGTCGCCGATGCGGTAGCGCCAAAGACCGTTGCACGCCGATATCACCAATTCGTAGGTCTTGCCGGCTTCGACATCGGCTATCGACAAAGCGTCGGGATACTCCTTGCCAGTCTCCGACAAGGGAATGAATTCGTAGAATACTCCTAAATCGAGCAGCAGAAGCATAGCCTGCGTGTCCCACGACGACTGCACGGCGAAGAATCCTTCGGAAGCGTTGTAAGTCTCTATATAATGCATCTTGCCGCGGTCGGTTATCGCCTCGTATTGTTCCCGGTATGGCGCAAAACTTATACCTCCATGGAAAAACACCTCAAGGTCGGGCCAAACGTCGTGGATACAGTCCACCCCCTCACGCCTCATCACCTCTTTCAACACCGAAAGAAACCACGAAGGCACGCCGGAAATGTTGGTGATATGCTTGCGGCGACTCGCCTCGACGAGTGCAGGCAGCTTCTTGTCCCACACTTCCATAAGCGCCACTTTCTTAGGCGGCACCCGCAACAGGTTGACAATTGGGTTGATGTTGTCGATAAGGTTCGCCGAGAGGTCGCCCACGACCACGCCGTCCTTATGCAGCTCGTTGGCAAAGCTGCCTCCGAGAATGAAGGCGCGGCCGTCGAAAATACGGCTTTCGGGATTCAAGTCGAGATAGAACGCCACGCAGTCGGCACCGCCGCGGTAATGACACCGTGCGAAGGCTTCTTTCGTAATCGGTATGTATTTGCTTTTTCCGTCCGACGTGCCCGACGACTGGGCATAGTTGCGCACGCGCCCTTTCCACAGCACGCCGCTCTCGCCGCCGACCATCCGCATCACCAGAGGGCGTATGTCCTCGTAGCGCACAAGCGGCACTGCCTGCTTATAGTCCTCATAACCGCTAATTTCGGCGAAACGGTATTTTCTTCCGTATTCTGTCGGGGATGCTTCCTTAAGCAACGATAAAAGCTGCCGTTCCTGTATTTCCTTTGCATAATCGGCAAACCGGGCGCATTGTGCCACCCTCCTCAGAAAAAACGGTCTTGCCAACTTCGTAATCCCCGCCATATCGCCTCAATGTTTATTTAAATCGAACATAACGAAAAACTAAACAGAAACTCTCCTAAAATCATTATAATGTCTTTCCAAAAATTCCTTTTTAGGAAAAAATTTTTCAGGAACACTTATCTTATTTCCATCGATTTCTTTCAGATATTCCCCAAATCTTGTACTGCCGGCGTTTTGAAGCATCCGTTCCGATACCACCACATCCAAATCTGGTGTAATTGCAATCAGATACTTATCATATGCCTTATGAAACAAAGAATTGAGGCACAAACCATTGCTTGGATTCATCCTATTAGCTTTGTCTTGCGCCCAATCAACAATATGACATGCATCCAAAAGCTCCGGGCTTTTTATCCCAGATATACAGCACTTAAAATTGTATGCGCTTAATACCGCATTCCTAAAAAAAGCCTGATTAATACGCTGCCGTATAACAGTTTCTCTTTCTTCACCTTCAGGAAAAGCACTGATATCAATTTGCAAAGAATCTTCCAATTTCTTTTCAGACAATCTGGCAATTATCTGCTCACTTTCGTAAGCAAGCTTTTCCGGATTACTAGAAAATTCATTCCAAATATCTTCATCCATTTTAGCACCATGCCTAAGTCCTGTTATCCCTTTCTCCTGCAATGATGGGTCAAGCCTGCCTATATTCCCTATTTTCATATTCAACGCAGATGGAGTTCTACCTAATAAATCCGCATATGTGACAATCAAAGGATGCGACTTGCTACTATTTTTAAATGGTATTTTGCAATACACATTAAAAGCAACAATCGTTTCTTCCTTTGTCCATTTATTGCCCATAGCTACGCTACTTCAGTTCTTCGAATTCCACGTCGGTGATTTGCGATTCCGCCTTCACTTCCCGGTAGGAACCGGCTGCCTCACGGCGACGCGAAAATTCATCCTCGTCTATCTTTATCTCCTCGAACGCCACGTATTCGCCGACATCCTTGGTGAATATCTTCTCTTTCTGAGTCTGCTGCTGTCGCTGACCGCCATTGCCACCCTGACGTTCACGGAATTGCCCCGTGGCCTGCTTGAAACGGCGCCGCAAATTGTAGGCGGCAGTGAATATCCGCAACAACGGCACCAGTATCACCACCAGCAGCAAAAGGAATAAGAAACCTAAAAAACCTCCCACTTCGTATTCTTTTTATTCTTTTTTATAGTAACACTGCCGGCTCAATATTGTTCATCCTTGCGGGCAGTGGCTGAAAGCACGATATAAAACACTATCGTCCACGCAAGTCCCGACAGGCCTTCGACTATCAGGAACAGCACCGCGCCCAAAAGCAGGGCGTAACGGCGGACATTGCACCGCCAGTCGAGCGTCTTCACCTTCAGCGAGAACATACGCATACGGCTCGTCATCAGCAGCGACAACGCCAAAATGAGCAGCACCATGACCAAACTGCCCGGATAACCGTGCTGATTGACCCAAGCAATCCACCCTATCCAGAATATGGCGTTAGAAGGAATCGGCAAGCCGATGAACGACGATGTCTGGCGGTCGTCGATGTTGAATTTCGCGAGCCTCAACGCGCCGAACACAGTTACAATGAATGCCAGATAAGCCAGCCATCCGGCATCATTGGCCGCCATAGTGCTGTAAATCAGCGTGGCGGGAGCAAGCCCGAAGCTCACAAGGTCGGAAAGCGAGTCAAGTTCTTTACCCAATGCCGAATAGGCGTGAAGAAGCCGTGCGGCAAGCCCGTCGCAAAAATCGAAAAGCGTTGCTGCACCGATGAATATGAAAGCCATCTCATATCCCCGCAGGCTTCCGTACAGTGTATCATAATGAAAAGCGAACACCGTGGCAATGCACCCGCTGAGCAGGTTGAGGCACGTAATGGTGTTCGGGACGTTACTTTTTATCAGACGCAGGATTTTCATTTATGTTCAGATTTTTAAGATTGGCTATCGGGGTTATCCCTCCCATAGTCTTGTCGCCGATTTTCACGAGTATTTCCGCATCAAGCGGCAGGAATATGTCGACCCTCGAACCGAATTTTATGAACCCGAGATGCTTCGAAAGGTTCGCCTTGCCGCCCTTATGGGCGTAGGTCACTATGCGGCGCGCTATCGCCCCTGCAATCTGGCGCACAAGGATACGGTGGCCGCTGGCAGTGTCGATGAGTATCGAGGAATGCTCGTTCTCCAAGCTCGATTTGGGAAGATAGGCGGCACGGAACCGTCCGGCGTGGTGCTTGCTCTCCAGCACTTTCCCGTCAACCGGGAACCAATTGGCATGCACGTTGAAAACCGACATGAAGACCGAAAGCTGTATGGCTTTGCCGTGCAGGAACTCGTCTTCATAGACCTCCTCCAAAGCCACGACCTTTCCGTCGGCCGACGATACCACGACATTGTCCCTTTCACCTTTGAAATTACGGCGCGGGGAGCGGAAAAAATTAAGCACAAGCATAAACACGACAAACGACACCACCGTCAGCACCCATGGTATCGTTATCGGCCGCACAAAAAGGAACGCCGACATACAGATTACCACGAGTATCAACAGCAGCGCGAAGATTATGTTTGCGCCTTCCCTGTGGATTTTCACTCCCATTCTGTCCGTTTTATAAAGCAAAAGTATAATAAATAATTGAAATATGAAAGGACTTTCCCATCATAGAAGTATCTTTGCCCATAAATCACGCGATAATGAAACGGTTATTATTGATTGTTGACCCGCAGATTGATTTCATCAGCGGCACATTGCCAGTCCCCGGAGCGGCGGAGAAAATGGAAGCATTGGCTAACTACATCCGCGAAACGGACAGGGAATATGAATTCAAGGTTGTCACCACCGACTGGCATCCATACCAGCACTGCTCGTTCACAGAGAACGGCGGCGAATGGCCTATGCACTGCGTGCAGAACACCGCCGGCGCGACAATCTGCCAGACTCTTATAAAGCCTCTTTTCACTACCAAAGGAGCAGTGACCGTGCTGCGGAAAGGGACATCGGAAGACGCTGATGAATATTCGATATTCAAGAACACCATGTCGGCGGAGAAAATAGACAAGCTGATACGCGGCAACTGCATCGAAAGAATCGACATCTGCGGCATTGCCGGAGACGTGTGCGTGCTCAACACTCTCCGCGACGGCATCGAAAGATACGGAGCAGCCATGTTCCGCGTGCTGACAGAGTTTTGTCCGTCGCTCGACGGCGGCACGGCACTCGCCGAAGCCATCGTGGCAACAGGCTGCGAATCATCCGGCGGAAGCCAAATGTGACGGCTCATGCCACCTACAACGGCTGCGCAGCAAAGATGGGTCAAAACTTCCGCCTGTGCAACTTTTACGGAAGGAATTGGGGTAATGCGGAAGTTTTGCGTAACTTTGTGATTGAAACAAAAGAAGAACAAGATGGAAAGTACAAGACAAGCTAAAATAGCAAGACTGTTGCAGAAAGAGCTGAGCGAAATGTTCCGCCGACAGACAGCTGCCATGGGCGGCGTATTGGTGTCGGTCAGCGCGGTGCGCATATCCCCCGATTTGAGCGTAGCCCGCGGCTACCTGAGCATCTTCCCTTCGGAACGCGCGGAAGAAATACTTAAAAACATCAACAGCAACGCCCGGACAATACGCTACGAGCTTGGCAAAATAGTACGCTTCCAACTGCGCAAGATTCCGGAACTCTCATTCTTCATCGACGATTCACTCGACTATATCGAGCATATAGACAACATTCTGAAACAAGATACCGCCCTGCACCGCAAGAGTCCGGACAGCGAAGAGCAACAAGACAACTCCGAAGAATAACAATCCGCCGACCGATGAGCAAGCTGCCGCTACGGATAGCCTTACGCTACCTCACATCAAAGAAATCGCATACCGCCGTAAACGTCATTTCCGCAATATCGGTATGCGCGGTAGCCGTGACGGCAATGGCCATGGTGTGCGTGCTATCGGTGTTCAACGGTTTCTCGAATCTTGTAAACGGCAATCTTTCAAGGCTTGACCCCGAGCTAAGAGTGATCGCCGCGCACGGCAAAGCCATCGAGAAAGCCGACAGCGTGATTTCCATAATCAAAAGCGTCAAAGGCATACACACGGCAATCCCCACGATTACCGACAACGCGCTTGCCGTCTATGGCGACAAGCAACTGCCGGTGACATTGAAAGGAGTGACCGAAGAATACGGCAACCTTACCGAAATAGCGTCGCTCGTAAAACCCGACGGCACATACCTGCTTGAAATGCAAGGCAATCCGCTCGCCGTGGTCAGCGTAGGCACGGCCGTAGCCCTTGAAGCCCATCCGGGATATTACATGCCATTGGAAATATATACACCGAAACGCAAAGGGGCAGTGAACCCGGCCATCCCGATGACAGCGTTCCGCAGCGGAAGCACATTCATTTCCGGAGTTTTCGAAGTGGAGCAGACAGAATACGACATGAATTATGCCATTGTCCCAATAGAGTTCGCCCGCAATCTGTTCGACTATCCCACACAAGCCACCGCCATAGAAATAGGGTTGGAAAATGGGACGGACGCTGCCACCGCGCGCGACAATCTGCAAAAAACATTAGGCGACAGCTACACCGTGCAAGACAGGCTCATGCAGCACAGCAATTCACTGAAAATGATAAATGTGGAAAAGTGGATTACATTCCTCCTTTTGGGATTCATACTGATAATAGCATCGTTCAACGTAATAAGCACCTTGGCCATCCTGATAATCGAAAAGAACCAAAGCATCTATACGCTCCGCTCCATGGGAGCCGACAACAAAATGATAACCGACATATTCCTGACAGAAGGCTGGCTTATTTCACTGACAGGGGCAATAGCCGGCATTGTGACCGGCGTAGTGCTATGCCTCATACAACAATATTTCGGGATAATCAAAATGAATTCCGATTCAGGCACACTACTAATCGACAGTTATCCCGTAGCCGTGGAATTCACGGATGTGGCGATAGTCCTTGCTGCCGTAGCGTTGGTCGGATTCCTCACGTCGGCCGTTACCGCCGTCGCAATGCGCAAACGCCTCCGCGCATAACATTCTCAGAAAATGGTGCGGTAGATGCGTTCCGTCGCGCCGATGTTGTCACGGATGTAGTTTCCCGCTATTTTCCCATGCTCCGTGAGATATTGCCCGTCGGTCAGCAACCGCTTCATTATCCGGGCAAAATCTTTTCCATTGTTGACCGTAAACGCCCCCTCAAGCCGAAGCAAATCGTGGGCTTCCTTAAACTTATGGTAATTCGGGCCGAAAATCACAGGAATGCCATAGACGGCAGCCTCGTTGATGTTGTGGATTCCCGCGCCGAATCCTCCGCCGATATAGGCTACCGAAGCGAACCGGTAGCATTTCGAAAGGATGCCGTAGCAGTCAATTATCAGGCAGTCGGCTTCCGCCGCGGTTTCCGGCGTGGCCTCAGAATAAAGTATGGTCTTGCGTTTCAGCTTTTCTTTGATTCCTGCGATTCTCTCCGGAGAAATCTCATGAGGAGCAACCACCATCTTCATCTCCGGAGTTGAGTTGAAGAAAGGTATGAGAAATTCTTCGTCAGGCTCCCACGAACTGCCTGCAAACAAGGTGAACTGTCCGCGAGAGAACGATTCTATTGCCGGAAAATCTATTTTGTTGTCGAGTATGTCGGAAACACGGTCGAAACGCGTGTCGCCGGCAACTATGGTGTTGCTTACGCCTATCGATGCCAACAGATCGGCCGAAGCCTTGTCCTGAACGAACAGCTTGTCGTAGCAGCGCAGCATCTTGCGGAACATCCCTCCGTAAGGTTTGAAAAAAGCCTGTGTCGGCCGGAAGATGGCGGATATTATGTAAGTAGGTATGCCGCGCCTCTTCAATTCCGAAAGATAGTTTCCCCAAAACTCATATTTCACGAAAACCGCTTTCTCAATATTAACGCTGTCGAGAAACCGCCTCACGTTGCGGGGCAAATCGAAAGGCAGATAACATATCACGTCCGCAAGCCCGTAATTCTTGCAAACCTCATAGCCCGAGGGGGAAAAGAACGTAAGCAGAATCTTTTTTCCGGGAGTGTTTTTCTTTATCATCTCTATTAACGGACGGCCTTGCTCGAACTCGCCGAGAGAAGATACGTGTATCCATACGTACGGCACTTCCGGGTCGATTTGCTCTTTCATAATACCGGGAGTACGACGCTGGCCTTCGGCCATCAGCTTCGCTTTCCTGTTTCTTACGCCCGCAATCCTTACGCCCAGCGCATAAAGCCCCACGGCGATGTTATACAATATGTTCATTCCCCTTTTATATGTCAGTTTAGCAGCTTTTTATGTTTTCTATGCCTTTCCGTATACGGCGTATGGTCTCCTCCTTGCCAAGAATTTCTGTAATGTCGAACATGTGCGGGCCTTTGCATTCGCCCACTACTGTGAGACGGAAAGCGTTCATCACGTTGCCGAGATGGTAGCCTTTGGCCGCAATCCAGTCAAGTACTATCGGCTCGCATGCGGCCGACGAGAAGTCGCCGATGCCGTCGAGCACAGATATGAGCTCTTCCATAATCTGCGGCATGCCTTCTTTCCAGCGTTTACGCACGTCCTTCTCTGCATATTCCTGCGGAGCCTCGAAGAAGAATTTCGATTGCTCCCACAAATCGCGCACGAAATTTATGCGGCCTTTAACGAGTGCCACCACTTTCGTCACCATCGCCTTGTCGGCATCGGCGTGTCCGTGTCCGGCAAGAATAGGCATATACATTTCCGCAAGATTGCTGTCGGGTACTTCCTGCAAATATTTATGATTGAACCATTTGCCTTTCTCGAAGTCGAACTTTGCGCCCGATTTCGAGCAATGTTCGAACGAGAATTGATGTATCAGCTCGTCCATCGACATTATTTCCTGCTCCGTCCCCGGATTCCATCCCAAAAGGGCAAGGAAGTTGATTACGGCCTCCGGCAGATAGCCTGATTCGCGGTAGCCCGACGATATTTCGCCGGTTTTCGGGTCTTTCCATTCCAAAGGGAAGACCGGGAAACCGAGACGGTCGCCGTCGCGCTTGCTCAGCTTGCCTTTTCCGTCAGGTTTGAGCAGCAGCGGCAGATGCACAAACTGCGGCATAGTGTCCGCCCATCCGAAAGCTTCGTAGAGAAGCACGTGGAGCGGTGCCGACGGCAGCCATTCCTCGCCGCGTATCACGTGGGTGATTTCCATCAGATGGTCGTCGACGATATTGGCCAGATGGTATGTAGGAAGGTCGTCGGCCGATTTATACAGCACTTTGTCGTCGAGCACGGACGAGTTTATCACGACTTCGCCGCGGACAAGGTCGTTGACTACCACATTACGGTCGGGCTCTACAAGGAAGCGCACCACATATTTCTCGCCGCTCCCGATAAGCGTATCCACTTCCTCTTTGCTTAGCGTCAGGGAGTTGCGCATCGAGCCGCGTGTCTTGGCGTCATATTGGAAATTCGGAATTTCGGAGCGTTTCGCCTCAAGCTCTTGCGGTGTGTCGAATGCCATGTAGGCCTTGCCTGCGTCAAGCAGACGCTTCACATAGTCGCGGTAGATGCCGCGGCGTTCCGACTGGCGGTAAGGGCCGTATGCTCCGCCCTCGCGCACACCTTCGTCAAATTTTATTCCGAGCCATGCAAAAGCCTCGTTGATATAGTCTTCAGCACCGGGTACGAATCTGTTGGAATCGGTGTCTTCGATCCTTAATATAATGTCGCCGCCGTGGCGTTTTGCATACAGATAATTGAACAATGCTGTGCGTACACCTCCGATATGCAGCGGGCCTGTGGGCGACGGTGCGAAACGTACTCTTACTTTCCTTTCCATTTGTCTCTCCATTAAGAAATTTTTGCAAAGATAGCGCAAATTGAGAGCAGAGGCAAGTGAAAACACAGTTTTCAAACTTGACTATGCCGGATATAAACCATTATCCTACATTTTGTAAGATCCTTTTAATATCGGCTTTCAATATAGGGATATGCTTAATTATCAAGCTCCATAGGAATTCCGGCGTGACACTGTCGTATCCGTGAATTATACGGTTGCGGGTGTTTATTATTTCTTTTGCGTGCGGAAGATTGAAATCCGTCAAGTATGTCCTGAAGATATGTAAGAATATATTCATTCATATACTATTTTTTTTGTCCGGTTTATATGCCCGATGAAATATTTGTTTCTCAACCCTTTCTCTTCTATCAAATCCACTTTTCTGCCAAACAATTCAGATAAGGATTCCTTCAATCCGAAATAGTTCGAGACATAATCTTCAATATCTTCGCTATTAAAATTCACAAGCAGGTCCACATCGCTGTCATCATTGAATTTATCAGTCAATATCGAGCCGAACACCGAAAGAGTCTTCACTTTGTACTTCCGGCACAACTCTATGATTTGTTGCAAATTCAGCTCTATCAATCTCATACTGCAGACAGTCTTTTTGCAAAGATAGCGAAAGGCGAGTGCAAAAGCAAATGAAAACACAGTTTTCAGACTTGACTATGCCGGGATGCAAGCCA
>ENA-ORSJ01002096-ORSJ01002096.1-human-gut-metagenome-genome-assembly--contig:-NODE-2096-length-14219-cov-2.401793_pt1 | contig 14219 bp, 9 predicted proteins | sample MGYA00242191_ERZ509158 | MGnify/ENA primary metagenome ERZ509158 (study PRJEB26280, sample SAMEA2338623) | human gut metagenome | biome: human gut; feature: human-associated habitat; material: faeces... | reverse complement strand
CAAGCCCATCGGCCTGCGCTACTTCAACGTGTTCGGCCAGCGTCAGGACCCGTACGGCGCGTATGCGGCGGTAATACCTCAATGGTTCGCCGCCCTGACGAAGGGGGATACCGTATACGTCAACGGGGACGGCGAAACGTCCCGTGATTTCTGCTATATCGACAATGTGGTGCAGGCGAACCTGCTGGCATCCTATGCTGCGGAAGACGCCCGGGACCTCGTCTACAATGTGGCCTTCGGCCAGCGGACCACGCTCAACGAGCTTTTCGGGCTTATCCGTGACGAGGTCGTCCGCCACAAGCCCGAAGCGGCGGAAGCCAAACCGGCCTACCGTGATTTCCGGGCGGGAGACGTACGCCATTCCCTGGCGGACATCACCCGTGCGCGCACGCTGCTGGGCTATGAGCCCGAATACGATGTCCGTCAGGGCTTGCGCCTTGCGGGTGACTGGTACGACGCCCACCTGTAGGAACAGAGGCGATACTGCGGGACAATCCCAGGTTGCCGAAATGAATGCCAAAACATCACTGCGTACAAAAAAGATCGTTTTTCCCGCGAAAATTTGTTGACAGCGGGGCATGAGAAAGGTATCTCCATCTGCGTGCCGGGATGTAGCGCAGTCTGGGAGCGCACTTGAATGGGGTTCAAGGGGTCGAAGGTTCAAATCCTTTCATCCCGACCAGGTATCCAGAAAAGAACAAGGGACTTGATCCAAAGGGTCAGGTCCCTTTTTTCATATCCCTTTGTTGCCCTTGGATAACATCTTGTGAACATGAGACAAGTTGCCATGTTGTGCAAACGCTTGTGTTGCAGGGCAAGGGCTTTTCAACTATGTTTTTTCGGATACTTCCCATTCCCTGCCACGTGTTCGTTTGTGTGTTACGGTTTTGGGAATAACAGGCATTGAGCCTTCCGTATCCCTCACGGAATTTGCAAGACATGCCTGACAAACAGATTGCAAAAAGAAGGAAATCTTAGATGGAAACCTGTCATATCCTGCCCCTGGGCCCGTCTTCTATAGGGAAGACAACACTTGTCTGCAGTGTCCTTGATGCCATGCGCACGCTCTTTGCCGGCAGGAAGGGCGGCATCACCATACAGATAGACAACGAGGCTCGCCTCGACGCCTGTGTGCGTTCCCTGCGCCCTGCCAAGGGCGAGCTTCCCGAAAAGCTTCTTGAAGGGACTCATGATCCTGTAAGCTTTTCCGTGAAGGCCGGAAGCACTGCAGGACTCTTGGGCAAGGTTCTTGGCAACAAGGCTGCCCTGGAACTGGTCTTTCACGACTACCCCGGTGATCTTGCCGAGGATTTGCCAGCCTTTACCGAGAAGGTGATGGGCCTTTGCGACGCGGAAGTGCTCCTTGTGCCAGTGGACGCATCCCTTTTCATGGAGGCGGACACCCCGCAAAAGGAGGTGGCAGCCCAGACCCTGCACAAGGTGGCGGCCATCGAGGAGCTCATAGTCGAATGGGAAAAGGGGCGTGCAAGGACTGCCGGGCACGGGCTCATTATCTTTGTGCCCATGCGCTGCGAAAAGTACTTTGCAGACAACGGCATGCAGGCAGACCCCGCCCACGCGGACAGGCTTTCGGAGCTGGTAAGGACGCGCTTTTTCTCCAACATCATCGACATCATTACCTTCTTTGGCCAGAACATAAACTGTCTCTATGTGCCTGTGGACACGCTCGGCAACTGCCGCCTCACAGCCTGCAGCTGGGATACGCAAAACCCTGTCTTCAAGGCTACCTATACCATGGAAGGCGACCCAAGTCCCCTGGGCTGCGAGATGATAGCCCTCTTTATTCTCGACTACTGCACGCGCCTTGCAAGGCAGAGAACGCCCAGCAGGACACTTTCCGAGATGGAAAAGACTGTGGATGGCTTCATAGACGAGTTCAAGGAGAAGGGACAGTACAACAGGGCACTGCGTCTTTGCTAGAAAAACAGGGCATACCTTTCTCAAACAGGGGCTGCCCTGCATACGGGTAGCCCCCTCATACCCCAAACATGAAGGAGGACGCCATGGACAAGGCATACGGCATCTTGGAACGGGACATGGAGGGCTTCAAGCGCGCAAACGTGCTGGGCACCATGGCGGAATTCGACTTTGCGACCCTGATCCTTGAGGCTGGCAACAGTATGACGGCAGCCCAGCTTGCCGCAAGGGCCCAGTGCGACGCGCGCGCAACAGAGTGCCTTCTGGATGCGCTGGTTGGCATGGGCTACTTTGCCAAGAATGGATTCTCCTACAGCGTACGGGAGGAATTTGTCCCCTATCTCGACAGCAGAACCCCTGTGACACAGGTTCCCATCATGCGCCACTACGCGGGCCTTCAGCGCGCCTGGAACAGGCTTTCCTATGCCGTGAAGGAAGGAAAGCCGCAAAAGCAGAACTGCCAGCCTGGCATACTCGGGCCTGAACAGGACAGGGTGTCCTTCATCATGGGCATGAATTCGGTGGCAGTGCGTCTCACAGACGGTGTCCTCTCCTCCATGCACGAGGCAAAGGTCCTGCCTCTGGCAAAGGGAGCCGCAATTCTGGACGTGGGCGGAGCCTCGGGCACCTACACAAGGGCCTTTTTGCAGGACATGCCGGACACTACAGCTGTCATTTTCGATTTGCCCCCGGTCATCGAGATGGCGAAGAAGAGCTTTGCGGGTGATCCCCTTGAAGGCAGGGTTGGTTTCGTGGCCGGTGACTTTCATGAGGACGAGCTGCCCTCTGGCTTCGACTTTGTGTGGGTGAGCGCCATCATCCATCAGATGGACAGGGAAGAGAGCGTTCACCTCTATCAGAAGTGTCTGAGGGCGTTGAAGCCCGGGGGAACCATAGCCATCCGCGACTTCATCATGGACGAGACGCGCACCTCGCCTTGCGCAGGAACGCTCTTTGGCATCAACATGCTCGTGAACCGTGCGGGAGGGCGTGTGTTCAGCTTCCCGGAAATCCGCGAGGATCTGGAAAAGGCAGGCTTTGTGCAGCCAGTACACGCAGTGAACGTGCCCACCATGTGCGCCATAGCCACTGCAAGGAAGCCGGGGTAGGGAGCTTTCGTATTTCCTTCCCCTCGCGGGAACAGTTTTTGTTCGAGGGCCTCTTGTCGGAGGCCCTTTTTGCAGTTGCAAAAAAAGCCTGTCGAGAGATACCAACAGGCTTTGGAAATACAAAGAAATGCTCTGGTTAGGCCTTGGGAATGGGCTCCCAGGTTGTGCCCGAGAAGGCGCACAGAGCCTGAATGAGAGCCTGGGTTCCCTTCTTGCCAAAGCCCTGGCCCTGCATGGAGCGATAGAAGGAGTCTGCCAGGGTAGCTCCGGGAAGGACTATGCCCATGCGGCGGCATTCTTCAAGGACAAGGCCCAGGTCCTTCACAAAGTGATCGATAAAGAAGCCTGGCTCGAAGTCTCCGTCCATCATGCGCGGGGCAAGGGTCTGCATGGGAACGCTGCCGGCAGCGCCAACGGACACAAGCTCATGCCATTTGCGCACGTCAAGACCTGCCTTTGCGGCGTAGATGAGGGATTCGCAGACGCTGAACATGAGGCCTGCCACTGCCACCTGATTGGCCATCTTGGCCTGCTGGCCCATGCCAGCCTCGCCGCAGTGCATGATCTTCTGGCCCATAATCTGCAGGAGGGGAAGCACACGATCGAAGCCTTCCTGTGCTCCGCCCACAAAGATGGAGAGGGTAGCCTTGCGGGCGCCCACGTCGCCGCCTGTCACAGGAGCGTCCAGGGAAATGATGCCCTGGCCTGCAGCCTTTTCAGCCAGTTTGACTGCAAGGGAGGGGCTCGAGGTGGTCATATCACAGATGATGCCGCCCTTTGCCATGCCGGAAAGAGCGCCGTCTTCACCAGCGAGCACGGATTCGACGTCCTTCGGATAGCCCACGATGGAAAAGACGATGTCGCTGTTTTCGCCCACTTCCTTCGGGCTTGCGCAAAGTTTGGCACCCTTGTCCACTAGGGTCTTGGTCTTGGAAACGGTCCTGTTGAAGACGCTCACTGTGTAGCCTGCGTCCATAAGGTGTCCTGCCATGGAGGAGCCCATGACGCCTGTTCCTATCCAGCCAATGCGCGGTTTGTCCATTGTACTTCTCCCTTGCCCCAATGAGGGGGATGATGTGTGTTCAGAATACTGGACGCGCAGGAGTTGCGTATCTTGCGCGCTAGATCTTTTGCGAGGCGTTGATGTCCTCAAGGATCTTCTTGTCCCCGAGTTTCTGTTTTTTGGCAAGAGCAGCGTTGTGCCGCTTCACCATGCCGAGGTTTGAGGACATGCGCTTGTTGTAGAAGTCGTTGCCAGCATAGAGTTGCTGCAGTTCCTGCAGGGCAGCCTGCACGTCCTTCTGATCAAGTTCCGCAATGTCCTGCATGTCGTTGCGGTAGTAGGAAAGGGTCGTCTGCATGGCACGCTCTATGTTGGCAAGAGCAGTCTTCACCACCTTGTCCGCGCGCTCCATCATGTCCGCAGGAAGCTTTTGCGCCTTCATTCTGGCAAGCTCTGTCTTTACCTCGTAGGCCTGCTTGCGCAGATTCGTCTTCCTGTAGAGGTAGTTGCGCACGGATTCGAGGTACATGGCGCAGTTTTGCAGCTGGGAGCGTATCATGGCGACACGGTTCTTGGACTGCAATATGTTGTTCTGCTCAAGCTGGCCGCGCAGGGAAACAAGATTCTTGCGCACATCCTCGCTTGGAGCGTTTTCGATAAGGCGATTGAGTTCGGCCAAAGGCGTACTTGCGGCAAGGATTTTGGGCTGCTTCTTGTCCTTGCGCGCAGGAGGCTCGGCCTTGGGCATGTGACCGCTTAAAGAAGCGTATTCCTTGCCAAGAATTTCCGGTCGATTGCCGCCAGGCGTGTTCACGCCGGAAACAACAGGACGAAAGCCCAGATCCCTGGCCTTCAGGGCGCCTGTTTTCAGGAAGGGCGCTATCTCTTCCCTGCGGCCGGGCATGATCTCGTCCCTGCCCGAGAGGTAGGATCCGCCCTTGCGGACAAAGCCGCCCGCAGAGCCCTGCAGCTGGCCCCCCATGGAGAATCTGAAGGCATCGAGCGTCATCTCGGCAGCGTTGCCGGCTGTGTCGTGCAATCCCAAGGGATTGGGCAGGCGTGAGCCTATGGGTTCCAGGCCTTCTGCGCCGTGCGAGGTGCCTTCCATGCGAAAGACCGCGTAGTCGCCAAAGCCTGTGCCCTCGGTCATGCTGAAAAAGTCCTGCTGCCTGTAGTTGATTGTGTCCTTCTGGCCGCCGCGGGCAGCGTACTCCCACTCTGCCTCTGTGGGCAGGCGCACAAAGCCCGTGTTGCGGGTATCATTCCTGAAGGAAGGCAAGGCATCGGGGTGGTTTTGCAGAAGCCAGTCCGTGTAGCGCTGCGTAAAGGTCATGGCCTCGTACCAGCTTATGCCTGTCACGGGCTTGGCATCGTCGGGGCCGATTTTGCCTGGATCGAAGTTCTCCTCCATGACGGCGCGCCACTGCATGCAGCTCACTTCGTATTTGGCAATAAGGTAGTAGTAGAAATCGCCGTCAGCACCCTTGGGCAGGCTCTGCTTCCAGGATGCCGGAACGTCTAACGCAGAGAAGGGGGCAGAAAGTACTGCCTTGTGGGTGCTGTCGTAGTAGGAGCGGGAGGGATCGCTTGTGTCGGCAACGCCCAAATCGAGGTTGAGCGACCAGAGAAAACCGTTGGCAGGGACAGCCACCACCCTGAAGACCATGGAGAGATTGCCTGGCATGGGAAGGATCACGTCCTGTGCTTCCGGCTTGGGATTCCAGGTGTCGTCAAGGCTTGCCTCACCCTTGCGCTTGAGCGCGGCCCAAGCCTCCGGGCAGGGAAGGACAAGGGAGAAGGCAAGAAGCAAAAGGACAAGGGCGTGCACAAGGTTCGGGCGCACTGTTTTCTCAGACATCGCGGATGACCTCGGAGGGTTCGATTTTGCTGCTCTGCCAGGCAGGCGCAAGGGCAGCCAGAAGGGAGACGCCCACACTGATGGCATAGGCTAGGGCAAAGTGCCAGGGCATGAGCCTGCAAATCTGTTCAAGGCCCTGCAGGGAGCCCGCGAAGGCCTGGTTTAAGAAATGGGCTGCCAAAGCGTAGGCGCCTATGGCTACGCTTGTGCCGAGGAGGGCTGTGAGCACCACCTGGGCTAAGGGGAAGATCACAAGTGTTTCCTTGGAAAAGCCCATGAGCTGCAAAAGGCCAAGGGTGCGCTGCTTGCGCCGTATGCCTGCCAAAACGCTGCTTGTGGTGGAAAAAAAGAAGCCCGCCATGGCAGCAAGGCAGATGAGGGAGAAGATGAGGGTCAGCCCCCGCTCAAGAGTGGTTATCTGCTCGATTTCCTCTGCATGGGTGTAGGTATCGCAACCATTCTTCGCCAGGGTGTCGTGCAGCCTTGAGACGGAGTTCAGATCCTTCGCGTACATGCGAAAGCTCGCGTACTCCCTGGGAACCGAGGGCCTTGGCTCGCCGCTCCAGCCATTCTTTGTCCCAAATTCCGGACAGGCCCGGCCGTCGCGAAAGTCCTCGCAGGCTTCCACAAGCTCCAGGGGAACGTAGGCAGTTTCCTTCTGCTGGGCAGCCAGGGGGAGTACGCCGTGTACACGCAGGCGCACGTAGGCGCTTGAGACAACGCCGCCGTAGGCCCGCTCGACAATGCCGAGCAAGACGTCCCCGACCCTGACGTTCAGCTTGCGTGCAGCCATGTCCGAGAGAATGGCGCCTGCCTCGCGAAGCGAGGGATCGTTGGCTTGGGGGCGCTTTGCAAGCAGGGGATTGGCCGGTCTTGCAGCTTCCCCGGATTCCGGATTTGCGGACAGTGTCTGTTCGACCATGGTCACAGAAGGAAGCTTGTAGCGCTTAAGGAGCGGATCCCCGGAAGCCGTAGGCTCAAGGGAGACCACAAGATGGGGCTTTCCCTGGACGGAAAGATTCATGGTGGCCGCTATGGAGCGCGTCCTTGGCAGTACGAACGCAACACCGGAAAGTTCCGACAACCTTGCCACATCGTCCTTCGTGTAGCGCCCGGAAACCACGGGCGTGATTTCCAGGGTGTTGGGGTCCGAGAGCATGCGCTCTGTCAGGGTGTTCAGAACTCCAAACTTGACCCCGTAGAGGATGAGCAGGGGGGCGAGCACAGCGGCAAGGCCAAAGATGGCGCAAAAGGAGAGCAGCCTTTCGTGGCGGTAGTCCGCAAAGGCCAGGAGAAGAACATGGATGAGCTCGCGCATTGCTATTCCCCCCGCCAGTCGAGAGAGGCCACAACCTCGCCTTCCCCTGCCAGGACTCTGATGGGCACAAGGGTAAAGCCCACCTCGCGGGCAAGGGTCTGATCGTGGCTGACCATGATGACTGTAGCACCCTGATTGCGCGCAAGCTTCAGGAAGAGCTCCATGACAGTGCGGGAGTGGGCTGGGTCTAGGGCTGCAGTGGGCTCGTCAGCCAGAATGACAGCGGGTCCGTGGGCAAGGGCGCGGGCTATGGCTACGCGCTGGCGCTCGCCGACCGAGAGCTGGGCAGGGTATTTGCCCAGCAGATGGCCTATGCCAAGGGCATCCGTCATTTCCCGGATGGCTGCTATGTGGGCAGGCATGGTGTTGAGCACCTTGCACAAAAGGGTGATGTTGTCCCTGGCTGAAAGGAAGGGCAGAAGGCCTCCGGTCTGCAGGACATAGCCTATGTGATGCATGCGATCCCCAGCCAAAACGTTGCTGCCGCCCCGCCGCCAGGCATCCAGGATGTCTATGCTGCGCTCATTATCCGGGGAAAAGAGGAAACGCGCTCTTCTTTCCCCATTCTCCCCGGGATCGTCGGGGCGCAGGGCGCAGGCCAGCAGATCCAGGGCCGTGGATTTGCCGCAACCGGATTCCCCCACAAGGGCCAGGGTGTCCCCCTGGCGCACATACAGGTGTTCGATGTGAAGCCTGTAGCGTTCGGCGCCAGGGCGGGATTTTGTCACGCGTGCGAGATCAAAGACAGCCATATGTCCATCCAAAACCTAGGGAAGCATGTTCAGAGGCACGCGATAGACCCAGTCGTTGGCAGAGAAGGTGCCGAAGGTCTCCCAGTTCTTGCGGTCGCGATCGTACTCCTCGTAGCGGGCAAGCTTGGACTTGAGTCTGTTGATGAAGGCAGTCTGTTCGCCAATGCTCTTGCGATACCAATCCTCTTCCGTGAGCAGCATGACCTCGCTTCTGTAGGGCAGACCGTCCAGAAATTCCCCGAGAACGCCCAGCTCCGCCAGGGTCTTTCCTTGAGTCGGCATATTGGGATCGCGAGCAGTCCTGGCAGATGCGGACAAGATGCCCTGGAAGAAGTCCGTGGAATCCGTCTTCTTGGTGCGCTCTGCGTTGTCGATGATGGCGCCAATCTGGGCGTGGAGGTCATTGAGCTGGGCCTTGGTCAGAAGGACTGCCACTTCCACGTTGGGCACGCGCTGGCCCCTTGCCAGATGCGCAAGGTCCATGTCCGTGATCCAGCTGCTCACTACCTGGGGGGCAGGGGTCCTGTTTGCGCGGCCAAGGTATTCCAGCTGAAGGGCATAGCCCAGGCGCTGGGCAAGCTGGGCTGCGTCCTCTTCCGGATTTTTGGGTGCAGCGTCCTTGGGACGGGTGAGCATCTTGCCCTGGGTTGTCAGGGTGACAACCTGTTCCATGGTCTTGGCAAGCGATTCGGCAACAGCCGCAAAGTAGCGGGCACCCTCCTTGGGGTTGCTGGTCTTGATGCTCTGGTACTGGGCAGAGCCGTTCTTCATGCTAAGTGTGCGGTAGGCCTGTTCGGCATAGTCGTGATTGCTCGCCCCTGCAGGTGTCTTGATGTAGACAGCCACGATCCAGATGCCCTTCTGACCCGCAAAGTCGGCCATTTCCTGGGGCTCCATGGCAACGGAGCGGTAGCGGTCGTCACTTGGCAAGGGGCCTGCGTCCGTGACCAGGAGGATGATACGGGAATCGTACTCGTCCCAGCTCAAGGATTCGATGGCATTGTAGACGCCGGCAAGGCTGTCCTCGTTGAAGCTGTGGGTGGAGACCTTTGCCTCGCGTACCTTTGCAAGGCGGCTTTCGAGTTCCTTGCGGTTCGAGGCAGTCACAAAGTCGCTGACCACAGTGGAGACGTATTCAAGCTCTGGCACAGCGGCTGTGCTGTTGCGGAAGGCCACAAAGGCAAAGCCTACGTGCTCTGCCAGCTTTTCCTTCTGCAGGCGGTCGTAGATGGTCTTTATGAGCTGGCGGGACTGCTCGATATAGGGCTGCATGGAAACAGTGGTGTCCATGACAATGGCAATACCGGTGCGCGGAGCCTTCTTGGTGGTTGGGTCAGAGGCTGTGCCACCCTTCCCCTGATGATACTGTGATCCGGGGATCTGGCCGGGATCGATGGAGGCCACGCGCAGGAATTTCGTGCCCTCGTAGGGCTCCTGCATCTCGAGGATGGGCATGAGGTAGAAGCGATCGAGATCAACGGAGCTTGTCATGGGCTCTGAGGCAACGACCTCGGGGCCAGTCTTTTTCTTGGCGACCGCAAGCTGCAGGGAGACCAGTCGCTCGCTCATGTCCGGGGCATCGCAGATATCCTGCAGGGCCCTGGTGTCCCTGAAAAAGATGACAGGATCACGCTGCGATCTGTTGGAAAAGAGGAGAGTGAGGGACTGGTTCCAGGGTGTTGTGAGGTCGGCCTTGATCCAGCCGTCGGCCTTGTTGGTCCCCTTGCCTACGTTGAGCCAGCCCTGGCCCCTTTCGTAGACATAAAGGGGAGTGAAGGGGCGAAGGCCCTTGTCCACGACCTGGCTCTGGTCAGAGGCCTGGGCGTAGAGCTGGGCCGTAGGATGGCTTATGACACGCTGGTACAGGGTGCGTTTGCCTTCCTGCAGAAGGGGGGCAGCCTCTGTGTTCGAGGCCAGTATGAGAGTGCCACACAAAAGGCAAAGCAGGAAAACTGTCAGGCGATGCATGGAGAACTCCAAATGCTGTCCAAGGACTGTTGTATGTTGCTTGACTGTGAAATGGCGATTGGAGAAAGGTCAGAGTCGGGCACACGCAATATTTCCACAAGGACGGAAGTGTCCAGAAGGCAGACGCTCACGTTCCCGGGTCAGCCGAACCGGCCAGGCAAGTCCGATCTTTCTGCGTTCTTCTTCAGGCATGGGAGCCTTCAGAAAGGTGTCCAGCTTGTTGCTGGTTACAAGCAAGCCAAGGCTGCCCTGCGCCAAAAGATCGGGCAGGCGTTTTATATCCGCTAGGCGAACAATACGGCTGTCTCCTTCGACTGGATCCCTGTAGCAGGAGGTCTGCGCGGCTTGGGTGAATGCCGTTATCCACCTCTTTTTTTTTCTAAAAAGATCGAATACGCGGCCACGGATACAATGGTCTCCTCCCAAGGTTAGTACGTCCAATGTATTCCAGCCGCATGCCTTTGGCGAGCCGGCCTGAACAGCCTCAACGCTTCCAGAGCGTTGCGTTGACGCCAAGCTGCACTCGCCTGGGGGAAGGAACTGTCCGTATTTTGAGAAAGGGGACAGCCCCTCCTCCCGAAGACAGGGGATCAGAAGTTTTGCAAAAGCCTCTTTGCCTCGGCATCACCCGAAGCGGCCTTTTGCTCAAGCTGGGCCTTGAGGGCCTTTAGTGCAGCATCCGCCTCGGCAATGCCGTTTTGCGCAGCCTTTTTGTACCACTGGACAGCCTGGCTCACGTCAGGCTGGATTGAGCCACGGGGCAGCGTGCTTGCCGGATCGTAGTACTGGGCAAGCAGGAACATGGCCTCGGCATTGCCCTTTTGGGCTGCGTCCTCAATGAGCAAAAAGGCACCATCCGAGGTATTGGCGTCAGCCTCCATGGTGCGCATGGGCTTTGCCAAAGAAAGGCTCTGGGCGGGATCAGCGTTTCCCTGCAAATGCTGTCTTGCAGTGCTCAGGAAGGGAGTGGGTAATGCAGCCTCACCTGCCTGTTCTGGCTTTGGGGCATCCTGCGGCTTGGGCTCGCTCTGGAGAGGCTTTGGCTCTTCCGGTTTGGCCTGGGCCGGCTCGCTTGCTGCCGGCTGTGGTGCAGGCTCTTCTCCCTTGTCGCGCAGGACAAAGAAGTAGAGTGCAGCTCCGAGAGCCAGAAGCACCAGGATGACAATGGCTATGAGAAGACCCTTGCCGGATCCCTGTTTGGTCACCTCGGCTGTGCCCATGGAAAGGGGGGCTGCCTGAGCCACAGGTTCCGGGGCAGATTCGGGTTCCGGTTCAGGCTCAGGCTCAGGTTCGGGCTCCGGTTCCGGGGCAGGTGTTGGTTGCAGCCTTGTGGCAGAGGGTGACAAGACTGCCCCCACGGCACCGGTGGTGTCCGGGAAAAGACCGGTAGGAAGGACAGGAGGGATCTCCAGGGCTACCGGATCCAGACCGTTCAGGGAGAAGACGTGGTTTTCCAGACTGTCCAGCTCGCTCAAAATTTCCGGACCAATGGGAATATAGTAGGTGGAGTCGCGGTAGAGCCCCCCGCAGACCGGTATGCGTTCCAGGGTATTGAGCCAGCGGGCGTTGGCGGACAGATACATGCGGTCCGAGGCGCGCCGCAGGTAAAACCAGGGTGTGTCGCCCGGAGGCGGGCAATCCTGCACGGTGATAAAGGCGTGTCCGCTGGCAAAGCGGCCGTCATTGGCAATGCTGACCTGCATAGTTTTTTCCTTGATGTGACTATTCCGGATATCTGGATTTTTGTGGCCTTGGTTACAAGGGGATCAGAGCTTCAGGCTGGCTATGATGGCGCCCAGGCGCTTGTTCTGCACAGGGTCAAAGTCTTCCCCGTGCTCGTTGAGGCTGGCAGTTACGCTGTCAAAGAAGGCCATGAGCCAGCTCATGGAATAGGATCTGTCGTATTGCTGCTGCTGGGCAGGAACAATGGGTTCCCCGTGCTCGCCAAACTTGAGCTGTGCCGGGGGAAAGAGTTCCTGCATGGTGCCGTTGTAGACGATGGCAGTCTTTTGCCCAATGCGCGCGTCGTGTCCAAGCCAGGACACAAAGCTGTTGATGCGATAGGCGGCTTCGCTTGCCATGCGCCAGGCAGCAACCTCGCGGGTGATGTTGCGAAACGAGCTTATCTTGCGCACTGCCTCGCGCATCTCGTCGAGCAGGCGAGCGTGGCGCGCTCCCAGGATGAGTTCCTGGGCAAAGGCGTCCAGAAAGTCGGGCGTGACATTATAGATCTTTGGAAGGTAGGGGATCTCGGCCTGGGCGCGGACAGTCTCGAACCAGTGGTTCACTGCCCTGCGGCAGAAGACCGAAACCTGGTCCGTGTCCGCCTTCTCCTCCCTGACGCTTTCCGTTGGTCCCTCGTCTGCACAAACGCCTGCGTCAAGGTCCGGTCCGGGCCCGAAGAGCGATCCCAGGATATCGTCCGCGTCCATGGCAGTGCCCACCACGGTCTGCTGTGGGGCGTCGCTCTCCTCGTCCGCTTCCGGGATTTCCGCGCATTCGGCTGCCATCTTGTAGAGGTCGTAGTCGCTGACAAGGAAGCGCGAGAGGAAGTCGGCGAACTGCTGGCGGGAAACAACTCTTGCCAGGGTAGTCAGAAGTTCCTTGGCGAGCTTTTCCTTCTGTTTCTTGCGCTCGTCCATGTCGTCCGCGCGGTAGTAGGGCTCAAGGCGGGCAACAATTTTTGCGCTCAGCTCGAAGGCCCTGTCCCTTGTCTGGTTGTACTTGCGATCCGGATCGCAGATTGGGGCAAGCTTCTTGCGCAAGAGTTCGATGCCGCCGTCGTTGAGCTTGATGGCTGCCTGCCAGGACTCTTCCGGATCCTCGAAATGGTCGCGCACAAGCTCGGAGTGGAGAAAGTCGCTGTGCACCTTTTCCACTGTCTCGCGCATGTCCGGACGTATGGCTGTCTCGCGGCCGTCCTTGTCGAAGGTGAAGACTGCATCGCAGAGGAAATTCGGGTTGCGCAGCAAGAAGACGTTGCGGAAGGGCTTGCCGTCCCAGTTGGCGGGCCAGTCGTACTGGGCGCCAAAGAAGTTGGTGAGCGAGGAGGCCAGGCGAATGTCCCAGCTGTTGACATTGTCGCTGTCCCCGGACTCAGTGCCGCGCTTGCGGGCAAACTCCATGTCGACCTTGGTCAGGATGAAGAAGAGCGTGGGGGCATGCCCCTTGCGGCTTTGGGGTGTCTCGCCTTGCGTGAGGCAAATCCAGTTGTTGATGGCGCCCGGCAGATCCTGCACTTCCTGGTTGCTCGGACCTATGCACAAGAGCATGCTCGTGAGTTCCTGCTCGTCGCAGTAGCGCTCGAAGAGATAGGCCACCTTGCCACGCAAGAAGAAGGTCTTTTCCAGGGCGCCGGGGCTTGTCAGGGCCTCGCGCAAATCGTTGGTCTTCAGGCGCGACCTGTAGCCCGGAAAGTCCAGAAGGTCCGTGTGGGCAAAAAACGCGTCTGGCTCATGGGGCATGTAGATGGTGAGCTCTGCTGTAAGAGCAGTGACAAGGCGGCGTGGCAGATTGAGGCTTTTGCCATCAAGGGTAGAGATTTCCAGCTCCTCGTCCGCACCTTGCGCGTCCGGGGCGAGCAGGGCCACGTCGATGATGCTCTTTGAGCGCGGCAGAAGGGCCTCAAGGGGACAGTTGACCTCTGCCGGGTTGTCAAGGTTTTCCAGGGCCTTTGCCAGGGTGTAGAAGTAGCTGTCGAATTCCGGGATGTTCTCCCAGATGAGGCCGAAAAGTTCCTTCCTGTCGACAAGGGCAAGGCGCGGGGCAAGCTCCATGGCCCTTGTCCAGTACACAAGGGAAAGAGTCTGAAGGCGCGGGCGCGAGGCAAAGTTCTTTTGCAGATACTCGCGCAAATCCTCCACGTCGTCTGCCGTGATCCCGCACACGGGCTTGTCGCTTGCGCGCTTTTCCAGACTCTTTAAGGCAGAGACGATATCCTCGAGGACAGGGGGCTTTTTGTGGTCGCAGTCCGCGTAGTAGGTGTTGGCAAAGACGCGCACAAGGTCCATCTCGGAAAAAAGGCGCAGGCGCACGGGCTTGTCCGGCGTTGTGCCTTCCGGGGGCGTGGTGGTGAAGCGTGTGACAAGGCCAGTGGACTCCTTGCCGCCCTGGGGGTTGATCTCCTCGATAAAGTCGATCCTCTTGCCCATGAAGTCCGCCACAAGGTTGCCTTCCCTGTCCTTGGCAAGAACCGAGATGAGGTAGCTCTTGCCAGCCTGGCTGGGGCCGAAGACGCCCACGCACATCTTGCGCAGGGCTGCTGTGGCAAGGC
>ENA-ORSJ01002081-ORSJ01002081.1-human-gut-metagenome-genome-assembly--contig:-NODE-2081-length-14281-cov-3.514340_pt1 | contig 14281 bp, 13 predicted proteins | sample MGYA00242191_ERZ509158 | MGnify/ENA primary metagenome ERZ509158 (study PRJEB26280, sample SAMEA2338623) | human gut metagenome | biome: human gut; feature: human-associated habitat; material: faeces... | reverse complement strand
CGCGTGTAAAAGCGCGGCAGCTCCTCTATATAAGAAAAACAAGTTGGCGCATCTTCAGATGATAGTTCTCTAAAAGGGGGTATCCTGTCGTGATCGTATCAGGGAATGAGAAGGTATTTCCGGAGATGCGCAGTAGCGAAAGATTCAGGTGTTCAAAAAATCCTTTGTCAATTAGCGTTTGTCCGAGACCGTTTGGGCCGACGTCAATACGACGGACTGGCAGCGCGTCATGATTTTGTATGCACCGTATGACAAGGCAGTCCAAATCGCCGCAATGAGTAAGGACAATCGCGTCTGAGGCATGAGCGCGATGCCGCAGAGGACGACGAGGATAAATGCGAGAACTACGTAATCGGAAACAGGATAGAAGGGGCTTTTATAAGAAATTTTATCGGCAATTCCCAGGCGCATTCTGAATTTGCGGAACTTCAGATGACTGAACGTAATGCATGCCCAGTTGTATAAGAGACAGCATACGGAAATGGACGAGAACAACTGGAATACGCCGTCGGGGATAAAGTAATTCAGCGCCGTGCTGCAGAACATGAGGAATAAAACCAGGAAAATCGCCCGGCTGGGAACGTTATGCCCATTGACTTTACCTAAAAAGGCCGGCGCATTGTGGTGAAGGGCCATGTTGTACAGTTTGCGGCTGTGGAAGAAAATGTACGAATTTACGGCGGAAAGAACTGCCGTAATCACGACTAGATTCATGATGGACGCCGCTGCGGGAATGCCGACCATGGAGAATAGGGAGACAAAGGGGCTGCCTTTGCTGGCGGCCAGATCGGTCCAGGGAAATACCGTGACGAGGACGAAAATCGCGCCGACGTAAAACAGGAGCAGGCGCCAGAACGCGCAGTTAATAGCCGTGCGCATGCTTTTTTTAACATTTCTCACTTCTCCGGCAGCCATACCTAAATCTTCGATACCGCCGTAAGCGAAGGCGACGATGACGAAGGCGAAGAACAGGCCGGAAGCGCCATTGGGCATAAAGCCGCCGTGTGACGTTAAATTGGAAAATCCAATAGGATGCCCGCCTATGCCAAAGCCGAACAATATCATTCCGAATCCAAAGACGATGAGGCAGATAATCGCTGCGACTTTAACGAAAGAAAACCAGAATTCAATTTCTCCGAAATATTTTACGCTTACCAGATTAATCAGGGACAACATGGCCGTAGCGCATAAAGCCGTCAACCAAATCGGAATCGACGGAAACCAAAACTGGATATACGTTCCTAAGGCGTTGAACTCAGCTGCTGTCGTCGATAAGATCAAAATAAGGGAATTCCAGCCGCAGACAAAACCGGCGAAGCGCCCGATGTACCGATTGGCATAGGATACGAAGGAACCGGAAACTGGTTCTTCAACTGCCATTTCTCCCAGGGCCCGGACGATGAAATAAATGGCGACTGCGGCGAGCAGATAGACGATCGTAATGGCCGGCCCGGCCTGTTTTATGGACCACGAAGAGCCGTAAAATAAGCCGGTGCCGATAGCGCCGCCGATGGAGATCATTTCCAGATGGCGGCTTTTTAAATTCCTTCGCAAGTCTTCCTTTTCATAGGAAACGACGCTTGCTGTTTTCAGATTTTCCATATATATCCCTCCCACCTCATGGAAGTACTGCGAGTATATTAATGAGCCGATACAGCGACAGCCTTGGAAAGAAGCTGCGTAACAGCTCCAAACCGTTTTGCTCCTTCGATGAGCTGATCTGCCGTACCGTATGTGAAGTTTAAGCGGAAGCTATGGCCGCCGTGATGCACGGCGTCGACGGCAAAGCCTTCGCTTCGCACGGCGCCGACACCGTGGCGAAGCATTTCGTCGTAAAAATCGTCCATCGATAGGGAGTCGGGAACCGTGACCCACAGGAACATGCCTCCGTCAGGGCGAACCCAGCGTACAGATGGATGGGCGTACTGCGACAACGTGTTCATTAAAAGCTGGCAGCGCTGGCCATACAGGCGGCAAATCGCGTCGATGTGAGCTTCGTAATCTATTGCCTGCAGCGTATTGGCTATGATGAGCTGATTGAGAAGAGGCGTCTGGCCGTCCATGGCCGATTGCGTATTGCGCAGATACTTGACGAACGTATCGCAGGCGTATAAATAGCCCATGCGCAAGCCCGGAGAAATCGTTTTAGAATACGAGCCGGCGAAGATGACGCGGTTATCCGGATCTATCGTTTTAAAGCAGGGAATATGCTCGCCGCGGAAACGGATATCGCCGTACGGATCGTCTTCGTAGAGGAGCAAGTCATAGTGCTGGGCGACGGCGTAGATTTCCTGGCGGCGCTTTAAAGACATTGTCGCGCCGGTCGGGTTGTGAAAATTCGGGTTCAGATAGACCATTTTTCCGCGTCCTGACGAAGCGGCTTTCGCCAATGCGTCGGGGAGCATACCTTCTTCGTCGGCGGCGATACCGATTGCCATACAGCCTGCGGCGCGGGCGGCTCGTATGGCGCCGGTGAATGAAAAGTTTTCAAAGTATATTTCGTCGCCTTCGCTGCAGAATGTGCGCGGCGCTAATCCCAGGCCCTGCGTCGAGCCGTTGAGGACGACGACGGAATGGCCTTCGGCAGGAAATCCTTTCTTTTCGACGAGCCTTTTTTTCGTAAGCTCCTTGTAGGTGTCATCTCCGCTGGCTGGGCCGTATTCAAATAAGGTAAGCAAGTTGCCCTGCATGAGCTTTTCAATTTGCTGGCGAAGCGATTGGGACGGTATGGCGTCAGCTGAAGGATTGCCTACGGCTAAGGAAATAAAGCCGGGAATTTTAGCTCCGTCGTCATTGACTTTACGGATGTAGTTGGGGCCGACATGGGTCGTTTTGAAGGGAAGTGAAAATGTAGTCATGACAATCGCTCCTTTTTATCGTATTGGGAAAATCGTGATAATAACAAAAAGACGGCATATACTATAGTAGTAATACGCCGTCGTATACAATATATGTTGTTGTAATATGATGCTTCCTGCATCAAATCTGGTTCCCAGTATAGCATAGATAGGGCGATGTACCAAATCTCATATAACCAAAAGACACTATTGAATGCATTTCTATACGATTTACGTATAAATGGATGAAAAATAAAAGAAATATTTAAAATTCGTTGTAAAAGTAAAAAATAAAAAGATTGCTGCGTTTAAATAATAAAAAATATTATTCGAATACATTAAGAATCTATATAATGCCATATAGATTCTTAATGTAAAAAGAAAGGTGACTGCGCATGATTTCGCAGGCCTTTTCTTCGTCGCTGTCGCATAAGGCGCGGTACAAGGCGAAATGCTTATTTTCCATGTTGCGCAATCGGTCGGCGCGGATCAGCTTTTGGGCGAAAAACATCTTTTTTGTCTGGTAGATTTTGAAGACTTCGATGAGGTAGGCATTATTAGATCCTTCAATGATAGTATCATGAAATTGATTATCTAAGGACACTACGGCCGGAAGATCTTGCTCGGCAATCGCTTTGCGGTATTTGTTTAGATTATCCTGCAGGAGCTGCAGCTGGGCGTCAGACATATTTCGGGCAGCTAAGTACGCTGCCTGAGGTTCTAGGATCAGGCGAAATTCAAAGAAATCTACGTAATCTTTTAACTGTATGGCGTACACATGATAGCCGGAACGGCTGGTTTTTTCGATATACCCGTCGGCGCGCAGCTTGATGAGGGCGTCCCGTATGGGCGTGCGGCTCATGGAAAAGAGGTTTACTAAATCTTCCTGATTGATTTTTTGGTTTTCCCGTAATTCGCCTGATAAAATATCGTTTAAGATCAACTGATAGGCTATGTCCGTCGTAGAAATAAAGGGGGATTTTCCCTTTAATAAGGCGATTCGTTTTTGATAAAATTCTTTGTCTTTCATGTGTTTTTTATTGCGCCCTCCTAGCTTTGGTATTCAATTTTTATGATTTTCAGTATATCACAAGTAATTTACAATAAAATATAAATTTTTTATTAAACATAGTACGATTTATCATATGGCGGACGATCCTAAGGTAAAGAGAATTGAAATACGTATGAGAAATTGAAACGATGCGCTTCTTGTGATATAACCAAAAGGAGCCTGTCTAATCAAATATCATTGAATACGACGGCGTATGAAAGGTGGTATATCGTATTTCATGCGCCGTTTTGCAGAAAGGATGAGAATGCGATGAGAGCTGGAATTTTCAGCAATGTCAGAGGCGGCGTAACCAGATTTGCGCCGTATTTACACCTTGAACACGACGATATAGAGTTAATCGGCCTGCCTTGCGAAGCGGCACTGGATACAGTAGAAACGGTCAAGAAGGCGAAGTGTGAAGGCGTTATCTATTACAGCGACCATAAAGAAGGCGAGGCGTTCTATAAGGCGCTGGCCGAGAGCGGCGTCAAGTATATCGTGACCTGCAGCGCCGGGTATGATCAACTGAATTTAGAGGCTATGAAAAAGTACGGCATCAAAGGGGCAAACGTGCCGAAATATTCGCCCAACGCCATATCGGAACACACCGTCATGATCGTGCTGGCCCTTCTTCGCAAGCTGCGGACGCAAATATTGCGCGTAGAGCATGACAATTTTAATACGACGGGCGTGCAGGGACGGGAACTTCGCAATATGGTCGTAGGCATTGTCGGCGCCGGCCGTATCGGATATACGACGATACAATGCCTGAGCGGTTTTCATCCTAAAGCGATCCTGACGTATGATTTGTACGAAAACGACGCCGTACGCCAATACGCGTCTTATACGACGCTGAATGAATTATACCGTAAGGCCGACGTGATCATCTTCCACTGCGCCTATACGAAAGAGAATTACCATATGGTAAACGACGAGGCCATTCAGGCTATGAAAGACGGCGTCGTCCTTGTAAACAGCGCCCGAGGCCCTTTATTTGACACGCAGGCCGTGCTGCGGGGCCTCGACAGCGGTAAAATTGGCGCGTTAGGAATCGACGTTATCGAAGGAGAAGGGGCGCTGCGAAAATCGTCGGAAGCCCGAAAAGGCGTCGCTTCCGATATTAGGAAGTTGCTGTCTCACGAAAACGTCATATTTACGGCTCATACGGCTTTCTATACGGATCAGGCCGATCATAATTTGTGCGAAACGACGATTCAGAATCTGCGCCAGTACGCGCAGACAGGGGCGTGCGACAACGAATTGGTACGCGAATAAAGAATTGCGAAGTGATACGATGAATTGGAAACTGGTACTGGGGATTTTGACCTGCAATGTTACCTTTATGTCGGCGAGCTATACGATGTTGATTCCTTTTTTGCCGATGTATTTGTCCCGAGAGCTCGGCGTCGCTGCTGCCGACGTGCCGTTGTGGTCCAGCGTCGTCTTTTCGGCGACTTTCGTCGTCAGCGCCGTCATGGCTCCTATTTGGGGGCGCATGGCTGATAGGAGAGGGAAAAAGGCGATGGCCGTCCGGGCCGCGTTGTTTTTAGCTATCGCTTACTTTTTAGGAGGCATTGTCACGTCGCCGTGGCAACTGACGGCTGTCCGCGTGTTCCAGGGATTCGCCGCCGGCCTGTGGCCGATGGATTTGGCTATTATGACGTTGTATGCGCCGCCGAAAAAGCTCGGCGTGTGCCTGGGGACGCTGCAGGGCGCGATGACGGCAGGGCAGGTCATAGGGCCCTTATTCGGCGGCATGTTAGCGGAATACTTCGGCATGAGGGCGTCTTTTTTTGCGGCGGCGGCTTTTTTGTTCATGAACTTTCTTGTCTTTTTGCTGGTCATCAAAGAACCGGCGGCAAGCCCTGCGCCGTCCCGTGCGGATACTGACGCTGCGCCGTCGAAGAGCCTGCTGCGGAAGGAACCGTTTATACGGCGCCTTTTGTTATACGCCATGTTCGTTCAGATGGTCATACTTATCTTGCAGCCGATTTTGACGCCGTACATTGCCAAACTGGCCGGCGACCTGCCGAACATCGTGTTCATTGCGGGACTCGTATTTTCCCTAAGCGGCTTTTCCAGTATTTTTTCGGCTCCTGTATGGGGAAAAATCGGCCAGAGTCATGGATTCTTTAACGTATTGGCAATTACGCTGGCCGGTTCCGGCCTTGTCATGGCTGTCCAGGGCGTGCCCGATAGGCTGTACGCATTTGCGGCGCTGCAATTTGCGATAGGGATATTCTTTTCCGGCATTCAGCCGTCGATTAACGCCATTATCGCTTCCCATACGGATCGTTCCGTGAAGGGAACTGTATTCGGCCTCCTGTTTTCGGCTCAGCAGATGGGTTCTATTGCCGGGCCCATGTTAGGCGGCCTCATCGCTACGTTTTTCGGCGTATCGTACGTGTTTTACGTCGGCGGCGCTATACTGATTTTCCTCAGCATAGCCGTGAGCCGGCAGAAACGCGGCATCTATAAGGAATGGCAGCAGGAACGTCTGAGAAAAGACGCAGCATAGCTTGTCCATACGGATGCGCGCGGTGCGCAGCGTAGAAACAATCAGGATTTGATATACTGTGGCTGGGACGGCTTTGGATCACTGAGCCGTCCTATTCGTTTGTATAACTAGCATAGGGAATACGAATAGGTAGATGAATGGCCCCTGTGCTGCGCTTGTAGGAAGGGGAAAAACACGATATAATATAAACTAAAAAATTATTTTTTGCGTATTAAAGGAGACGTGATTTGTTTTGGAAGTTTCCCTAGGGAAAGAGTGCATCGTCATATTATTGCTGATTTTTGGCAACGGCATATTTTCGCTGCTGGAAATGTCCATCGTCAGCTGCCATCAGCCGCGGCTGGAGGCCATGGCCGAAGAGGGCAGCAAGTCGGCGAAAATCGTCCTGAAGCTGCGGGAAAACCCGAATAAGATGTTTTCGGCCGTACAGTTCGGCATCACCCTGATGGGCCTGCTGACGGGCGTATACGGCGGTACGGAAATGGCCGGCCCCATGTCGCAGTACGTGGCCATGATCCCCGGCCTGGAGCCCTATGCCTACAGCGTCAGCCTGACGACTATCGTCGCCGTCATTACCTATTTGACCATCATTTTAGGGGAAATCGTGCCGAAGCGCATCGCCATCAACAAACCTGAAGCCATTGCCTGCTTTCTGGCCCGGCCGATGCTGTATTTCTGTACGGTCAGTACGCCCCTCATTTGGTTTCTGTCGGCTTCGACGGCCTTGGTGACGAAGGTCATCGGCATGGGCAAGCCGGAGGTGCAGCCCGTAACGGAAGAGGAAATCAAAATCCTTCTGGAGCAGGGCGCGGAGCTGGGCGCCTTCGAAAAGGAAGAGCCCGAGCTGGTAGACCGGGTGTTCCGCCTGGCCGATATGAACGTCAGCGATATTATGACCAACCGCACCCAGGTTGACTGGATTGACGTAGAAGATCCCGACGAGACGATTATGAATGAAATGATCGCCTTCAATCATATTCACCTGCCCGTCGGCAGGGGCTCTCTCGACGAATTTCTCGGCATGGTTTCGGTCAACATGGTCTTCCAAAAATATTACGACGCCGTCCATTCGGGGAAAACCGTGACCATGAAATCCCTCGTCGAATCGAGCGTCCAGAAGCCCGTCTTCGTGCCCGAATCGATGGATATCATGAAGGTCGTGCCGGTCTTCCGCGAGCACAGCGTCCACGAAGCGGCTGTCCTCGACGAATACGGCAATTTCAGCGGCCTGCTGACCCTTCACGACATCCTGGAAGAGCTCGTAGGCAGCATGCCGTCAGGCGAAAAGGAAAAGAAGGAAAACGACAACCGCATCGTCCAGCGCGGCCCCAACGAATGGCTCATGGAGGGCCTGCTGACTATCGAAGAATTCAAGGATTTCTTCGATCTGGAAGATGACCTGCCCGGCGAAGAAGACGACCTGTACAAGACCCTGGCCGGCTTCGTCACCTACGGCGTAGGCCGCATTCCTAAGGAAACGGATACGTACGTCTGGAACGAATTTACCTTTGAAGTCATGGATATGGACAACCTCCGCGTCGATAAAATCCTCGTCACGCGGCAGGAACCGGAAGAAAAAGAAGAAGATACGGAAGAATAGCATACGCATATAAAACGAGAGGCAGGAGAATCGATCTCCTGCCTCTCTTGTCGTCTCGTATGCTATCTTACGTTCTCCGTCATATCTCGGCGACGACGACAGGGTTGCCGTGTTCTTGGATGAGGCGGACTAGGTCGTCGGCCTGCATCCAAACCGAGACCCGATTGTCGTTGGGATGGACGGCGATTGTATTTCCTATGAAGTCTTTGTCAAAGACGACGATGACGGATTTCGTTTCGTCGTTCAGGGCGCCTAAGGGCGTGACGGCTCCCTTGGTCAGCTTAAGGTACTTCCACAGGTCGTCTTCGGAGGCGAAGCTCAGCGGACGCGAGCCCAGCGTCTGCCGCAGGGCCTTGAGGTTGACCGTTTTTTCCTGACGGATGACGACAATGTAGTAGGTCCTCTTCTTATCGTCGCGGATAAACAGGTTTTTGGCTACGGCCTCGCCGTCGGGGAGGTGCAGGGCGGACATTTCGTCTATGGTGTAGACGGGAATGTGTTCTTTCACATGGTATTCTATATGGGCAGTTCGTAATACGGATAGTACGGTTTGGGCTTGTTCGGACAGCATAGGAGGGCCTCCTTTGTATAATATTTTATCATATACATAGATTTTACATAAAAAAGAAGGTATCTCAAAAAAAAAAAGAATAATATTAAGAGATGAGGAAATTTGCTTCGTGAAGATGCCGTAGGAAGGAGGTGGGGGAATGGACAACGCCATTATTGCATTTTTTCATGATTACGGCGACATACTGTTTCTGGCCATCGGCCTGTATTCCATAGGGGGAGCCGTCATGCAGTGGTCCTGGTTTGTCAATAACCGCCGGGCCCGCAAGGTTGCCGGACGTACAGGCGGAACGACGGGAATGCGTATTTTTTATGTTGTCTTAGGATTGGGCTTTTGTATCGTCGGCCTTATATCGTTTATGACGGGCATATCGGTCTTGTATATCATACCGATGATCAAAGCCGATCCGCTGTCTGTGTTTAAATTATTATTAGGGAAAGGATGAAGCGGTATGAAGAACAAAAAATGGCTGGCGGCGGCACTGATTGCGGTCATGCTGACGGCGGGATGCGGCTCAAAGGATACGAAATCCATCGTATGGCATTCCAGCGAATCGTCGAAAATCGTCAAACAGATTCAGTCCGATACGTCGCTGACGAAGGATCAGCAGGAATTTTTCCAATCCCTCGCTAAATCGCGAGATCAGAAGGCCTATGAAGGAAAGACCGTCGGCGAAATACTCGACGTGTACGCCAAGTGGAAGGCTCAGGTTGAAAAGGACCGAGAGCAGATGAACCAAACGCTGCAGGTATCCGTCGTCGATAAGGTGAGCCTCGACCAGAACGCCTCGGCCGGACGCATGCATCCGCAGATACAGTTCGATATTTCCATCGCCAACGTATCGCAGAACGATATTCAGACCTTCAAAGGGCGGTTCATCGTTTCCGATGCGTCGGGCAATGAATTGTTCCGCGCTGATTATCTGGACACGATGCCTGTCATGGCCGGCGTGACGCGGACCGATACGATTTACACCGATATTAACGACACGAACGAAAAAGAAGTCAAAGCCTACGATTCTCCTCTCAGCGACCTCAAGGTCACCTGGGAGCCGACGGCGATGAAGTTTATGGACGGCACGCGCATCGGCGAAGATAAGAATGAACTGCGGTAGCGCGGCATAGAGGAAACGGCACGATACACAGGGACTAGGGAATTTTCCCTGGCTGTGTTTCGTGTCGTTTTTTGTGTGTGATACAATAGAGCTGCGAACTACGAGATGAGGAGGCTGGAAATGCGGACCAGTTATGCGTTGAATCACTATATGGACGAAGCGGCGGAGAAGATACGGAGGATTACCCATGAGGCCCGCTCCCTGTCGGTAAACGGCACGCTGATGCTGCAGGATTATCCCTTTTGGCTATATAATGCTATATTTGCCGATTATTCGACGATCTCTTTTTTGGCCAAGTGCATGTCCGATATCGATTATTTTGATTTGCGGCCCTTGTATTGTATTTTGCGGTCTTCCTTGGAGAAATACGCCGACCTGGCGAATTTATGCGCCAAGGGACGGACCTATGAATGGTATTTGTGGTATTTGAACTTCGAGTCCAACGCTATGGAAGCCTATACGGCCGGCGACAGCCGGGAAGGGGCGTCGCTGCGCCGGAAGGCCGACTCGTATAAGCGGCAGTTCATGGAGCGATGGGAGATTTCCCGCTGCAACCGCCTGACGCGGTATTACGTACTGGGGGACTTTAATCAGCTCATACAAGGCAGCGTCTCTACGGATATCGTCCAGTTCAACCGCAGTCTTTCGAAAATCGACTCGAAATGCAGCCAGATACTGCATAACAACGTGACCTTTGCGGCCCGGCATAACCGGGAGGAAATCAAGGATATCCTGACGTATATACACTACATCATGTGGACGTCCCAATGGATGCTGCCGCGGTTTTACGCCTGGGATCTGCCGGAACTACAGGAAGGCTTGGAGCGGCTGCAGCAGGCCATCGACTGTATTCACCAGGGGAAGGGTTTTATGGAGTAGGCTTATTCGGCCTTGGTGGAGCGCAGGAAGAGCTGCTCCAGCATGGCGTGCGGGTCCTTGCCGAGTTTGACGATGCTGTACAGGACCTGCGTAATGGGCAGCTCGACGCCGACGCGGCGGGACAGGTCGACGAGGGCTTCCGTCGTGTATACGCCTTCAGCCAGTTTGTGGAAGGGCTTGCCCTGGATGAAGTCTTCGCCGAAGCGGCGGTTGTTGCTGTGAGCTGAAAAGAGGGTCGCTTCGTAATCGCCTAAGTGGCTCAGGCCGTAGACGGTCATGGCATTGCCGCCCAGTTTTTCAATCAGGACGGACAGCTCGTGAGTGCCTCTGGCCATGAGTGCCCCTTTGAGGCTCGTAAGGCCTGCGCCGTCGAGCATGCCGGCGGCGATGCCCATGACGTTTTTGGCAGCTGCCCCGATTTCAATGCCCAAAAGGTCTTGTCCGTAGTAGAAGCGGATGAGGGGGCTGGTGAAGACGTCGACGAGGCGGCGCGTCAGCTCCATATCGCGGGAGGCCATGACCATGCAGTTCGGCATGCCGGCGACGAAGTCCTGTACGTGGCCCGGGCCGACCCAGACGGCGGTCTGCACGTCGGGCCCCAGCTCTTCCTCCATGACTGTCGTGAGGCGCTTGCCGCTGCCGATTTCAAGGCCCTTCATGGCCAGGACGAAAGGCAGGGATGGGGAAAATTCCGTTTCCCGAAGCTGTCCGGCGAAGGAGCGAAGCTGCTGGGCGCTGATGGAAATGATGCAGACGTCGGCCTTATGCAGGGCGTCGGCCAAATCATCGGTCAGGGCGATAGACGAGGGCAAGGTCAGGTATTCGTTTTTTCCCGTGCAGCGAAGGGTTTCCAGATTGCGGGACGACGGGCGGCCCCATAAGGTGACGGTGTGGCCGATGCGGTCGGCGTACCAGGCGTGGAAAGCACCCCAGCGGCCGCAGCCTAAGACGGTAATATTCATGAGTGTCCTCCTGATAGATTTTTTTCCATTATACCATACTTACATAGGCGTTACAGCGTGAAGCGTGGTGTAAATGTTTTATGTTTACAAATTATAACGCATATACATAAAATATATTAGGAAAATCTGGCGATGATATTTACTAATTTACGAAAATGTAGTACGGTTATACAAAAGCATAAAAGCGTTTAACGCGAGCACGATGAAGTGTACACTGTTCATCGTGCTCGTTTTCGTTTAAGGGGGCGAAACATGTGGTTGTCACAGTAGGGTTTTTATATGCTAAAAGTCAGAAAGTATACAAGATGCAGTGCCTGACAGGAACGCAGGGCTTTGACAGCCGTGTTTCGTGGATACACATTATAGAAAACAAGGAATCCGCTTTGTTTTTACACGGCGGGGAACTGGTGTTTTGCACGGGGAGTATCTATAACGGCGAAGAGTGGCTGCTGGATTATATCAAGAAGTTACAGAAAAGCAGAGCTAGCGGATTGGTGATCAACATCGGCCCTTTTATACGCAGCGTTCCGAAATCCGTCGCGGCGTTTTGCGAACAACGCGGATTTCCCCTGTTCGTTATTCCGTGGAGCGTGCGGTTAGTCGATATTACCCGTTATTTATGCCAGTTTATCATTGAAGAGGAAACTAGAGAACAACAATTTCTCCAATATTTCCTGTTTATTCTCATGCATCCGGGACAGTGCGGCAATGCTTGCCGAGCCCTGCGGACGTACGGCATAGATATCGATAAGGCCTTCCGTGTTTTCGTCGTCCGTCCGGCAGAACGCCGCCGTCTCGACGAGGCGGCGGCGCAGATGAGCGCTTGCGAGCCCGACGTCCACGTTTTGACGTACGGCGACGCTTTGGTATGCGTAGCGCCGGACGAAGGCGAATCAAACGCATGGAGCAGGGCCTGGGAATGGCGTGAATACTTTCTGAGCCGAGACCTTTCCGTTACGATTTGCGTCGGCTCGGCCGTACCTTCTGTCGAACGGTTGTCTGAAAGCTATACGCGGGCGTCAGCTATGACGGCTCTCGTTTCGGAAACGCGGCCTGTCGTACAATATGAGCGCGTCGGCGTGTATAAGCTGCTGCTGGACGGTCCTTCACCAGGCACGCTGCGGCAATTTTACGACGATACGATGAAAGGTCTGGACGAATACGACGCCGCTCATCATTCGTCGCTGGTGGAGACTCTGGAATATTACCTGTCTCATCGCTGCAGTATTAAGGATACGGCAGTTCACGAAGTGGTTCACCGCAATACGGTGCTGTATAAACTGAATAAGATAGAAACTATTACGGGGAAGAAACTAAACGAAGAAGAAGATAAGCTGGATATTCTCATCGCGCTGAAAATCAAGAAGCTGTTTTCCGTACAGAAAGACGGATGAATTGGCGCGTGATAGTATACATCATCATTATAGGCAGGGGGAGTTTGGTATGTTTACGTATGAAATGCCGACGAAATTGTATTTCGGGAAAGGATGCGTTGCCCAATCCGTGGCAGATATGGCGGCGCTGGGCAAGAAAGCCCTGATCGTTACGGGACGCAGTTCGGCGAAGCGAAACGGATCGCAGGACGCTGTCGTCGCCGTACTGGAATCGGCAGGCCTCGGCTGGGTCCTGTTTGACGAAGTAGAAGCGAACCCGTCTGTCGAAACCGTGCGGAACGGCGCGGAGCTAGGGCGGAAGGAACAGGTTGACTTCGTCATCGGCATTGGCGGCGGTTCGCCTATGGACGCAGCTAAAGTGATCGCCTTATTATGCACGAACGATTTGGACGACGAGATGCTGTTTACAGGGCCGTACGGAGCGCCGCCCCTGCCTATTGTCACCGTTCCTACGACGTCTGGCACGGGCAGCGAAGTGACGAAAATCAGTATCCTGACCAATCATAAGGCCGGCACGAAGCAGGGCGTCAAATCGCCGATGCTGTATCCGAAGCTGTCTTTGGCCGATCCGTCCTTTACGATGGGCGTACCGGAACACGTGACGATCGACACGGCTATCGACGCCTTGTCTCATGCGATAGAAGGCTATATGGCGAAGGATGCGACGCCTGTCAGCGACGTATGGGCTGAAGAAGCCCTGCGCTTTTTCGGCCTTCATCTGACGCAGCTGCGCGGCACGCTGTCCTATGCCGTCCGCGAAGACCTCATGTATGCTTCGACCTTGGCGGGCATCGTCATTTCCCAGGCTGGTACGACGCTGGTACACGGCATGGGATATTGCCTGACGTATTACAGGGGTTTTTCGCATGGCCGGGCCAACGGCCTGCTGCTGCCTCAGTACATGAAGCTCATGGAAGAATCCATGGCCGATAAAGCCCAGCGCGTATGGGAATTGCTGGGATTCGCCGGCTCCGATGACTTCGAAGCATTTATGAAAGATCTCATGCCCGATACGGTCACGCTGTCTGAAGAAGAAATTGAGAAATTTACGACGATGGTCATGAAGACGGCTTCCGTCAAGGCGACGTCGTACGATGTGACGGCAGGCGTCGTAGCCCGTATATACGCTCATATATCTAAATGACGGCTTGACGGCGTTTGCCCGGCCGGGGTTATGGGAGGTGCGAAGGATTATGGCTATATGCGAAACGATGAACGCAGATGTATTGCAGAGTACAGAATCATTTTCGAGGCGTCCTATGTGGGCGCAGGTCGATTTGGATGCGGCGGCGTATAATATGCAGCATATTCGGCGTCTTGTCGGCGCCCATACGCTGATTATGGCCGTCGTCAAA
>ENA-ORSJ01002078-ORSJ01002078.1-human-gut-metagenome-genome-assembly--contig:-NODE-2078-length-14290-cov-3.495820_pt1 | contig 14290 bp, 16 predicted proteins | sample MGYA00242191_ERZ509158 | MGnify/ENA primary metagenome ERZ509158 (study PRJEB26280, sample SAMEA2338623) | human gut metagenome | biome: human gut; feature: human-associated habitat; material: faeces... | reverse complement strand
ACACGACGCTAGACTTCTCTATCATAAGCAGGTTAGGCTGCATATCCGACTTTGTCAAGACGTAAACCAGCGCATCCTTCGGATACCTGCGTGAAACGTAGTACACACCTTCCGTGTAGTCCACCCACACGCCAACCGTCCTGTTGTCGAATCGGAGTGCGAAATAGAATCTCGCTTCCTCCGACTTCTTGGCTATGAACTTGTCATTGTCATCATAGAACATGTTGCCAACTGCGTAATCGTAGTATGACGTTCCACGTATCATCTGGCCAAACCTAGTTTTGTCAACGTGCGCCCTAAATTTTTCGCTCTGCACAATCTCTACACACATGTACCCCTTGTGCGCCATGAGAAAGCGCTTACCCTTTCTCGGCTTCAATCTCCATCCGATGAAGTACGGGTTGGTCAGTGCGACGGCGTTGGCCATGAACATCACCTTAACTCTGTCCTGAAAACGGTCAACCGTGTTATAGAAGTCTTGAAACTGCTTCAACTCGTTTTGCAAGTAGTGTAGCGAACCCTTGTCAATTATGAACTCGTCAAATCCTATCATATCAACGTCGGGATAGGGTACAGACTTTTTGGTCAACGCGTTTGCCAACGTGATGAAGAAGCATATCACACGCCATTTCTCTGGCTTTTCATCACCTATTGTAACCTTTCTGATGTATCCTTTCATTCCCTCAACTTTGAATTCCCACGATAGAAAGCGGTCGACAATATCCTGAAAGAACTCCTGCTTGTCGTCGAACTCCGACTTGTACCTGCGCAGGTAGATGAACTGTTTGCCAGTCTTGATGAAATGCCTTATCCGCTTGTACTTGAAGTCATACGTCTTGCCTGTTCCGCGCCCGCCGATGACGAAGTTGAACATGGCGTTCCGCGTCATGATGTCGTGAGAATCATAATACATGCTCTCGCTCATAGATACCGTCTCACCTCCCAGTAGTACATGCGCCGTGGGTAGCTCCTCGCATCCGTCGTGGTCTGGTCTGGCCCAAAATCTGGCCCGCCGTGTCCCCAAAGTTCATTATTGCCCATGTACAGCTCCACGTGGTCGAACGACGGGTTCCATCCGCGCCACATGATAAGAACCAGGTCGGCTGGCTCCATGTCCTCGATGGGAAGGTCGTCAGAAGAGTACCCGCTGGCTATCCTCTCCCCCTTGTCCGCCATGTCGCCCGTCCACGTCCCCACGTCAATTCCCGCCACCTGCTGGTACGCAAACCAAATCGTCGATGAGCAGTCGCCGTAACCGCTGCTAACGGGGTCGAGCCGTCCAGCGCCCTGCGAGTACGCGAACCTGTCCAGCCACGAGCGGTACAGCTCGCATACCGCGTTCTGCGCTTCGCTCCCGCTTTCGGTTCCGCCACCCTCGTTGCCGCCGCCGATGTCCGTACCGTCTGCGTTGAATCCGTTTATCCAGACCTGTCCAGACGCGGGATAGAATATGACTCCGTTCTTGTACTCGTCCTTGCCGTAAAGGACAAGTGTGTCTCCGTTCTGAATGATATAGCCCAGCTTGCTCGCACCTGTTCCGACGCCTGGCTCGTTGCCGCCTGGTGTGGTGTCAACGTCCCCGCTCTGACCGAAGTCGGGCGGCTCGCTCTCGCCGTCCCATTCCTGCAACCTCTGGTACACGGTGTTGTAGCGATTCCTGTACTGCCCAAGAACCCCATGGTTCATGCAAACGCCGTATATCCTATCGAGGTCGGCGCTGCCGCCCGCAGTTGCAATAACCTGTCCAGCGCTTGCTGGCGATTGATGGTACATGCTCATCGCGAAAATCAACGGCTTAGGATAGGACTGGCTCATGCCCCAACTTTCAAGCGTCTCAATATATCCCTCGAAGTCCGCAATTGCCTGATTCTCTTGAATGACGTGGTTTTCTTCATCTTGGAAAACAGATATGATGCTGTTTCCCTCGTCCCTGTTGAGGTACCTGCTGTTCCACCACGTGCTGCCCGCATCGTGCGATTCTAGGTCGGAGCGCAGCGAGGACGCCAACCGCCCGTAGGCAGTCGGCGTATCGTCCTTGACTCGGTTTAGGAGGGCTGCCGCCCGCGTACCGTACCATTGCATCATACCGATGGTGATTGGGTCGCTGTAATACACGGCTGTCCAGTCCCACTCGGACTCCACCTCGCCGATGACGTACATCGCGTAGTAGCATATGGTTCTGGTTGTGGGCATGCTGCACCTCTTTCTAGCTTGTCTTCGTACTTGCGCCTATCCCGCGAGGTACGTCAAAACTCCCGTCGCACCCTCGGATGTGGATGCACCTGTCTGCATGTTGATGAACACGTTACCCGACGTGTCCACCTGAAGATAGCCAAGTCGTGGGGTGCCGCTCGTAGAGCTTTCCACCGCGCCAGTCGTCGTGACTGGTGGCGCGTACTGTGCCCCTAGCGTGCCAATCTGCGTCTTCGCGTTGCCTGGTATGCTCACGCCCGAACAGGTCACCGTGACGACCTTACCCCATGCGCTGACGCTGCACCCGCTCGAAAGTGCGCTCCCGATGCTGGCGGGAGCCGCGCCCCACTGTTCCGTGAGCGAGGAAACCTGCCCAGCTACCTGGCTCACCATCTGCGGCGATGCAGCAGTGCCAGTGGCGGCGGGAGCGTTGCCGCTGTCGGCGACCTTCACATGGCCGTACTCGGTCGCGGTTCCCTGGCCGTACAGCGTGGTGGACGACGCATGGTCTGTCGGTGCCTTCTGCGAAACATTGGCGTTAAGTGCGGAGATATCGGCCTTGTTCTTGCTCGCAACGCCCTCGACCGCGCTCACCCTTCCCGTAAGCGCCGTCACGTCGGCTTGCGTATCCGCGATGTCGGCCTCGTTGGTCTGCGCGAGCGAGAGCGCGTCGTCCGCCGTCTTCTGAGCACTCGTAATCTGAGCACCGTGCGTCTCCACGGTGGATTCCAGCGCCGCGATGTCCTCCTTGTTCTTGCTCACCTGCGACTGCATCGTGAGGACGTTCGCGTTCGCGTTGGTAATGTCGTCCGCCGTCTTCTTCATCTGCGCATCAACCTTGCCCATCGCGCCGTTGCATTGGTCGCGAAGGTTCGGCTTGTCCGCCGATGCGTACAAATCCAAATTATAGTTCGGTGTGTACTCCGTAGCCATTATACACTCTCCTTATCATACATGATTCCTTCTGGTACAAAACCGTCCCCCATAAGCTGACCGCTGTAAACTGCCAGCCCTCGGACGTTCAGCCCGCAGTCGGCAAGCTGGTCAACGGTCATGTCAAGCTGCGCAAGCTGGTCTACGGTGATTGCGTGCACCGTGACATCATTGAAGAAGTCACGCATTGCTTTAACATTGTCTGTGTACGTGCCCACCGTCACATTCCAGATAAGCGTACCAACCTGCAAATTTGCAATCAAATCTCGCAAGTTTTTATCCAGCTTATCAATCTCTGAATTCGTGTACCCTTCAAGCTGTTCAGTTTGTGAAACCTGCTCTGCATGAATCTGATTCTTAAAATCATCAAACTCAACAGTTGTAACAAAATCGCTGTCAATGTACGCAATCTTCCCAAACAGGCAAGCAATCTGCTGCTCTACGGAAAGCGATTCATCATACACAAGCGGCGTTGTAATCTGATTGCACGTTCGACCGCCACCAAGGAACGGATAATAGATTCCCATAAATCTCACCTCCCTAAAGAGCGTTCCAATAATCAGTGTATATACCCATGAAAAGTTCGTTCAAATCGCCAATCACCATCATGTCGATATTGAGGAACGTATCACGGAACTGCATGAGGGCTTGTGCTTTGGTGATACCCGATATGCCGCTCACGTGCGTTACGTAATCCTCTAGCGTCTTTGAACTCGCTTTCGTGGTATCGCTTGCTGCGCTGTCCGCGCTGCTGTCTTGTGTACTTGTGCCTTTAGCAGTGGTGCTGCTGTTGCTGTCGGTTAGGTTGGTAGCGTAATCCTCGTTTCCAGAAAGCTGCATCTGCGGAGTTGCGCTGACAACCGTTCTTGCCGTGCTGTCCGTATCGTTGACTGTATCGCTCGTGGCTTTCGTGTTCGTATTCTCCGTGCGCGAATAATCCCTAGATTGGTCGGATGTTCCTGTGGTGCTTCCTTCGGTACGCATATCATAGTTGCTAAATGGGTCGAAATCAAGCAAGGCACTCTTGTATAATTGATTGTAGAACGGCATAATCTCGTTCATCTTTCGATTGAGGAAACGCCTGAAAAGCGCAGGTGTTTCCTGACCAATCTCTCTGAAATAGAAATGCTCAACAATCTTAGCGTTCAGCGGTGTGCGGTAATTTTCGTCAAAAATAGGGTAGGTGTCAAGTCCCAAATCGAAACCGTTTTCAACAAGCGAACCAAGTTCAACCGTGAATATAGCCCCACGATGGTACGGGACACCGCACTCTCCATCTTCATACAAACTCATAGCCCCACGCCCCCTTCCGATTGAATCTCGGGGTCAACCATAAGAAGCGTGTTCATATTGTCGGTAGAAATATCCTTGTTCATGTCACACCAAACTTCAAGACCGTATTTACGGTTGATTTGCCTGCACGCTTCACGTCTGCAATTCAACCTGATAAGCCTGTTCGCTTCAATCTGCCCATTGTTGGCTTCAACTTCTGCGCTCTGCACTCGCTCTGCCTTGCTTATGCTGGTGTTCTCGATTCCGAAGTACGTCATTATCTCTGCCCAAACGGTCTGCTTTGCCTTTAGCAGTTCTGGCGTGATGAACGGTGCACCAGAATTGAGGTACGTTATCTGCGACGGGTCGAACATCCCATCAGCACCAACAATAATAGGCTCGTTGCCCACGTACTGTTTCATAAGGTTCTGAATGGTCAATCTCTGCGATTCAGGAACAACCGCAAAGATTGGCATTTTCTGGCTCATAAGGTTCACGTCCACGGTTCTGTCAATGTCTGCAAGGCGACGCGCGTATATGCGCATGGCGTTAATGTCGGGGCGGCGCAAGTAGTTATTCCATATCGGGACACATTCCGTTGACTTCAAGCGGCGATGAAACCCGTTTGTGCCATACGCAATGTACGCCAACGGATTCTGGTACATGTTAATCTGCCCAGACGGCGCACCCATAGTGGCGAAATATGCGTCATACTCGTCATCCCAGAAGAAAACGCTCATACCGCGATTGAAAAGCGTAAGCTCCAAGAATCGCTGGTCAATCTCCGCTGGCAAGCCCTCCCATCGGTATATCGCGCAAGCCATCTGCTCAAGCAGCTCGTAGTACATGCGGTACTGAAGATTGTTCATCTCGGCTGACTGCCACGTGTTGCGCTTCCCTTTGCGGTTCCTTCCCATCAGTAACGCACCCCCTTCACAGGCTCGTTGTCCGCTAAATCAACCTTGTACATCTTATCAGGGTCGTTCCAAACGGTAACGCCCTTCTCAAAAATTCCCCTGATAGTCTCTTTGAAAAGTTCGGGAACCTCGCTTGTGGACAAAGAAACGCTCTGCATCTTCCAATACGTGAAGTTCTCCATGCACTTCAAGTCGGCGGGCGGGACAATCCAGCGGTTCACGTAGTAGCCGTACCGCAGCCAGAAGTCCCCAATCTGCCGCATGAAGTTCGCTTTCATCCGTTTGAACTTCAAGCGCACTCCCATGTACCCCTTGCAGAAGTTGAACGCGTCGCCGCCGTTCTGCCCAGAAGTGGACGGCTGTGTTAGCTTAGCATCCTGAACCTTCGCTTGTATGCCCTGAATCGCCGTCTCATAATCCCCGTTCGCCGCATATACCGCATAGTCATAGTTCGTGTCCCTCATATAGCCCTGCAAACCGATGTTGTTCTGCGTCGTTGCGGTAGCCGCTCCCACCTGCGTCGCGGTAGTCCTGTTAATCCAGTCGGCGTTCAGCGCGGTGTTCGCACCTGCAAGAGCCATGTTTGCAACGCCCGCCGCCGCACCTCCTGCGTTTCCAGACGCAGCGGCTCCCAAAGCGCCCACCCCAGACGATGCCATGGACGTAGCCCCGCTCCACAGGTTCTTCTCCTGCGAGATTCCGCTCAAAGCCCAGTTCGCCTGGTTCGCAACTTGCTGGTTAGCCCATGCGTTCTGCATGTTCGCGCCGCTCTGGTTGAAAGAAAGCTGCGCGGCGGTCAGCGCCTTTTGCTGTGACCAATCAGCCGACGAAAACTGATACGCTAGTCTGTTCCTGTTCGATGCCATGTAATATATGTACTGGTTGTTTACAAGTGAAAACTGCGGAAAATTGCTGAACTGAATCGCTATGTCCAGCCCCTCTTGGTTGTATTCGGAATGCGGGAACTCCTCACCGCTCGGAAGATAGTAGTCCGCCTGAACGCTCCCTCCTACGCCGTTAGCGGTATTATAATCAGTCACATACGTGTATCCCCTAATGTCGGGCGGTGCAACGATCGTCTCCGTCACAAGTGAGATACTGTCATTCCCGTTATATGAGTTTATCTGCAAACACTCTGGTTTCAAAACAATCTCCCCGCCGTTGTACGCCGTCATTTCAATCACGCAATATGGTGCCGTGTACATTTTCAGCAGGTGACGATAACGTGATGGAATATGGAACTTGTCAAGAACGTTCATCACCTGCAATGACGTGATATTCTCTGAAGGAGTATCAGGCATTCTCAACATCGATATACCTGCAACGGTTGTTTCGGTCGCGTTCTGAACAAAGCGGGCAGGTACAACAGTGACCATGCTGATACACTGTGAAACCCAAGGTGCATCTTGCAACTTCTTCATCAATTCCAGAAAATTCTCGCTACTACAAGCGTACACTGCCGACCCAGACGGCATACCATCGTTAATGGAGCCAGTAGCGGTTTTCAGTGCAGGATTGGACACACTTCCAAAATCAACAGTCAAGTCTGCCGTACACATAATGACGATGTACGGCGGTTCGTTGAGAAAATTATCAATAACAATGTCTGTAATCTCATATTCATCACCGATGTTCAGACCCTCTGTATCCGTGAGATACTCGGAAAGATTGTATATGGTGGCGTTCTCATTGGCAATGCCAATATGCCCCTTATTGACGTAGCACATATTGAACTCAATGCGATTGTAGTACGTCATCCATACGTCAAGCTGTACATTCACCTGCGTCGTGTTTGGAGCAAGGTATTTTGCATCTGTAATGAAGTAATAGAAAACATCGGGCTGTCTGCCCTCTGTTGGAGATACGGGCTGCATAGAGTTCTTAACAACCATATAGTTGCAACGTGTAACCATATCAAATGGCGCGTTCACGCGAACAGGCTCACCATATCGCAGATATACAAGCCCGTTAAGCGTGAACGCATAACCATCGGATGTGCGGGATGCAAAATAAGCATCCCGCTCCTTGTCGGAATCAAAGCGCACTACATCTCGGTACGAAGAATCCCACGGCACGTTGCACATGAGAATGGTGGTGTTCGGTGTCCATACCGAATAATTAAACCTGTTCTCATATTCATAGATGTTCTCTGGCAACCCAGGGAAATCTTGTGCCATGACCTTCTCCTTAGCCCGTGTACGCCTTACCAATACCAACAATCAAATCCTTGTGCTGGTACACCTGCTCGCCCATCGCAACCGCAGGGTCGATGTAGGTGCTGGTCGCGGTGACGGTGACGTTCTCCGCAACCTCGTCCTGGTCAACGTGCAGCACGCCCTCTGCGTCAACGAAAGTCCCCATTTTCAGGCGAACACCGCCGCCCGCGACACCAGTGTTGTTCGCGGTGATTGCAAACGTGCATCCCTGCGGAACCTCATACCCTTCGGTTTCAGGTGTTACAGTACCCTGAACCGTGGCGATAAGGCGCATCTTTGCACCGCGCTCTGCAAATGTAGGCTTCACCCCGTCAACCTCCGCATAATCGAGCGTAACACCAGTTGCCTTAATGGCGGGTACAGTCACACTGGTACCAGCTTCGGTGGTGAACATAACGGCGTTCACAAAGCGGGACACAGAATAAATGCCGTGGTGGTGCAGCCAATAGTTCCATGAAATCGCCTTCGGGTTGCGGATGCTCTCAAAGTCAATCAGCGTGTCCGCGCACATGAAGAAATCTCGGTCACCCAGAATGGCTTGGCACCCGTCAATGCCGAAATCGTCAATCTCGACAACACGCATCTTGAAGTCCGCGGCCGAAGCGTTGAACGCGAACGCGATAACGTTCACGTCAAGCATCGCCACAAACTCGGGCGTGGCAAACAGAACAAGGTCATCATTGTTCGTGAACGTAGGAACACCAGCGGCGTTGTACTGACCAGAAAGGAATCGCATCTTTCCAGCCATCGAGCGCACGGCTTCCGTGATTGCCATCGCGTCATCCTGCTTCTCCGAACGGGTGGACGCTGCTGAAGCGTCGGGCACCTGCACCTTGTAGAATCCATCGATGCGCGCGTACTCGGCAAACAGGTTGCGCATGATAAGGTACTCGTCCCAATAATCAGACGTGTACGGAGTTTCCATGATGCGCCCAACATAGTCTTGAAGTCCATAATCGGTAAGGAAAGCACGGCGCAAAAGCATGTCATTAATAGTCAGCGGATAATAGTCCTGACGGTTGATGCTGTGAAAGTTGCTCATAACATCAGGAGGGCTGCACTTAAAGACATCCTCATGGCAAGAATTAGGGTCATATCGTTTAGCCTGAATCAGCGTTGTCGCGAGTTCCTCGATAGTCTCGCCGTACTGCATCATGCCGCGCTTAAACTGCGCAAGCGGATTAGTCCATACCTTGCTTTTGATAACAACATCGCCAATGCGGTTCACAAGCGCATCAATAAACTCGTTCATCATCGGTCGATATTCAAGCAGGTTGTTCACCGTGTCGGTAATGTCGCCCTGCGTCGCGGCAGGAATTCGCTGCTGATACGCGAACGAAGCATCAGTGCGAATAGCGTTCAAAATCTGCGCGTTCGTCGCGTTCAGGGTTTTAACCGTCTTAGTTGCCATTGTTTCCATCCTCCTTGTCATCGGTGAAAAGATTGTCGATGTGATACACGGTTCCATCATCATCAACGTCCTCAACAACCACGCCGTCACCATCATTGTCCCCGCTGTTGTCGGCAGGTACCTGCATTAACAGGTCATAATTGCGGGCTTTAAGGGATTGAATCTCTGACTTCATCGCTTCCTCGTTAGCTGCGTACTCACTCATTCGCGCTTCAGAGGAACTGCGGTACTCGTCAAAGCCTTCACCCCGCTTCTGGATGTCCTTTAAGAACGTCTCTGCGGTGGCGTACTCACCATCCTCCATGCGATCACGAAGCCATGCAAGCAACTCCTCTAGGTTCATTCCTTCTCCTTTCAACAAAATAGCCCCCGCCATCTGGTTGTGACCGTGGCGAGGGCTGACTGTGCTGGTGATATTGCCATTCCCGAAACGCCGCCGCTGCTAATGCGGCTCGCACTCGTGCGGGCGGTATCACCCGTAGCAACCCCGCATCGGTCATCGTCCAGACGGATTGGGTATCACCATGGCCAATATATGCCGCTTCACAAGCACTATCAAGCACTCGCGTTCATTTTCACCAAATCAATAGAATCTGAATAGGCGTTCAAAAACTGCGAAATCGCAACGCGAACAAGATAGGAAACGGGCAGGTTCTCTCGCTCGCTTATCTCTTTAAGCTGCTCGTGCATCACTTCATCAATCCTAAAGCTACGCTCAATCATATGTTACCTCCTATCAGGTGAGCGTGAACGTTATAGGCTCAAGCACTATGCCGCCCCTAACGTGCCTTGGCTTCAACTTCCCATGAAGTTGCAAGCCCCTTTTGAAACTGTCGAACGTAACCATGCGCTTCAATTCCTCTGGCATACCTGCGCACTTAACGTCATCGAACGGCTGAACGTCAACCATTCTATATTCGCCATCAACCATCTTGCCAACCTGATAGATTCTTTCCATGTACGTTTTAGCCCTGATATATTTAGCCATGCTGAAATTGCTCTCGTGTTTCCAAGCACCAAGGTGAGTAGGATGAACTTCAATTCCCTGTACTGGTTCAGTACCCAAAACATGTATGCTATCAGTGTCAGCATACATGAACCTATCATACACGCTTTGTGCGGCAGTTATGGTCTTATGTCTTGCCCATGCAGTAATGAAGCACCCCATAGGTGTGTAAACAGGGTCGCGCGTCTCTTTGTCCCCCAATCTGTAACCCACGCTTCCATCATCTTTTAGATATGGAATCTTAGGCGTAACGTCTGGGTTGGTTGCGAACTTCCCGTAAAGCGAGTTGAGCATTAGCTTTGCAAGCTGTCTCAAACCGCCTGTGGTCGTCTCCTTTATGTGCATCCAATAATCGATGTACTCTTTGAACAGCCCCGTAGCCTGTTCAAACATGTAACCGCCATTATAAGAGAAAACCGTAACATCATACTGCTGCATGAGTATTTCCAAATCAATGTTGGTCAAAGCCAAGTCAACGGTGCCCTCCGTGTCATGTATATACTCCGTCTCCGAATAAAATGGATTGTTCTTTATCTGCAACGTGGGGAGGTGGTTCGGTTTCAACTTGCAATGGCATGTTAGGAATTGGATATAAAGGGGATGTTGTGGATTGTCCTTATAGCGCCCTTTGAAATAAATGGGATGCCCTATCGGCAGGGGGCGATGGTACATAACATCGGAGTACAGACTGTTCACATCGTATACTGAACCACTGCCCTGCAATCTGTCCTCATGGTCTGCATCTGCCTGAAACTTTGGATTCGCATATGTATAGCCGCCATGGTACGCTTTGCGTATCATCGCGTCCATTTCAACATGTATCTTAGGGAACCAATCATCCCATTTGGAGCCTATGATATCTTTGTACGCGTTTAAGGCATCGCTCCCAATTGTCAGCCTATTAAGCCCCTTGCCGAACTGCTGATGCAATGCCTGTGCGACAATCTGAACATCGTTCCTGATATAGTCGCGTTCTTGGGGTGTTAATTCATGTCCAATCGGGCGATACTCTGTGTAATCAATCTCAAGTTTTGAAATGGGGAGGGCGAAAGCCTTTGCAATCTGCGAAACTTTCATGGGGAGTTTTTTCAGACTGTCTTTGAATGTGCAGGTAAGTGCTTTCTTCTTGCCCTTCTTCTCAAAGCATACTTGCATCTGATAGAACTTGCCCATGCTAGATATAAGCGTTTTGAACGTCTTTGTTTTTGCCTTCTCGCTGTACTCAAATCCGTTGGTAAGCAGGTACCACAGAATAAACTCACAGTCAAAAGCAGCGTTATGGAAATAATATGTACCACCATGCACCTTACAGAAATCAAGAAACGTTGCAATGTTCTTGCCGTAGCTTAATGCGTCGGGATTATCAATCTCACAAACACACCACGCCCAAACGCGACAATCATTTACATCTGTTGTCGTCTCGAAATCTGCGGCGTACTCCATAGCTACCTACGTTTTTAGTTCTTACGCTTGCGTTTTCGTGTTGGCTTCTTGGGGTATTGATTCTTCACCTGCTGAATAGTGAGAACCATATGCTCTTTCTGCGCTTCATCATCCATAGCGTCAGCCTGTGCACCCATTACGTTATCTCTGTCGGTGTTTATGTAGCGGTAATAAAGTGGAACAAAGTTGGTAAAATTCTGCAATGCAAAAAGCTGCTCATTTGACAGCTTCTTAATCATGTTGGGGATTCGAGGGTCATTAAACGTCGCGGCATGTTCCAAAAGGTTCTTGCGTAACTGCGTAATCCGCTTGCGTTGATAAGATGGGGATAGTTCGCGTTTTAGAATCTTCTTGCGCTGCTCCAAATCATTAACGCTTCTTATCTGTTCAGGCAATAACTCACGTTGATAGTCGATATTACCAAATGGCAAGCCTTTAACGTGTGATGCCGCGCTTCGTTGTCCTAACGTCATATCCGCTGCCCCGTATGCGGTCAAAAACGGATGATGCGCGAACTTCTGCCAATATCTGTTGTGCTCCTTGTTCCATTTCCTTTCAATGCGCTTATAGTCCCTATAGGCGGTATATGGTATCGGGGTGCCGTCCCGCCCTGCAACAAACCTTGTAGATCGTGATATGAACTTCTCCAAGTCCCGCGCGTAACTGTTCAATGCCCTTGTGTTAGAGGGGTCAACATCGCGAAATGGAGCAATGCCGCCCGTTCTTATCCCCTTGTTCTGTAGTCTTTTAATTTTGCGCCGCGCCCTACGTTCAGCGTCTTTCACATGGGCGCGGGCGTTCTCGTTAGCCTTTGTCATCGGCTCACCTCCTTAACAGAAAGGGCGGACATATTGCCCGCCCTCGCTTGCTGCTCTGCTATGAGGTGTTATTTGTGGCGCTGAAGCGTGGTGAACTTGTAGCCGTTGCGCCCCTGCTTCTTAACAACATCAAAAGCAATGGCAGGATTCCACGGCGGGCAACCGACGATAGCGAAAAGGTTCTTCATCGATGTTTCAACTCCCGTACTGGTGCAGCCGTAGGCACCGCCCTTTGGAGTGATGAGCACAATACGGTTGCGTACAGTCTGCTCACCTGTCGCGTTGTCCGTCATTTCCACAGGTTGGATAATGACGTTCTCAACCTCAACAGCCTTTCCCACCATGTCATCAAGCGGCAGGGAATTTGATACGGCTTCGTAAATGTCAAGCCTGTCCGCTTGCGTCTCTGCATGGATTGAGCAATACATGCCGCGTGAGAATTCGGGCGCATCATTGGTAATTGTCGAAAGTTCGTTGTTCTCCATTTTTCGTTCCTTTCATTCAGGGGCGGCGTGCCTTACGCTGCCCGTTTTAGCGTGTTAGTCCTCGTCATCTTCCGAAGCATCGCAGGGCGTGCCGTACTTCTTGAAATCGTCGAAAGTCATCTTATAAAGCTGCTCATGCTCCACAACCTCAACGGCGGCAAAACTCGGCTCCTCCTTTCTGATAAGGGCTTGCGCGGTGCTTAATCCGCACTTCTTCCCTAGCTGATAGGCAACCTTCACCGGCTGACCGTCTTTGATGATGAAACCGTGAACCTCTGTAGTCGTGAACTTCTTTTGAATCGTGTTGCGTGCCATTTTTCTGTCCTTTCTGTCGTGTACCTTATGGCAACTCTTATTCTACTCTTATGGAGCGGCTTGTCAAATATTAAAACCAACTTGCAAGCCGCTTCATGGAATGCACACAATAACTCACTTCCTATTAGAATTAATGTTTAATCGAGGGACTCGAGCCATTCGGATAGTGCACAATCATTCGCGGCAATGGATGCCCAATGTTCACCGTAGTAGACTTGCATTACGTCTGCCGTGATGGGCACAATCCTTACACTTCTAAATATATCGGCTCCACTGTCTTTCTCTACTTCGATATCCCATAGCCCGCACGAATAGGAAACCTGCATCATTTCAGTAATTCGATTCATGTTACCGCTCCTAATAGCGCTCAAGATGTCCCGTAACTATTCCACTTGCAAACGCGTACTCGCATTCAGTGTCAGCTACTCCATATGATGCAATCTCTCGAATAGTCTTTGCATCATAATTGCGCACAAAACTACAATAATCTTCTATGAAGGCGTGAAGATGTTTCCACGTCGTAACGCTGTAATCGTAACGCGGGAGAAGATAAACGCGCATCTTGCAATAAACGGCGACTCGGGACGCGTACGACGTGAGAACGTACGCATTTTCAAGATGGATGTTCTCACCGTTTTCAAGTTTGAGCGTGATAGAATCGACAAAATCGACGGTAGCGGACATGTTACGCAGTTTCATGATGGTTTCCTTTCTCTTAGCGGGCGACGTTTTGCCGCCCGCATAATAAATAGCTAGTACTGCTTGAAATAGCTCACGCCGAAAGCAAGTTCGAACGCTGTAATCATGGATGACCAACGTGCAACCATACGTTTATATGTTGCGTCCTGCTTTCCACCTTTGCATTCAAGATAAATAGCGGCACTTTTGTACTCTGCACGAATTTTATCCTCCAATTTCGCCATACAGTAGGCAATTTCCTTGTTTTCAATCATTTCCATCCCTTTCTGCTATGTTTAACGCCTTTCGTTTGGCGCACTTATAATATACACGGTTGTGTACCGGCTTGCAAGTATGACCGTGTACCTTCATAATTCCTACACATAGTATTATTTTCCACTTGCGCAAGATTGATAGTTTACAGCGGTACGCGACTACGCTATAATAGAGGTACACCGAACGGAAGGAATGAGAAATGACTACTACTGAACAACTCCACACAGCTGTATATAACATCGCTAGCACGTTAGGCGACTTCTTTAGTACAGCGGTACAAATAATAGCCGCGCTTCTTGATGCAATAGCAAGCAACCCAATATTAAT
>ENA-ORSJ01002074-ORSJ01002074.1-human-gut-metagenome-genome-assembly--contig:-NODE-2074-length-14313-cov-4.132277_pt1 | contig 14313 bp, 12 predicted proteins | sample MGYA00242191_ERZ509158 | MGnify/ENA primary metagenome ERZ509158 (study PRJEB26280, sample SAMEA2338623) | human gut metagenome | biome: human gut; feature: human-associated habitat; material: faeces... | reverse complement strand
TTACATCTCTTTTGCGAAAATATTTTGTCAAAATTTAGTCAAGAAAAATTGTAAGATCATCACTCGGGTTTTCGTCAACACACCGGTATCAGGCATAAGAAAAAGCACGAAAAGCTATGGGTCTGACGTGCGGTGACGATTTACCGCTCGCGGTAATACCGGTTTATCGCCACGCAATAATATGTCCTTTCATAATTTGTCTCCCACGCATTGCATAAACATTTTCCGTCATTCTGTTGCTCTTAATGAATAAATCCAATCCCCGCGAATCTACCAATGAGTCAGGAACAGCGGCACACCGTAGCACACGATAATCCATAATGACCCATAAAAAATAACGGGCAGGAACTCAAACACGTTCCTGCCCGTTGCCTTTATACTCTTAACTTAACCATCTTCCGCTCCGTTCTGACGCGGATTATACGTCGTCCAGACTTTCCGTTACCCGTGTGCCTTATCACGTCATCAGCCTTTAGCGTCTTCCATACAGTCCGTTCCAGATTCCGACAGCTGACGTTTAAGGACTCGAGACAAGGTTTCTTACACTCAGATACAGGCTTTCTTACACTCAGATACGAGTTTCTCATATTCCGATACGTCTTTTCTTATGTCTGAAGAAATTCCGTCTTATGCCTCAAGACAGACTTTATCCTGCATCGATATGTTCCGTTTCCCGGCATTATCCGGACTTTTTCATCATTCCGTTCCGGCTCTTCCACTATGCCGTCCGGGCTTTACAGCGTTTCCATCCTGTCTGCCTCCGCCCGAACGGCCTTATTTTCCGGATACCCGTTGCCCGCATCACACCGGCCTGCGTCCTATTGTCTGCTTCTGAACTTCAGGTTATCCGTATATTTCAATTTCACGCTGTCGTTTGCCGCAGCGGCCTTTTTCTGAGTCGTAAACGGCAGTGACGGCTTTGCCCATGTCGTGCGTGCGCAGTCGAAATATATCAGCTCGTCGTTGTTCACGCCCTCCATCACACCGCTGAAGTAATCATCGTCGAGACTGAATCCTGAAGTCTGACTGTTTCCGCGCGAGTCGAGCACGAATGTATATCCGCTGTTGTCATATTTTATATTTATGTTTCCGGTCCGCGGATCTATATACCACGCGAAGCGCAACTCCTGACTCTCGTTGCCCACATAGTCCACCTCACGTCCGCGTCCGTTCAGTGAGCGGCTGTTGTACTGGTCGAACTCGAAATAAACATACATATCCACATACACGCGCTGCCCGTAGTCGTCGGTATATTCGTTTCTCATTGTTCCCTCCCAGTGACCGCGCAGAGTGTTTGCCATGAGCTGCATACGATCGGTGCCATAATCGAACGCGTCGTCATACCAGTCATAATCATCATACCAGTCTCCATAATAATCGTAATAATCCCAACCCCAAGGATCATCGCAACTTGTAAACGATAACGGCAACGCTCCGAAAACGAGAGCTGCCAGTAAGAGTTTCAGATTTTTCATAGCTGTATGTTTTTTATTGTTTTTATTCTACTGCAAAGATATTTAAATATATAATACGACACAATGGTAATTTTCATATTTGTTAATAGGAATTTCCCTAAACTTTAAGAGGAAATTCCTATCATTTAGATTAAATTATGCCAAAAGCATTATTCTTAATCATATAAAATCCTTATCTTTGCCAGACAAAGACAAATCAACACAAAAAAAATGAAAACCGTTTACGATTTCTCAGTAAAAGACAGAAAAGGAAAATACGTATCATTGAAAGAGTATACCAACGAAGTGCTGCTCATTGTAAACACCGCGACCAAATGCGGTTTCACCCCACAATACGAAGAGCTTGAGAAACTCTATGAAAAATATCACTCACAAGGTTTCGAAATACTCGACTTCCCCTGCAACCAGTTCGGCCAGCAGGCACCGGGCACAGACGAATCAATACACAACTTCTGCAAGCTCACATACGGAACAGAGTTTCCACGCTTCAAAAAACTGAAGGTAAACGGCGACGACGCCGACCCATTATACAAGTTCCTGCAACAGCAGAAAGGCTTCGCCGGATGGGACGAGAGCCATCCGCTCACTCCGGTTCTTGAGAAAATGCTTTCAGAAGCAGACCCCGACTACAAACAGAAACCCGACATCAAATGGAATTTCACCAAATTCCTCATCAACAAGAAAGGTATGGTCGTAGCACGCTTCGAGCCGACAGAAAGCATCGAAAACATAGCAAAACAAATAGAAGAACTTCTTTAAGATTATGGCAAACAGAGAACATACACGCTGTCTCATCATCGGCAGCGGACCGGCCGGCTACACAGCGGCCATCTATGCCGGACGCGCCAATCTGCATCCTATGGTTTACTGCGGTCTGCAATCGGGCGGTCAGCTCACACAGACAACCATGGTCGACAACTTCCCCGGCTATCCGCAGGGCGTTGACGGCAACCAGATGATGATGGATCTGCGCAACCAGGCTGAGCGTTTCGACGCCGACGTGCGCGACGGAATAATCGTAAAGGCCGACCTTTCGAAGGCTCCTTACCTGCTCACCACCGACCGCGGCGACGAGATCGAGGCCGACACGGTGATTATCGCTACCGGAGCGAGCGCAAAATATCTCGGTCTCGACGACGAGAAGAAATACAACGGACAGGGCGTGAGCGCCTGCGCCACATGCGACGGATTCTTCTATCGCAAGAAGACAGTGGCTGTCGTAGGCGGCGGCGACACAGCGTGCGAAGAGGCCGACTACCTCTCACATCTGTGTAACAAGGTTTATATGATTGTACGCAAACCTTATCTGCGCGCATCTGAAGCAATGAAGCGCCGTGTGGAGAACAACGATAAGATAGAGATACTCTACGAACACAACACCGTGGGTCTTTACGGCGAAAGCGGCGTGGAAGGTGCTCACGTGGTGAAACGCAAAGGCGAGCCCGACGAGGAACGCTACGATCTGCCCATCGACGGATTCTTCCTCGCCATAGGCCATAAGCCCAACACCGACGTGTTCCGTGAGTGGCTCGACCTCGACGAAGCCGGATACATACAGACCATAGACGGCACTCCGCGCACAAAGATACCGGGAGTGTTCGCCGCAGGCGACTGCGCCGACTCCGTATATCGTCAGGCCATCGTGGCAGCAGGCTCGGGATGCAAAGCCGCTCTTGAGGCTGAGCGCTATCTCGCAGCCACCGGCAAATAACCGTCGGGCACGTCTGCGCGCCACACAAGCGGCCCACAGGATAATCACCCACGGGCACGCGACAACCGAACCATCAACAAATAAATATGCAAAAAGGCAATGCCCCACATCGGGACATTGCCTTTTCTCGTCTTCATTATGTGACGTCGGCGGCACCGCCTGAACAGCTTCTGCTCCACCCCGCCGTCTTTCCTCACCGCCTCAGCGTGTCTCCGCCACATTCATATTTTTAACATCAGTTTCTTTTCTGCCCGTTATCCACAGTCCTGCAAAGGTGAGCAGACCGTTGAGCATCAGCAGCTCATAGCCGAAAGTATAGCCGAACACCGTCTTTGAAAGGCTGTCCACCGCAAAGCAGACCACCGGCGAGGCCACCGCTATCCACGGCACCAGGCGTCCGGACACACCGCGTCTGGTGAGCAGGCCGTAGGCAAACAGTCCCAGCAGAGGTCCGTATGTGTATGAACAAAGCACATATATCGCGTCTATCACGCTCGTGCTGTTGAGCGAACGGAACAAAAGTATGAACACCACAAACGCCACCGACACACCGAAATGCACCCTGCGGCGCAGCTTCTCGTCGTCGGGGCGCGACCAAAGATCCACACAACAGCTTGTCGTGAGAGCCGTAAGGGCAGAGTCGGCGCTCGAGAATGACGACGCCACCACCCCTACCGTGAACAACACGACCACTGCCATGCCCATCTGTCCCGTGGCGGCGAACATGGGCAACAGCTCGTCTCCCGACGTCGGCAGGGCCACACCCTCCTTCGACGCAAGCGCCACGAGCAGCACACCGAGCGAGAGAAACAGCAGGTTGGCAGGCACGAAGGCGAAGCCATAAGTGCACAAGTCCTTCTGAGCCTCGCGCAACGACTTGCACGTGAGGTTCTTCTGCATCATGTCCTGATCCAGTCCTGTCATCACAATCACGATGAATATACCGCTGAGGAACTGCTTCCAGAAGTTCTGTTTCGTAATCCAGTCATCGAATACGAATATCCGGCTGTGACTGTCGGCAGCCACCATGTCGGCAGCCTCGCCCATGCTCATTCCCAGATGTCGCGCCACATTATATATAATAAGTATCAGGGCGGCAAACATGCAGAGCGTCTGAAACGTGTCTGTCCACACGAGTGTCTTTATGCCTCCGCGCCGGGTGTATAGCCAGATGAGCCCCACCATGGCCACAACCGTCACCACGAACGGCACGCCCAGGGCATCGAGCACGAAGCGTTGCAGTATGGCGCACACCACATAGAATCGTACCGCCGAGCCTACGACCTTAGACAAGATGAAAAAAGCGGCGCCCGTCCTGTATGCCTGTCGCCCTAACCTGCGGTCGAGATAAGAATATATGGTTGTCAGCCGTAGCCTGTAATAAACCGGCAGCAGGATAAACGCCACGGCAAAATAGCCGAAGATGAAACCTATGCAGGTCTGGATGTAGGTCATGTCGCTTGTCAATACCATGCCGGGAACGCTCACGAACGTGACGCCCGATATAGACGCGCCTATCATACCGAAGGCCACCATATACCACGGCGACCGTCTGTTGCCACTGAAGAAAGTGCTGTTGTCTGCCCTGCGGCCTGTGACATGGCTTATGAACAGCAAAATCAGGAAATATGCAAATAAAGTGTATATTATAATCATAAACAGATACAAAGTTAACTATTTTATCATCAATCTGTAGCTTTTTATAAATAATTTCGTTACATTTGCAACTGCACACTTAAAAAAACAGTAAAAATGAACAGACAAAAACGTTTTCTATTACAAGAGTCTGAAATCCCCACACAGTGGTACAACATTCAGGCAGACATGCCAAACAAGCCCCTGCCTCCACTTAACCCGGCTACAAAAAAGCCGCTGACACCTGAAGACCTCGCACACATATTCAGTCTGGAATGCAGCAAACAGGAACTCGACACCGAACATGCCTGGATAGATATACCTGAGGAGGTGCTCGATATGTACAAATACTACCGCGCCACACCGCTCGTGCGTGCCTATGCCCTGGAGAAAGCGCTCGACACTCCTGCCCACATATACTTCAAGAACGAAAGCGTGAACCCGCTCGGCTCACACAAGATAAACTCCGCCCTGCCCCAGTGTTACTACTGCCGCGAGGAGGGCGTGACCAATGTCACCACCGAGACGGGCGCCGGACAGTGGGGCGCAGCCCTGAGCTACGCTGCCAAAGTGTTCGGACTCGAGGCTGCCGTCTATCAGGTTAAGATAACACTCCAGCAGAAACCTTACCGCGGAATACTCATGCGCACATTCGGTGCCACCGTCACCGGCTCGCCGTCTATGTCAACACGTGCCGGCAAGGACATCATAACGCGCGACCCCAACAACTCCGGTTCGCTCGGCACTGCAATATCCGAAGCCATAGAGCTTGCCACAACAACCCCCAACTGCAAATATACGCTTGGCTCGGTGCTCAATCATGTGGCACTCCACCAGACCATCATAGGCCTTGAAGCCGAGAAACAGATGGCTATGGCGGGCGAATATCCCGACACCATCATTGCATGCTTCGGAGGTGGCAGCAACTTCGGCGGCATAGCCTTCCCGTTCATGCGCCACACCATTCTCGAAGGACGCAAGACCGACTACATCGCAGCCGAACCGTCGAGCTGTCCTAAGCTCACACGCGGCAAGTTCCTCTACGACTATGGCGACGAGGCCGGCTACACTCCGTTGCTGCCGATGTTCACACTGGGTCACGACTTCAAACCTGCCAACATACACGCCGGCGGACTGCGCTACCACGGTGCGGGAGTAATAATATCGCAGCTGCTCAAGGACGGAATGATGCGCGGCATGGACATTCCGCAGCTCGAATCGTTCGAGGCGGGCATCATCTTCTCGCGCACGGAAGGCATAGTTCCGGCACCGGAAAGCTGCCACGCAATAGCGGCAACCATACGCGAGGCAAAGAAATGCAAGGAGACAGGCGAGCAGAAAGTGATACTCTTCAACCTCAGCGGCCACGGACTCATAGACATGCCGTCGTATGACAGCTATCTCAACGGCGACCTTACCAACTACGAGATAAGCGACGAGGAGATACAGAGCTATCTGGCGGATGTGCCGAAACTGGACTGATGACAACTACATTCACAGACATATCCAAACGAAAGTGATAAAATCGAAACAACCGTAACACTTTCAGCAGAACATATACAACAGGTATGTGAAACCAGACAGGAACACATACTCCATATAAAAACAAATAAAGCGGCAGACTCTATTAGAATCTGCCGCTTTACTTTTCATATATATACTAATCAGTCATCTATTTTCTTATCATTCTGAAGCGGTATTTTATTCAATACAAAAACAACTGCCAACCCAATAACAGTTGTCACACCAATATACTTGGCAAGGCTGTCGTGTCCGGTAAGTCCGAGTATCAGACTTATAACTCCGAACATTACTACGAGTATCGCACCGAGAATCTGTCCTCTGCCACTTTGCCTGTAGGTGTTATCAATGATTTTATTATCCGAAGAAATACGGTGGTCAACCTGTTTCTCTGCCATCTTCAATATTCTGTCAGTAGAACCTGGCAATATCTTTTCGTATTCAGCAAAATCCTCTGGAGCCGGCAATGGTCCGCTGTAACTTTTCTGCTCAATGGCATACATGGCTGACATAATAACGTCACGCTTATCCTCCGGCAGACTTTCTAAAACAGCATTCAGATCTACCGGCGCATCAGTAACTTTACGTTCTTTACTAATCTTATCCGGATTGGTTTCCTTGGCTCTATCCATAATATTTTATTTTCTTCTTTTACTAAGAGCCATACGCATATCAGCTCCTATCTGTTGCCAGTCGCTTTGCAAGGCTTTCGCATCACGTCCTTTCATATATCTTCCAAAAGAAACATAGCTTCCGCTTATATTTCCCAGACTGCCAATTCCCCACATAGTAGGATGTTTAGGCAGATTTATCCGCGAAATGCGCAAATTCATTCCTTTCATGATAAAATATTATGTATCATTGCAAAAATATAAACATAAACTCATAAATACAAATATTTTAGCAATTTTTCTGACTTTTCACTACCTCTTTCATACAATAAAAGACTTTCGGTCACATAATAAAAGCACAAAATGGTAAACAGCGCATTGCAACAATGCGCTATATATTAGCAACATCAATACATCGCCACTTTAAACACCTTTCATAACTACATAATTATTCAAACACACACGCCCGAAAGACACCATACGCCACCTTTCATCCTTTTTACAAACAATACTGACAACATCTTAACACTAAAGAAAATGTTTTGAAAAAAATAATAATTATCTTTGCATTGAACAATGGGACGGAAGGCCGCCACACCCTGTTCTCACAATGACAACAAACCAATATAATATTCAAAATATATGAAAGAGAGACTGTTGTTATACCTTTTTCTGACGCTTGGCCTTATGAGCATGAAAGCCGGAGATACCACGTCGATAACAATAAAGGGATACGTGAAAGACGCAGACGGACACGGCATAAAAGGAGTAGTGGTGAACAACGGAACAAACTTCACCAAAACCGACAAGAACGGAGCCTGGACACTGCCGACAGACACACTTACAAGCAAATTCATAAGCATCAGCACACCGGCCGGATATGTGCTTCCGGCTGTCAACGGCATAGCGCGCGGTTTCTACAAAGACGTGCGCACGGCCATGAAGAGTGCCCAGAACACATTCGTACTCAACAAACGCACAAAACCCGTAACACGCTTCCACTACATCGCTATTTCAGACCCACAGCTGCGAACCATCTCCGACCAGAAACGATGGAAAACGGAAACAGTGAAGGACATAATGCACAGCGCCGACTCATTGAGACGCACGGGCGAGGTGATATCGGTGACACTGGGCGACCTCGTGTTCGACAATATGCCATTCCTGAAGAGTTTCGAGGCTTCACTGCGAAGCAACAAACTGACGGCTTTCCAGTGCATCGGCAACCACGACTTCAACAAAGCATACGCCGGAGCGGTGAATCTGAAACCGGGCGCGGTGAATTACGCCGAGAAGAACTTCTGTAACCAGTTCGGACCGCTGAACTACTCGTTCAACATCGGAAAGGTGCACGTGATAACGATCAACAACATCAACTACAAGGGAAACCACAAATATGAGGAGACTATCATGCCGGCCGACATAGAATGGCTTAAAAAAGACCTCAGCTATGTGCCCGACAGCATGCTCATTCTGATAAACATGCACGCACCGGTGTGGAACAATTACGAGAAGAAGGACAACATAACCAACGCCGATGAACTGAAAGCCGTACTGGCAGGGCGCAATGTGCACGTGTTCTGCGGACACACTCACTTCTATGAGAATGTGGTTGTTACCGACAAACTTTATCAGCACAACATAGGAGCGGCGTGCGGAGCATGGTGGACAAGCAACATGAACCGCTGCGGATCGCCCAACGGATATCTGATAGCCGACATCGACGGAACAAACATAAAATGGAGCTATAAGGGCACAAATCGCCCGCCGGAGTATCAGATGCGTGTATATAAGGTGGGCGAGTTCCGTACGCAGAACACATTCGTTGTGGCCAATATATGGGACTGGGATACTCATTGCCGAGTGGTTTGGTATCAGGACGGAAAGTATATGGGACGCATGGAGCAGTTCAGCGACGACGACGAGATGTTCCTTCGCACAAAGCCTCTGCCGGCACAGATGTGCAAGACGCGTCACCTCTTCAGGGCAAAGCCAACAGGAAGATACCGCAACATAAAGGTGGTGTTCACCAACCGTTTCGGCAAGGAGTACAGTCAGACCATCGTGAACGAAGGTCCGCGCCCGGCGATAACAGATTTCAAGATGAAGAAATAAAACAATACCAAATGCAAAAGCGGCAGCCCTTACAGGTTGCCGCTTTTGTTTAACTGTCTATCTCGCGCAACACCGCCACGGCATCGCCCACGGTCTTCACACCGGAAACTATCATTATGTGCTTACCTGAAATCTCTTTCAGATTGCAACGACGCGGATTGTTGCCTATGTAGCGCAGCACTTTGTCGAATGCCTGGCTCTTATAGTATGCGCTGGCCGTGTTGGAAACGAACTGCATACGCATGCTGTCCTGCTTCAATATGAGTTTCTCACAGCCTAGACGCTTGCCCAGACGCCTCAGCGGAACCACCTGCAGGAGTTCCTCTCCCTCGTGAGGTACAGGACCGAAACGGTCGATGAGCCGCTGACGATAGGCGTCAAGCTCGCGGTCATCGGTTATGTTGTCAAGCTCGCGATAGAGCAACATGCGCTCGCTACTGCCAGGAACGTAGGTGTCGGGGAAGTACATCTCCAAGTCGCTCTCCACGGCGCAGTCCTCCACAAAGTCGTCACCCGATAGCTGTCTGCCGTCGGCAATCTCTTCGGCATATATGTCGGCGAACTCATCGTTCTTCAGTTCGGTGACCGCCTGATTCAAAATTTTCTGATAGGTCTCATATCCCAGGTCTTCCATAAATCCGCTTTGCTCGGCTCCCAACAGGTTACCCGCGCCACGTATGTCGAGGTCCTGCATGGCCAGATTGAATCCGCTGCCAAGATCGGAGAATGTCTCCAGAGCCTCGAGACGGCGGCGCGCCTCAGGAGTGAGTGCCGATTTGGGCGGCGCCAACAGATAACAGAACGCCTTGCGGTTGGAACGTCCCACACGTCCGCGCATCTGATGAAGGTCCGACAAACCGAAACGGTGAGCGTCGTTTATTATAATGGTATTGGCATTGGATATGTCGATACCGTTCTCCACAATTGTTGTGGAGAGCAGCACATCGTAATCATAATTCATGAATCCCATGAGAATCTTCTCCAGCTCGTCGGGGTTCATCTGTCCGTGACCTATCGCCACACGGGCGTCGGGCACATATTTGTGTATGAGATTTGCTATCTCCGGCAGATTGGATATGCGGTCGTTGACAAAATAAACCTGTCCGTTGCGGCTCATCTCGAAGTTTATCGCGTCGGCTATTATCTCATGACCGAAGGTTGCAAGTTCCGTCTGTATAGGATAACGGTTTGGTGGCGGAGTGCGTATGATGCTCATATCGCGTGCTCCCATGAGCGAGAACTGCAGGGTGCGCGGTATAGGTGTGGCAGACATAGTGAGCGTATCGACGTTGGTTTTCAGCTTGCGCAGCTTCTCCTTTGTCGATACTCCGAACTTCTGTTCCTCATCAATGATAAGCAGTCCGAGGTCGTGCCAAACAACAGACTTACCTATCAGTTTGTGTGTTCCCACGAGAATGTCTATCTTTCCGGCCTTGAGATCCTCGATGACCTGACGTGTCTGCTTGGCCGAACGTGCACGAGAGAGATAATCGACGCGCACCGGCAAATCGCGCAGACGGTCGCGGAAGGTCTGGTAATGCTGGAAAGCCAGCACCGTGGTAGGCACGAGCACAGCCACCTGCTTGTTGTCACAGGCAGCCTTGAAGGCGGCACGCACGGCCACCTCGGTCTTACCGAAGCCAACGTCGCCGCACACCAGTCGGTCCATAGGACGCGGGCTCTCCATATCGGCCTTCACATCCTGTGTGGCCTTGAGCTGATCGGGCGTGTCCTCATATAGGAAACTGGCCTCCAGTTCGTGCTGCATGAACGTGTCGGGACTGAACGCGAAGCCCTTCTCATGACGACGTTTGGCATATAGTTTTATGAGGTCGCGTGCTATGTCCTTTATCCGTTTCTTGGTGCGTTCCTTCAAACGGTCCCATGCTCCCGTGCCGAGCGTACTCAGACGCGGCGGGTCACCTGCTCCGTTGCGACGGTATTTGGATATCTTGTAAAGCGAATGTATCGACACGTCAACAATGTCGCCGTGCTGATATATGATGCGTATTGCCTCCTTGTATGAGTCGCCTGTCGGCACACGTACAAGTCCGCCGAACTTTCCTATACCGAAATCGACATGCACGATGAAGTCGCCCGGCTCCATCTCTTGCAGCTCTTTCATGGTGAGAGCCATCTTGCCCGAGCGCGCAGTATCGCTGCGCAGGCTGTACTTATGGAAACGGTCGAATATCTGATGATCGGTAAAAATACAGCAATGCAACGTGTGATCGACAAATCCTTCGTGCAAAGTACGGTCTACAGCTGTAAAATCTATTTTATCACCACGCTCACGAAAGATATCTGCCAGTCGGTCGGTCTGTTTTACACTGTCAGAACAAATGTATAAAGTATATCCCCGCTGCAAGTAATCCGTCAAGGTACTTGCCACCAAATCAAAATTCTTATGAAAAATAGGCTGAATAGACGTATCAAACTTCAGTGTGGCCTGAGGTGTCCCGACTGCCTTATGTCCGAAATCAATCCGCCGGAAATCCAGTGATTCTGTCGTAAATTCTGCTCCGTCTATCAGCTTGCGTTCCAGATTCATCAAATCAGTCTGTTCGCCTTCGTAAGCGGTCAGTGCCTGTGGCGAAAAAACTTCATCGTGTACTATCTGAATACGTTCACGCACCCACGACAAATCTTTCACCCACAAAACCGTTTCACGCGGAATAAAACTCAGCAAACTGATATCCCCATCCACGGCCTGTGCCAGTTCCGGAACAATGCTGACTGAATCTTTTTTCTCACGCGACAGCTGGCTTTCTACTTCAAACGTTCGGATACTATCTATTTCATCCCCGAAAAAGTCTATTCGGTAAGGATATTCGGAAGCAAAAGAATAAACATCAATTATGCTTCCACGAGTAGCAAACTGTCCCGGTTCGTATACATAGTCTACATGCTCAAAGCCATAATCGGATAGCGTCTTGGTTATTTTCTCGGTATCAATATGCTGTCCGACGTTCAGTTTCAGAGTTTTATCACTCAATACTTTTTGAGAAACGACCTTTTCGGCCAGTGCATCAGGATAAGTCACTACAGCCACCGGATCATTCTTTTCCAAGCGGCTCAGCACTTCAGTACGAAGTATCTCGTTGGCAGCATCTTTCTGTCCGTATTTAATGGCACGCCGATAAGAAGAAGGAAAGAACAAAATCTGCTCATCTCCATTCACCTGCACCATATCGTGATAGAAATATCCGGCCTCCTCCTGATCGTTCAAAATGAAAAGATACACACCCGGTACTGCCTTGATAAAGCAAGAGGCAAACAGAGAGGCACACGAAGCATGCATTCCCTCCAAAAATACAGTGCGGATATCATTGTTTTGCAAAGTTTTCGCCAGCCCCTCCACGGCAGGATGACGAGTATAACGCGATTGAAGTTCAGTTATTTCCATTGTTTTCGTCTATAGTAAAGTTAGTTGTTCTCCTTGTCACACAAGACAAAAAGGTAACTTTTGGTAAACCATGCAAATTTATAAAATAATTGCTACATTTGCAGTTACCTAATCAGATAAATCACTTTTATGTACAACGATGTCATCGAATACCTAGACCAAAAACGAGTGAAAGAAGCACTCGTACAACTCGCAGCTTTGGCTCACGAAGCCGACAACTGGAAATTGTCATCAGAAATAGAGAATTTGCAAACAACGTATAGTTACATGCTACAATATGCTTCCCAAGGTATGGAAGATCCAGAGAGAAACAAGTTGTATCACAAGTTAATACGTAGAGCATACGAACTTGCCGACAGTGCAGAGTTCATACGCAAACATCATTCCGGCAATGGATATCAGCAAGGGAAATATCGCGTTATGCAACAATTCGAATCGAAAAGTTTCCGCGATTATTGCCTCAGCCTTGAAGCATTCAGTGAAGATTTGGGTATGGCACAAATTTCAATCATGGATTGTAAAGCGTTCACCGAGTAAAAAGGCAACTATAGATAAACGACATCTATGCCCGCCATGAAAAAGACGTAACCGAAATGTTCGACAAGATATGGCTATCAACACACTGGACGGATGAAGACCTGGATGGAGCTACGGCTATATTGGAATCACTGCTTGTTCCTGCAAACGACATCGCCGTAATGATAAGTGCTATTACGCTGAACCTACTACAATTATTCGACAGCCGCAAGTTTCAGTTCCTTCTAAAGGCCTATCAGATTCATAGTGAAGCCATCGTGACACAACGTGCCTTGACAGGCATTGCCCTGACTGCTTATTATCAGGAAAAACGATTGAATTTATATCCCGAGTTAGTAGAAGCTTTGTCACTTCTAAACGATTCTACTCCCATAGCCAAAGAATTGAACAAAATTCAAATCATATTGCTGCTCTCGCATGAAACTGAAAAAATTGAAAAGAAATGATCCGGATGCAGATGTAAAATTAAGAAATTATATGTGTGATCACTTTTTCGATATCCGAACCTTTGGTGCGGTCATGACGACCTTTGTGAAAGCATCACTGAACTGTGGTCAGGTAAGAGGCCCGGTGCAGATTGGATTTGCACGCAGTATTGATCCGATTATCAGTCAGGAAGTTACAATTACCAGAGTTGCCATCACAACGGAAAAGGATGCAGAAGATAAAAACACAGAGATAGGGCGTAAAAGTATTGTACCTTATGCATTATACCGTGCGGAAGGATTCATTTCAGCAAACCTTGCCCGTAAAGTAACGGGATTTACAGAAGAAGATCTTGATTTGCTGTGGGAAGCAATTATCAATATGTTTGAGCATGACCATTCTGCAGCGAGAGGCAAAATGGCGGTTCGTGAACTGATTGTATTCAAGCATAGTAAAGAACTTGGTGACTGCCCTGCATATAAGTTATTTGACGCGGTAGAAGTAAAAAGAAAGGAAGATGTAGAATATCCAAGAAAATATCAGGACTATACAGTTACTTTGCGCAAAGAAGACATTCCTGAGTCAGTTCAGGTGAAAAGGATGGTTTAATGGAATATGCAGAAGATGATTATTTGATGATATCCGGAATTCAGCATTTCAAATTTTGCCGAAGACAATGGGCATTGATTCATGTGGAGCAGCAGTGGGCTGAAAACGTACATACCGTCACGGGTGAATTAATGCATAAAAAGGCACACGATCCTTATCTCACAGAAAAGCGGAAAGATACGATTATTGTTCGTGCGCTACCGGTTTCTTCGAGAGAACTTGGAATCAGCGGGGAGTGTGATGTGGTTGAATTCCATAAATGTGAAG
>ENA-ORSJ01002064-ORSJ01002064.1-human-gut-metagenome-genome-assembly--contig:-NODE-2064-length-14380-cov-4.056824_pt1 | contig 14380 bp, 10 predicted proteins | sample MGYA00242191_ERZ509158 | MGnify/ENA primary metagenome ERZ509158 (study PRJEB26280, sample SAMEA2338623) | human gut metagenome | biome: human gut; feature: human-associated habitat; material: faeces... | reverse complement strand
TGCAGTCTTGTTACTGAAGAAAATTTCACGAAAACAAAAAGTTTAAATCACTTCAATATTAAAAGTCAGTACATTCTTTTATTTTTATTCTTTTTTTGGTGCTAAATTCGTATTTTTATTTCTGAATTGTGGTAACATAATCATAAGCCATGATAGGTAAATAGAATTCTTGTATTAATTTATTATCTTCTAAATGAATCGTTTGATAATAAAATAAGAGCCTATGAAAAAAAAGAAAAAACATACAAAGAAGCGAAGGCAACAACCAAGACCAAAAGTCAAAAGAAACGTAGTCTTATCATCTACTAACAAATCAAATTTATTGGAGAAACAAATGCGCATGATAGGTAAAAGAATGTTTGACTTTTTTAAGGATACAGAAACTGTCAATGCAGCTTTGAGAGAACAAATTGATGTCATAATTGATTATTTTAGAAAGTATGACACAATACAACTTTTAGGAAGTATAGGATTATATCTATTAGACAATTTACCAAATCCAGAGAAGAGTTTTATTGCCCATTTGAGTAATTCTAAGATGGAACTTGATGAACATGCAGAAGTTATTGCAGAATATACTATGAATTTTGGGCTTTCTATGCTAAATGAAGGCAAGGAACAACCAACAAATGAAGTTGTTAGTGATTTAAAAAATAGATTGGAAACTCTTTTTATGATATATCTTCACTTGGATATGCCGTTGGTTAAAGATCCAATGCAATCTATAGATTGGATAATTCATATGGAAACCATTGCTGTTAGAGGTGACGGATATCAAACTCATGTATATGAGGTATTTAAGGAAATGTTTTACCCTCATACAGCTTTTTATCAACAAGAATACGGATATAGTGTGGAGAACCTATTTGATTTCATTATGGATTTAGAAAATCGTGTTATCTGTAAAATTGCAGATCAGAATAATATTTATGGCGCAAAGAAGATGCATGAACGTTGGATTAAATGGGAGGAGAAAACATACGGTTCGGTTGATGGAAATATTAATCTAAATAGTACGCGAGATTACTCGAAAGGTTTGTTTGGAGATTTTTTTGAGGCAAATCCCGATGTACCACACACGGAAGATGGCATGCAATTTCTTCTATATGCGCCAGATGATTATACACAATCTAATAAAATATTTTGGATTTATCCTCAAAATGACATAGAATCAAAAATTCTAAATTCTTTGTCAATGAAATTTGGTGATAATGCGCGTTTTATTGCAGAAGGAGAATTCAAGGGTAACATCATGAATGGACCAAGCATTTTTGAAAAACCGTTCATAAAAGACAATGAGAAATATTATTGTTTTACCCCTATGATTCCTCATAGAAATTTATTTCTTATCGCAGAGAAACTAATGAAACGTAATGCGGTTTACTATCAGAAGAATTTTCAACAAAATTCAAGTGATATTAGTAGGGATAATTATATAGAAAGGAAGGTAAAAGCTGTTATGGAATCATTTCTGCCTAATGTGATATTTTATCCTTCCGTACATTATACAATTATCGAACATGGACTTAGGAAAAAAAACAGAACTTGATATTCTAGGTATTTCAGACAAAGCTAACTACATAATCGAAGTTAAGGCGCATGAACTTTCATATAAGGATAGAGTTGGCTTGGAAGGTGCAAAGACAAAGTTTAAAGCATCTGTGACAGAGGCGTGCAGACAATGTAGTAGAGCTGTAGATTTTATCAATGATTCAGAAAATTCGGAATTTGGGATTCATAATGGTAAAATAACAGTTGATAAGACAAAACCTACATATAAAATAGCTGTAACTTTCCAACATTATTCTACATTACTCGGTCATATGGATGTTCTTGTTCAAGCAGGTTTATTGGAGGATAGATTTCGAGATACGTGGATCGTTTCGCTATTTGATTTGATGGTTGTGCCTGACTTTATTGAATCTGAAGATGAATTCTTATCTTATCTGAACTTGCATAATATTAACACAAATCATATTACCTTCCATGATGAACTTGATGTGTTTGGGCAATTCTTAAATGAAAATCTAGTAAAAAAGATAAAGACAAATAAGCCATCAATGATTATTGGAGGAAGTAGTTACATTGATGAAGAGTATGCTAAAGATTATGAACTTCCATTTAAGGAATGATTTGTTATACTAATGGATGTACTTTCAAATAGGTTTCTTAATAAAGAAAGTATAAATTAGATAAGACATCAGATAGTATATATAGCTATTTAGAGTATTTTCGTTAGAAGTAGAAATTTATTTAAGTGTGTCAAATGAAGAATATGCAAACTTCAAAGACACACTTTTTAATATAATACTTCAACTTTATTTATTTCAGCGAAATCTTGTTCGCCGTTTCGCGTTTCTTAGAATTTACCAAATCAGCATAGATTTGAGTGGTGGTGACATTCTTATGCGTCAACATCTTCGATACTGTGTAAATATCTGTACCTAAAGAGATTTGGATGACGGCGTATGAATGACGAAAGCAGTGGAAGGTTATGTGTTTTCTGATTCCGGCTTCGGCAATCCACTGTTTCAAAGGATGATGAGTCATGGATCGTGTTAAGCCTTTGAAAACTTTTCCGGTGCCCCATTCGCCACACAACTCCAGTGCCTCATGACTGATGGGGAGGGTTGCCTCGGTTTCCGTTTTCTCGGTACAGATACGAATGTAATAGCCTTGGTCTGGGCCGACTTCAAAATCACACCAGTCCAACTTCAGAATATCACTAATACGGAGGCCGGTCATGCAGGCAAACAGGGAGGCCTGTTTCAAGACTGGAATTTTGCAGGGTGTAGCGGCCAGTTTCTTGACTTCATCAAGTGTCAGATACTCTTTCTTGACCTCTTTCCATTCTATCTTTTCCAGAAAGTCGTTCAAGTTCTCGCGCAACATCTTTTCTTTATAGGCTATTTTCAACAGGGCACGGAAGGTAGAATAATAGCCGGCCGCCGAATTTCGTGAGATATAAGCATTGGGATGATTGATCTGTTTGCATTTGAGCAAGTAATCCCTGAACTTCTCGCACAGTTCTACGGTGACATCACCAAAGGTGCATTTGCCGCCGACAAATTTCTCGAAGTGGTTGTAAACACAATCCCATTTCTCATACTTTTCCCGTGCCTTAGTCCGGAAGTAGGCGAGGAAATCTACCTTTTGCTTGTTCTTGTCCAGGAACCCGAATTCTTCATTGATAAGCGACTGGACACGGATACAGCGGATTGCCTCTGCCTTGTTCAGCATATCCTGATTGAACATTCTTTGCTGCTCGTTCTTGGGCTTGGCATAGATGTAGATGCCGAGGAATTCCCGGCGACTCATCTTCATCGTATAAGGATTGCGGATGGCCGGATAATAATCCAGATAAAGAGATATGCGATCGTTACGCAATGGTTTTTGTCTCAAAGTTACGTTGGTGCATGTAAGTGTCATAGCTATATTGTTTTTTGATTAATACTTGTTTTTGTTGCAAATAAAATAGGTGTTCTAATGGTGGTATTTATCACCGGAAAATAACTTTTGCCTCATTCTATCTTTGGAGGCTCAAAGAACTTGTCCAGCTCTGCCCGCAGAATCTTGGTATATTTACCGACCTTGATACGGGGAATATTATGGTATTTCACATAATGGTAGAGTTTATCTCGTGTCAGATTGAATCGCTCCATCGCTTCCGCAATAGTGTAGTATTTGGGCTCTTCTGGGGCCATTAGACCTTTGGCAATGTCCACATGCTTTTTGGAATAATACACCATGATGCCGACTTTCTTTTTGGGAATGGCATTCTTTGATACAAAAGAATAAATGGCCGTTAGTGTCATGCCGAACTTCTCCTGCATGTCTTGTGTGCTGTACCATTCCTTGATTTCAGGATCGGGAGCTTTCTTTGCAAAGTAGTCATCAATATGCTTTTTGCTCCAATAGGTTTTCCCACGGTGAAATGTTCGTGGAATATTATGTTCCTTAGCGATGTGAAATATCCAGGAATCCTTTACGCCATACTTTTCCTTAACTTCAGCGGTGGTATAGAAATCATTAATGGAAGGTTTGTCTCTGACCGGAATCTTAAATTCTATAGACTTATTGAATAAGTTATCAATATCTTCTTTTTTCAATAGAAATTTATATCCAAGTCGGATGGCTTTAAGTTCACCCCTTTTCAGATAGCCATAAAGAGTGGGTCGGGTTACTCCAATGTATGTGGCAGCTTCTGTGATAGTAAGAATAGGCTTGTCTCTGATTTTTGCAATCGGCTTCTCCTTGATGACTTTTTCGACAATTTGGTTGTTAGCCTTAATAGAAGCCTCACGTTTCTTCTGTTTATACAGAAGGTTTGCACATCTGTGCGAACAACAGGTTGTAGTTGTTTTATGCGCAATGAATTCTTGCTTGCACCACGCACAGATTCGTCTGATTTCAATGTTGCTACTCATGTTATTTCTCCTTATTTCTCCAATATTTTTGTATAACTCCGTAAAATCCCGTAAAATGGCGTAAAAGTTCTCCACGACCTTGCCAACGATAATCCACGGATTTTCGTGGTGAGGTACACAGGAGGTACAAAAAATGGCGTAAAAAGGCTTAGCAACGATTATCAACGATACTTGAGCAACAAAAAAGGCGCCCGTAAAGAGCGCCATACTAATCGATTTTAATCGATTTAACTATTTGATAATCAAGTATTTATTTGCCGATGCAGAAGCGGGAGAAGATGGAGCCAAGGATTTCGTGGGTGGTGATTTCGCCGGTGATTTCGCCGAGGTAGTGCATGCATTCGCGGATGTCCTGCGACACGAAGTCGCCCGACAGTCCGGACTGTAGTCCGTCGATGGCACGGCGTATGGCTTCCTGTGCATGGCATAGGGCATCGTAGTGGCGGGCGTTGGTCACGACTACTGCGTTAGGGTCGTTTTCCGGTATTCCGGCCGATTCCACGAGCATTTGTTCGAGGCGGTCAACGGCAATGTCGTTTTTGGCGGATATGGTTATTGCGCATATTCCGTCGGATATGTTTGAGATTTCCGATTGGATTGCCTGTATGGTGTTGTTATCGAGTTTGTCCGATTTGTTGATTACGGCTATTAGCTGCTTTCCTTGGCAGTGCGGCATTATTTTTTCCGCGGTTTCGCGGATATTGCCTGTGGCTTGTGTGCCGTCAATCATCCAGAGAATGATTGCCGCATTGTCGATTTTCTGGAATGTGCGGTCTATTCCGATAGATTCTATCTTGTCGGATGTGTCGCGTATTCCGGCGGTGTCGATGAAGCGGAAAGTGATGCCTCCGAGGTTGATTGTGTCCTCTATTGCGTCGCGTGTGGTGCCGCGTATGTCGCTCACGATGGCTTTGTCGTCATGCAGCAGCCGGTTGAGCAATGTGGATTTGCCGGCGTTGGTTTCTCCAACGATGGCAACCGGAACGCCGTTCTTTATGGCGTTCCCCACGGAGAACGAGTCTGCGAGATTGGTAATCACACTGTCGATATGCTTTGCAAGGTCTATCAGCCGTGTGCGGTCTGCAAATTCCACATCCTCTTCGCTGAAATCAAGCTCAAGTTCCATCAGCGACACGAATTCGAGCAACTGCTCGCGCAGCCCGGCGAGCATCGCGCTGAATCCGCCACGCATCTGGCTGACGGCAATGCGGTGGGAAGCCCGCGACGACGAGGCTATCACGTCGGCAATGGCTTCTGCCTGCGAAAGGTCGATTTTTCCGTTCATAAATGCGCGTCGTGTGAATTCACCACCTTCCGCTGCACGGCAACCGTTGCCAATCATCTGTGCTACAAGTTGGCTTTGTATCCATTGCGAGCCGTGGCACGACAGTTCTACGGTATCTTCGCCGGTGAATGAATGCGGGCAGCGGAAAACGGTGGCGACAACCTCGTCGAGCGTTTCCCCATCGGGATAGACAATCGTTCCGAAATGCGCCGTGTGTGTCGCCGCTTTCCGCAAATCGGCACCGCGCCACGATTTCATCACCGTTTCTATCGCCTTGCTCCCGCTTATTCGTATGACAGCTATTCCTCCGGTTCCGGCAGGGGTGGATATTGCACATATCGTGTCTTCTCCGTATGTCTTGCTTAGTTGTTCCATTCGTTGTAGTCGCTTGATTTTTCTATTCTGTCTTCGATTTCGTCGGGCAGTTCGTAGAACAGGTCGAGTCCTGTGGCCGATTCTACGCTGTCGATGCTCACCATTTGCTGTTCTATTACCTTTTGCCCGCCTGCATTCTTATAGATGAACGCTATGCCCCTGATTGGTTTTGTATAAGGGGATAATACTGCTTTGAAGAACTTTTGTGGTACGGCTACTCCGCTCTTGAGACGGTCATGTCCGGGTTCTACGATAGGGCCTGTAATTACGACTAACGCGCTGTCGCGTTCTGCCCAGTCGCGGATCTTTTCTTCCAGACGTTTCCATCCGCCGCTGTTCAATGAGTGGTTTTGCGGGCAGATATTTGTCATATAGAACGATGCGTGCATCGCGTCGTAGTCCCATTTCATGTCAGCGGGGGGGGAGCCATATGCCCGCGGTCGTAGCCCGAACGTGTATAATCGGAAGGCTCGGGACAGCCCTCCACATCCGTGTCGCGGTCGAATGAGCCGGCCCGTGCCACGTCGCCTCCGGTTTCGCCGCGTGTCAATTCGTAAGCCACGTAGTTAGGTATGCGCAGTTCAGGGTTGAACGATACGGTAAATCCCTTGTATTCCACCAGTTGCCCCGGCATTGTATCGGGCGATTTGACAAGTGTCAGCTTGTCGCTGCTGTCTTCGTTGACGGCATATTCCATCGGGTGCAGCACATCGCTTACTGCCGATTTCAGTTCTGTGCGGTAGTTGTAAGCCCCGGCTATTGCTGTAATGGCGATGATAATGCTTGCCAGCAGTTTTTTCCGGCTGTTTTTATTTTTTCTTTTGTATGATGGTCGTTTGCGTCTGCGTTGAGCCATTGCACTTCTTTTTTCCGAACGCAAAGTTACTGTAAAAATGGGGGTGAAGCAAGAATATGTATTGCCGCCGGAATATGAAAAAGACGGCAAGGTGGTAGTTTTAAGGAATAAAATGTAACTTTGTGCAAAATTTATTATGATGAAAAAGATATTATTTTCGATTGTGATAATTTCCGCTTTGCTGTCTTCTTGTGGTGGCGGAAACGAATTTAAGGTGAGCGGAACGGTTGAGAACGGCGCGAACGAGACTTTGCTGCTGGAGCGTTCGCTTAGCGGCCGGTGGATAGTGATAGATTCGGTAAAGACCGATGGTAACGGCGATTTCTCTTTTGCGGAAGAAGCTCCGTCGTATCCTGAAATATTCCGCCTTGACCGTAAGGGCCGGTATATTTATTTCCCTATCGACAGCATTGACAAAGTGACTATCGAGACCGACACTGCGGCTTTTGACTCGGGCTACAGGCTTGGAGGCACGGCAAACGCGGTGTGGATGATGAAAGTCGACAGCATTTCCCACCAGTTGGCGCGCCTGCCTTTCGGCGATACGGCTTTCAAGGCTGCCAAATTGGAGTTCGCAGAGATGATTCTGGAAGATCCTTCGAGCATAGTGGCTTATTACACGGTGAATAAAATAATAGGCAACCGTCCGCTTTATTCGATAACCGACAAGGAGGACGTGCGTATACTCGGTGCGGTGGCAAACGCCTACGATACGCAGAAGCCCAACGACCCGCGGACGGAGCTGCTTAAAAATATGTTCTTTGCCGGCCGCCGCAACACTGTGCGTCCTGTCGCGCCTACCGATACATTCTATGTCAACGAGTCGCAGATAATCGATATTACTCTTATCGACCGTAACGGAAAGACGCGCAAGTTGAGCGACGAGGCGTCGAAGGGCAATGTGCTTATTTTGAATTTCACGACATATCTTGCCGACGAGTCTCCGGCCTTGAACGCGCGTCTGGCGGAGCTTTACCGCAAGTATTCTTCCAAGGGATTCCAGATTTACCAGATTTGCTATGACGCAAATGAATTCAACTGGAAATCGGCTGCCAAGAGTTTGCCGTGGATTACGGTTTACGATCCGGCCGGAGCGCAGTCTTCTAATTTGTTGCGCTACAATGTAGGTTCTCTTCCGGCCATATTCATAATCAACCGTAATGGAGAATTGTCGGAGCGTGTCATCGACATAAACGAACTCGACACAGCTGTAGCCAAGTATATTTAAAGAGGGCAAAATAAAGATGCGCCGTTGTTCAACACAGCGGCGCATCTGTTGTTTTTTGAGGGTTTCAGCGTTTTATCGCTTTAAGCATTACAGGTTTGGATGTAGTGCCGATTCTAATAATATATGCGCCCGGAGCGAGCTGCGAGCCGTCGACTGTGAGCGTCTGCTGTCCGTCAGTCGTGGTTTTGTACACGCTGTTTCCGGCAATTCCTATTATTTCTACAGATTGCGCATCGTCAGGCAATACTATATTGAGACACGAATCAAATATTGTGGGATAGACTTTCGCTGCTTGCTCCTCAATTGCGGTCACTGACGATATTCGGTCTTGGGTGAGTTTCAGCGTGATTGAGCTTGCTCCGTCGGTGAGCGTCAGCGTTGCCGTGCGGCTTGCAACGCCTTCCGGAAGTTCATCGTAAGCCACCACGATATTGTCCACAGTCAAACCGTTAGGCTCGCTCGTCACGCGGCACCAGTCGGCATCGCATTCTATCGGTGTCTGGTATCCGAAATACGAGAATATCTCGAACGTTGCTTCTCCTGCTTGCGGTCCTACGGTAATTTCTGCGTCCGACAGCGGACCCATCACATGGTGGGCAATGTAGGGCATGATGGCGTATGACGTGTGGTTGCTGCCTGCCGGGAAATAGTCGCTTGCCGCTTTCCATTCGCCGCGTTGTTTGAAATATGCTGTATTGCCTTGCCCGCGGAAAACGGCGGTGGCGAACGATATTGTGCAGGTCTCGTTCTTTTCCGGTATGCCGCTTACCACGATGAAAAATTCATCGTCGATTGTCGCTGGTTTCGAGAACTCGAAGTCGGTGCCTACGAGTGTGTTGCCTTGTGGCATATCGAGTTCGAAAGCGTCCCACGAAGCAAAGTCGATTTGTTCACCGGGCAATCCGTTCTCGCTCTTGCAGAGTGCCACCTTTATGCTTGCAAGCTGGTCTAGCAATTCTTCTGCCTGATATTGCGTGAAATAAACGGTTACGCCTTCGATTGATATGGGTACCGACGGTTTTGAGAATTTTTCCGCATATTCGGTGATTTCCAGATAGTTCGTTCCGGGAAATTCCCCGTACCCATCGTCGAGGTCGAATGTGTAGAGCTTGTCGCCGGGCTGCAGGTTGGTGATGAATCCTTCGTATTCGGCTGATATTTCTATCATGTCGGACGAGCTGCCGTGTCCGTTGCTTACGGTAAGCCCGACAGCTTGCTTGTGCTGGTATGCATAGCTTACCTCAGGATTTTCTTCAGTACTTGTAGTAGTTGCATTCGGCTCTTCCGACACGCCGGTAAATACCCATTCCCAATCTGTAGGGAATCCGGCGGAAGCGTCGTGGTATTGCACTGAGGCGAAAGGCGCAATCATAGGCAGACGTGTCTCGTTATAGCGGAACGTTGCCGGTGGCAGTATCTTCGCAGTCGGGGCAACGCCTGTAACGTTGACGAATCCGGTTATTGTTTTCGTCGATGTGCCGGTGCCGTCGCCTACGGTGAGCGAAACGTCATAGCTGCCGTCGCGAGTGTAGTAAACCTCGGGATATTGCTCCGTCGATTCCGACGGTGTGCCGCCCGGGAAGCTCCACTGCCACGATGTGACATTGCCTTCCGACGCGTCGGCGAATTTGACGGTCTCGCCGGTCATCACGTCAATTGAGGTCACTTCTGTTGCCGTGCTGATTTGCAGCCCGTCGATTATGTAGTCGGCCATATAACCGCCGTTGTCGTAGGCTTCGCTGTTACCGTACTCGAATTTGAATTGTACGGTCTTGCCGGCGTATGCCGTAAGGTCGATGCTGAAATAGTGCCAACGCCATGTCGGGTCTCCTTTGTCGTCGAGGCACGACCAAAGCCGTGTCCAATCCTCGCCGTTCTTGCTGGTGAAGATAGTCATAGTAGCGTCTTCAACAAAGTTGTAGGAATATCCTATGTATCCTGTGAATGTGGCGTTGCCGGGAATTTCGATGGCGGGGCTTATTGCCGATGCAGTGCCTCTGCTGGCATATCTGTAAACTCCTTCTATGAATAGTGATTGAGTATCTTCCGAGTCAATTTCCGTGAAAGGATGACCGCTGTCCTGCTTCAATTCCCACGAGAAGCTGTCTGCATTGTTGAGCGTCCAGCCGTCGGAGCCGCCGTCGAAATTTTCGCTCCATATGGTCTGTTGTCCGCTTTCCGCGCCTAAGATTGTGAATCCGGCCTGCAGGTTGCCATTGCTTTCTACGAGTGCACCTGCGTCGAGCTTCGCCTTGGAGAATGTCAATTGCGCTTCGTTGTGCCGCATTGGGCTGTCGGCTGACTTTGCCGTTTTGACCGGCATCGCCGCGTAGGTTGCCGCTGTCATGGCAAATAGCGAGAATAGGATACTGATGGTTTTCATATTAAGTTGTTTTATAGTTTCCCTCAAAATTACGAATAATCTTTAAATAATCAAAACATTTCGCAATAAATATATAATTTGGATGAGTGGTGCCGTTTTTTGCGTGGAGGTTCGGTATTGGTATGCTGCGGTTGAGAGAATATCTAAGAAAGTTTCGTCTATAACCGAAAAAATGAATACGACGGTGATAATTCAGGTTATAACCGAAAAAATCGCTATCTGCCGGGAAAATTGAGAGCCGGAAGGTGAATCTTGCGCTTCCGGCTCCCGGTATGGTTTCGCTCAGTTTTTTGTCGGGCGTGAACGTATGGCGGTAGGGCTTTCGCCGAAATAATCCTTATAGCATTTTGCAAAATATGAAGGCGAGGTGAAACCTACTTCGTAAGCCACTTCCGAAATGCTTTTATCTTGCGAGGAGATTATTGAGTGCGCTTTTTTCAGTCGTGTGATGCGTATCAGCTCGTTGGGAGAGTAATTGGTGAGCGATTTCAGCTTGCGGTACAGTTGCACCCGGCTCATTCCCATTTCCCGGCCTATTTCCTCCACCGAAAGGTCGGAGTTGGAAATATGTTTTTCTACGAGTTTTTTGAATTGAGTTACGAAATCTTTGTCAATGTCGCAGATGTCCTCTTTTACAAGGGCGGAATTATCGCCGAAATATTGTTTCAGCCGCGAGCGTGACAATATGAGATTGGCTACGCGTGCGCGCAACAGTTCCGAGCTGAAAGGCTTTGCTATATAGGAATCGGCACCGCAGGCATATCCTTGAATGCGTTGTTCGTCAAGCGAGCAGGCGGTAAGGAGCATTACAGGGATGTGGCATGTCTGGATTTCTTGTTTCAGCCGTTTGCAGCATTCTATTCCGTCGATACCCGGCATCATCACATCGCAGATGATGATGTCAGGTACGTATTTCATTGCTTTGCGAATACCTTCCGTACCGTTTGCCGCTTCGATTATCGAATATGTTTCGCCGAGAATGGAGGCGATGTATGTGCGGATGTCGGCATTATCGTCGATTACAAGTACCAATTGCTTTGAAGAGTCGGGAGTGGTATCGTGCCTCTCTTCTTCGAGTATCTCGTTTTCTGCCTGCTTATTGTCGATAGATACGGGTATTGGCAATTGGGATGATGAGCCGCATTCCAATTTCGGAATTTCCACTGTGAAAATTGTTCCGCCGCTTTGTGTGCTGTCGACCGTTATGGTTCCTCCATGCATGTCTACGAAAGCCTTTACAAGGGCGAGGCCAATTCCGGAGCCGGTATGGTGGAGGTCGGTCTTATAGAACCGGTCGAAAATTTTCGAGATATGCTGCGGTTCTATATAGCTGCCTGTATTGGCAACCGTAAACTTTATGTGCGGATTGGCACCGCCGGTTTCTGTCATCTTTACCGTCACATTTCCGTTTTCCGGAGTGTATTTGAAAGCGTTTGACAGCAGATTGAAATAGATGCTCTCCATCTTTGTGCGGTCGGCTTTGGTGACAAAGTCGCATGAAGGGTCGGCATCGAACGTGAAATGTATATGTTTTTTTACAATGGAAGTAGTGAACGAGCCGTTCCAAGTGCTGAAGCATTTGCGTAAATCGAGCGGTTCTGCCACATAGTCCATTTTCCCGTTTTCGTATTTGCGGAAATCGAGTATCTGGTTTACGAGGCGTAGCAGTATTCCCGTATTTTTCTTTATCAGTTCAATTAATTTCCGTTCGTGTCCTTTTATGTCCGGGGAAGCGAGCAATTGGTCCACCGGGTCGGCCACGAGCGTGAGAGGAGTGCGGAAATCGTGCGATATGTTGGTGAAGAACACCAGTTTTGCCTGTGTGGCGTCTTCCAGCTCTTTGGAAAGCCGAACCATTTGCTCATATTGCGATTCGATTTGCGATTTCTGTTCCGACAGTTTGGCGTTGAGCCTGTTTTTTATTTTCAGAGCCTTGAAAGCGAGTATCAGCACTATTACAATCAACAGTAAGATTGCAAGGATGCAGAAAAGTACGATTTTTTGTGTGTAGTAGATGGATATGTAGTTGGTGATTTTTCCGTTCAGGGTCTCTATTTTCTGGTCGAGTTCGGAAATTTGGGCGGTTTGCAGCAGCATGCCTTCCACGTTGACTGAATCGACTATTGTTGTATTGAGCGTGAGGGTTTTGTGGAAATGCCTTTTTTCAAGAATGTTCATACAGGTCTGTAGCACTTTGTCACCGCCTGTGGGGTAGGTGAACGAAGCCGTCAGTATCTTGTCGTGGACGGCTTCCAGACCGAGGCCGTCGCCTGCTATGGCATCTATTCCTATGAATGCTATCTCTTTTTCCCGGTGGTATTGTTTTGCCGCCTCGTATGCACCGATTGCCATCATGTCGTTTTGGGCGAATACCACATCAATTTTCGGGTATGCGCGCAGTATGGAGTCCATTTTTGAGAACGCCACGTTTTTCAGCCATCCGGCATCGGTGACGCATAACATGTTGATTCCTTTTTGTTTCTTCACTGACTCGGCAAATCCATTACTACGCTCCTGAGCAGGTGTTGAGTTGCTTAATCCGCTTAATTCCACGATGTTGATTTCGCTTTTTGCCTCTCCCCATTTGCTTTTGATGTAATTGCCTACCGATTTGCCTATTTCAAAGTTGTCGCCTCCGATGAAAGCGGTGTATTTGTCGGAAAGGATTTTCCTGTCCACGACCACTACCGGTATGCCAAGGTCGTAAGCACGTTCTATTATCGGGGTGAGTGCGGCGGCCTCGTTCGGGGCAACTACTATCAGGTCGACTTTTTTATTAATGAAGTACTTTATGTCTTCGATTTGTTTGCGGCTGTCGTCGTTTGCGGCGCGGAACTCTACATCGACATTGCCGTACATGAATGTTTCGCGGAGTATCTCTCCGTTCATTTGGCGGCGCCAAGCGTCGTCGCTGCATTGCGACACCCCTATGAGGAATTCCTTTTTTTCGTTGGAGCATGCGGGTAGAAGCAACGCAAGCAAGAGGGCATATATAAGGTATGGAAAGTTTTTCATAGACTAAAAAGTATGAAAATAGCGGAGTCGCCCGTCTCTGAGGACAGACAACCCCGCTTTCAGTTTAACGGATTTTGTTGACGATGTCTTCCGGAAGTTTTGGCATCGCTCCGCTGCAAGTACATACGTATGCCGATACCTCGACTGCCAGCTTATGTGCTTCCGCATAGCTTTTACCGGCGAGTAGGGCGGCGCAGAAAGCTCCGGTGAACGAGTCGCCCGCCCCGACTGTGTCGACGACTTCCACTTTCGGTGTCGGCTCGAAGTTGAACGTGCCGTCGGCCGAAGCCACGTAGCTGCCTTTTGTGCCGCATGTCACAATCATTATTTTCAGGTTGAAGTCGTAGATTATCCTTCTGCATTTTTCCTGAAGCTCCAATCCTCCGTATCCGAACATATCGTTGAATATGAGCAATTCGTCATCGTTGATTTTCAGTACGTTGCATTCTTTCAACGATTCTGCGAGTATGGATTTGCTGTAATAGTTCTGACGCAGGTTTATGTCGAAGATTTTCAAGACGTTCTCTCCGCAAGGCATAGCCGCGAGGAATTTGTGGATTGTGTCGTGGCTGACTACGAAACGTTGCGCGAGAGAGCCGAAGCATACTGCCGTGGTGCGTTTCGCAAGCTCTTCAAGACGTGGGGTGAACGGAATGTTGTCCCACGCCACGCCTTCGCAGATGTCGTATGTCGGAACACCTTTGCTGTCGATTTCCACTTTTACTGTACCTGTCGGGAAATCCACGCGCGCGATTTCCGTATTGAGCCCTGAATTCTCCAATGTCTCCATTATCTCATCGCCGAGAGCGTC
>ENA-ORSJ01002063-ORSJ01002063.1-human-gut-metagenome-genome-assembly--contig:-NODE-2063-length-14382-cov-2.958261_pt1 | contig 14382 bp, 10 predicted proteins | sample MGYA00242191_ERZ509158 | MGnify/ENA primary metagenome ERZ509158 (study PRJEB26280, sample SAMEA2338623) | human gut metagenome | biome: human gut; feature: human-associated habitat; material: faeces... | reverse complement strand
ACAGGTTGCTCCACGCGTTTGGCTTCTTTGCATAAGCCGTGCTGGTAGCGTTCGGATCCTTCTTTGTACAGGTGAATTCACCGGAAACCGTCTGGCCATCCGCATCCTTGCCCTGTACCTTCACGGTAACAGTGCCACCGACAGCGGTGGAAGCGCCGACGGTGATGGTGTCGCCGTCCTTATAGGAGCCGGATTTGCCTTCGGAAGTGGTATAGGTGGTGTTCGTAGCGTTGCTCGCGTTCAAGGTGACGGTGGTGGTGTTCGTCTTGAACGACTTGGAACCGCTGGCGGAAACCGAAGCGGAGTTGTCGGTGAAGAACACGCTGATCTTGCCGGCGGGAGCGGAACCGGAGGTAATCTTGCCGCCGGAAACGGTGATCTTGCCGCCGGAGACCTGATCGGTGTAGGAACCGTCATCAAGGGTGGTGGTGGTTCCAGCCAGGTTCTGGGTGTCACCCATGTTGGTGATGGTCACACCGTCGTTCTTGGAGTTGCCATCCTTGATGTAACGCTCGACCATAAGGCAGGAGTTCGCGCCGCAATTGCGCATGTATTCCGCGGCCTTGTTGTTGTTCATGGTGTTGCGGAAGTGGTTCACGGCAACGACCTGCGGATCCTTCCAGCTTGGAGAGCCTGCATCTCCGAGCTTGCTTTTCTCGGCGAACTGCGGCTGGTCGCCGCCGGAGCCGACTGGGCGGTCGAAGTACAGCGGCATGGTCTGGGAGCGGGAACCGATGACGCCCCAGCCCATGGTCATCTGCCACTCGCTCATGCCGGTGGATTCCCTATCGCTATTGGAATAGTTATCATGCGATTCCACCCAAGAGACAAGATTGCTCGGGCTGGCGGAGTTGCTCCAATCGGACAGGGTGCCGGCGTTCAGGTTCTTCGAATTCAGGGCTCCGCGCAGCTTGCTGCCGTAGGAGGATGCGGTGACGCCGCCGCCGTTCTTGCTGTGGCTGGAGAACAGCTTTGCATAGTCGCTATCGCGGGAGATGGAATCCTGCAACACTTCGCCGTATTGGAACTGCGCGCCATTGTTAAGAATGATGTTCCAATACTGGGAGCCGTTATACTCGTCCGGCAGTTCGATGTGCTTGGCCGCATCGAAACGGAACCCGTCCACACCGTCGTTGACCGCTTGCACGAGGAAATCGTGCATCATGTTGGCGGTTTCGGTGTTCTCAGTGTTGATGTCATACAGGCCGAGCAGCTTGCAGTGGGTCACCTGATAGCGGTTGTTCCAATCCTGCACATCACCGTCATTGCAGTCGTGGTGGTAGTACTCGGACTTCTTCCAACGATCGGCGATGGCGCCCCAAGTCGCGGTCATATGGTTGGCTACCACATCGACGATGATACGCACGCCGTACTTGTGAGCCGTGTTGCACAGGCTCTTCAGATCATCTTCGGTACCCATCACCCAGTTGCCGATGGTGGTGTCGGTCGGCTGATATACGTAGTACCAGTTCTCGGTGAAGATCATGCCCTTGCCGCCGTTATGAATAGCGGAAATCGGCTCGGTCTGCACGGAGGTGTAACCGGCTTCGGCAATAGCGGGGATGTTTTCCTCAATGGTTTTGAAGCTCCACTCCCATGCATGCAGGGTGGCGCCCTCGCTCATTTGCTGCGCCAGTCCGTAATGCTTGCGCGCCTGTTCGAACGTGGTGTTTTCAACGGTGTCGGCGTAGCTGTCGCGATCGGTGCTGGCCTGTGCTGCGGTGCTGGCGATTGCCAGTCCGCCGAAGGCGGTCGCCGCGGCGGTGATGCCGACCACCACTTTCTTGCTAATCTTCAGCCCCAGCCTATGCCAGGTCGGTGCGGGTTTCCGATGTTTCATGACTCCTTTGTTCCTTACTGACGGCCCCTTATGACGGGGGTTTATCTTCCCTGATAACGTTTGCTCTATTGCGAACGTATGCTGTATATTCTATACCTTTTGCAGAGTGCTAAAGAGTGGAAAATGGCAGAATGTCAATGAAAATCGTTGCTGCAATAACAATGATTTTTGCAAAAACTTGCCGTTGTTTTTGCAGGGGTAGCCCCCGATTGAATGGCAATTTGTGGATGCGGAATGCGTAACGATTGCAAGTTGTGGTGTGAGGGAGTATTGAAAAGGGGTTTGCAAAAATTTTCAGTGGATGCAAACGTGAGTTCGGGGCTATTGGATAAAGGTTGTATGAAATATATACATAAAACGTTTTCTCTTTCAGGAAAGTTTGCATATAACATCATGCGTAATGGGAATAGATGTTGTGTCGTAAAATCGGGGGTGTGGTTGAAGAGACGTTTACTCCCAAGAACATTATCGTGACCGGTGGATGTGGTTTCATCGGTTCGAATTTCGTGCATTACGTGGTGGACCATCATCCGGACGTGCATGTGACCGTGTTGGACAAGCTCACGTACGCGGGCAATCCGGAAAACATCGCGGGCCTTCCCGAGGACCGTGTGGAATTGGTCGTGGGTGATATCTGCGATGCGGACCTGTTGGACAGGATCGTGCCTGGTCATGACGCGATCGTGCATTACGCGGCCGAGTCGCATAATGACAACAGCATCGCGGATCCGGAACCGTTCCTCAGGACGAATGTGGAGGGCACGTTCCGCCTGTTGGAGGTGGTCAGGAAGTATGGGATCCGTTACCATCATGTGAGCACGGACGAGGTGTACGGGGATCTCGCGTTGGATGATCCGGCACGGTTCACGGAGCATACGCCGTACCATCCGTCCAGCCCGTACAGCTCCACCAAGGCCGCGAGCGACATGCTGGTGCGCGCGTGGACGCGCACGTACGGGATCCGCGCGACGATCTCGAACTGTTCGAACAATTATGGGCCTTTCCAGCATGTGGAGAAGTTCATCCCGCGTCAGATCACGAACATCCTGGACGGTCAGCGTCCGAAGCTGTACGGCAAGGGACTGAACGTGCGCGACTGGATCCATACCGAGGACCACAGCTCGGGCGTGTGGACAATCCTGACCAAGGGCCGTGTCGGCGAGACGTATCTGATCGGCGCGGACGGCGAACAGAATAACATCACCGTGCTTCGCATGATTTTGAGGATGATGGGGCAGGCGGAGGATGCGTTCGATTGGGCGAAGGATCGTCCGGGCCATGACCGTCGGTACGCGATCGATTCGTCCAAGCTGCGCACCGGGCTGGGTTGGACGCCGAGGCATACGGATTTCGAGTCTGGCCTCGCGCAGACGATCGAATGGTACACCGAGAACCGTGCGTGGTGGGAGCCCGCGAAGGCCGCGACCGAAGAACGGTACAAGCAGCAGGGCCAGTGACCGTCCGGCGTCGCGTGTGGATGTCGGGGGTTCGAATCCCTTATCATCCATGCATGCCGCGTGGTATGGGCAACAGCTTCTAGGGGTTGGAGGACGGTACCGTGTACACGTATCTCGTGAACGCGCACTGGAGTCTGGAGCAGAAGAAGGCGCACACGTTCGTGAACCTCGCCGACCCGGAGTTGCATATCGATTGGCCGATCCCGTTGGAGGATTTGGATGAGCTGGGTGATTGGTGAGGGGCATAAATTCGTGAAGAACATCCGATAATCTACTATCCGCTGAGCGTGTTGATGATGGCCGGGATCCGTGACATCCTGATCATCAGCACGCCGAAGGATCTGCCGAATTTCCAGCGGCTTCTGGGTGATGGTTCGCATTACGGGGTGCGGTTCTCGTGCAAGGTGCAGCCGTCTCCGGATGGTCTGGCTCAGGCGTTCCTGTTGGGTGAGGAGTTCATCGCGGGCGAGCCGTGCGCGCTGGTGTTGGGTGACAACATCTTCTACGGCAATGGCCTGGGCGCGACGTTGCGTGGCGCGGTCGCGAAGGCCGAGTCCGGCGGGGGCGCGAGCGTGTTCGGCTATTATGTCGACGATCCGGAGCGGTATGGCGTGGTCGAGTTCGATGAGGATAGGAAGGCCGTGTCGATCGAGGAGAAGCCGGCCCGTCCGAAGTCGCATTACGCGGTGACCGGCCTGTATTTCTACGACGAGCACGTGGTCGAGTACGCGAAGTGGGTGGAGCCGAGTGCGCGTGGTGAGTTGGAGATCACTGACTTGAACCGTATGTATTTGGATGCGGGCATGCTGAACGTGCGCACGTTGGGTCGTGGCTACGCGTGGTTGGATACCGGTACGATGGATTCTTTGTTCGAGGCTGGTGAGTTCGTGCGTACCGTGCAGCGTGCGCAGGGTCTTCCCATCGCGATCGTGGAGGAGATCGCCTTCGAGAACGGTTGGATCACGCGCAACCAGCTCATGGAGTCCGCTGATCGTTACGGCAAGAGCCCGTACGGCCAGCACCTCAAGGGTATCGCCGACGGCGAGATTATGCTCGTGCCGAATCAGAAGAACTGACTTGATGCAGCGTCTTCAAGGCGCCACATCAAGTCAGCTCTGCCTACCAGTATGCCCTAGCCCCGTTGTCCCAGATATCCGTTTTCCCATATTCAAGTGCAGTAATGATGTCTTGATTCAACTTGCTACGCAGGTCATCACAGATTTCCGTTTGGAATAGTGGAATGAAGCACACGTCCCATGTGAGCTTATGGCTATCCGGATCGGGGCAAAACAATATTGCTGTGGCCTGAACCGCTTGGAGGAATTGCTTCGTCTGGGGTTTGTACTCCATCAGTAGGGCGTAAACGTCCTTGCTGATATCCATTAAAATCTTGGTGAGCAGATTACTTGAGATGGAGTCTCCATCAGAGTATCGTTTTTGGCTTTCCTCATCATCGTTTTCCTGCCGTGATTTGCGTGCTGCGACTGTGTTTTTCCTATGTCTATTTCGCGATGGGCCGAATCCTAGTGAGTTACGTCGTGAGAGAGTGAATGCTGCTTTGCAGGCATTGATAAACGTATCTTCATCCGGAATTGTGTCTGCGGCTTCGCTGAGCGCGAATGCGATAGAAGCTACGATGTCGCAAAGTACGTGTGCTTGGGACAAATATTCGCCGGCTTTAGGGGCTAAATCCTTGAAAGAATCAATGCCGTGTCTTTGTACACAAGCGCAAAGTCTTGACACTTGCTGACTCGTCATGGAATTCTCTTTTGCCCAGTGAGGTATATCAATTACTCGGCAATAATCAATTATGGGATGAGTTATATCCTCGCAAAGAAAGAACACGCGCTCAGGTTGTCTCTGCGCATGGATGATTGCCGTTGCTTTATCGTGTGGAATATCGACAATATGGGCTTGGACAGTTTGGATTTTATCAGCAAGAGCCTTCTTATATTTGTCAGGTAGTTTCTTACTGTTTTCGGGAGTAAGGACCATTCTGAGTAATTGGGCGTGTGCGATACCTGCGCATGAACAGATGCAGTCGAATCCATTTGCGAATGTGCAGCTACCTTGACCTCGTCCAGTGTGAATATCTATGAAGGGGTTTTCGAAATTTACCCGGATGGGTAGAGCCATGTTTCTCCTTTCAGCTCTGTTTATTAGATTTCAGCGTTTCGATTACTTTTGGCATATCGGTCCAAGGGGCGTATTCCTGCTCATGATTAGGCGCGAGTCTGTTACGCCCCTGGCGGTTTTCCGTTGTATTGTGCCGGGCTGCATTGCGTATGGCGGCATCGAGATGTTCTTTGTCAATGAGCTCGGTGTTGATGTATTTGTTACGGTTTCCGCCGACAACTTTAGCTTCTGCTGCAGCTGACTCGACATCAGGTGTCAGTGTATAGCTTGACGGGCAAGCCTTCACATAGTCGAGCAGCCAGACCTCGAAGCAAGGATTGGAAATGATGAGTTCGATTCCATTGTCATTGCAGATTCTCGCTGCTTCGCCGTGGTCGTGAAAATCGTCAACATCGACCACCACCCAGATTCGTTCATAACAATCTGTAGAAGTATCTCGCTTGTCTTCCCTCTTCAACTTAACAGCGAGCTTCGCGAGCTGCTTAGGGCTGTTGTTCTTCTGTTGATAGTCAATGATGACATCGTATAGGGACTCAAGCTGCTTGAAATACTGTTTCTCAGTGACTGCTCCGCCGGCCACGACAAGAAAGCGTCTCTTGCGCGGTCGGCGCGACCGTGCGGCTTTACGTCCATGTGCAGGAACGTTTCGCTTTTTCGACATCAGGCATCAACCACATTCACGATCTGGGCGAAAGCGGTATGAAAATCAGGCCGTGGTATGGCGCCGTACACGCCGTTGAGATAGTTCTTACCGATGTTTTCCATATTCCGAATACCCAGATTGGTCACCGGGAACAATTCCGAAACGCCTTCCTTGTTCTTTTCCACAAGCCAGATCTGATCTGGTGCCAGTAAACGCTTTGCCAAACCGGACTGATTGATCAGCGACACGTCATGAGTCGTGAAAATAAGCTGGGAACCGTGAGGATTCGTTTCCGCGTCGGCATACAGCGCCACCAGCTCCTTCACCAGAGCCGGATGCAGACTGGTATCGATCTCGTCGATAAGCGTCACCGACTGCTTCGACAGCTGGCGAAGAGCAAGCGAGAAGAATGACAGCGCAGCAACGGTGCCCCTGGACTCATCATCAGGACCGAATCCTACGGAAGATGATTCGCCGGTATGAGTGAACATCAGCTGGGAAGCGTTCTTGACATTGAATGTCTCATCCACTTTGTTCTCATCCATGCCGAGTTGCTTATGCATCTCTTCCTTGAACTGAGCCCAGAGATCCGGTGGGACGTCCACAGGAACGCTTTTCACGTCACTGATGCCGAAGTCTGCATACCTAATCAATGTGGCCAGATGTTTCGAAAGCGGTGTCTCTTTCTTGAACTCATCCAACAGTGTAGGCTGCTCCTGTTCGAAAGCGCTTGCTTCGTAATAGGCTATGCCACTTTGGAAGAATGAAAATGCCGGCCGAATGGACTCAATACCGGCAGCTGCGGCTGCGGAAAGCAGAAGTGCATTCGGCCTGAGTTCTATGGTCTTGCGTACTTGTGAGCGAGGTCCTTTGAAGGAAGGACCGAATTTCACCCCATCCGTTGAGGAACGGGAAAACAGCAGAGAGGAGTGCGTGGAAAAACGTCCTTGCAGTTTTTTGAAGAAGATGAGATCTTCCTCAAGAATCCGTTCATTGTCATAGCGGAACCAATACTGGTATTTCAGTCCATCGTTCGCGATGAATGCAAGGAAGAACATGGACGAATGCGAGAAAGGATCCTTTCGTAACAGAAAAGGTTCCCTGGGAATAGGACTGCTTGCATCCCCTTGGCTGTAGCTATTTACCACCATGTTGCGCATAGCGCGCAATGCCTTCAGAAAATTGGACTTTCCCGATGCATTGGCGCCGTATATGGCTGCGATTGGAGAATGGAGAGACTCATCAGATTCCATGAACCGTTTTTCGCGAGTCATGGAGAAAGACTGCTCGTCTCGGAAACTCCTGAAGTTCGAAAAACTAAAATCAATCAGCATCTGGTTGCCTCGTAAGTATATTTTGCTCCTTTGATACTGAGATTATATCCAGAAATATACTCATTTTGCAATTTTCTGCTAAAAGCGGTGGTTTCATTGTGCTTATTGTTGCCGTATTGGAGATATCTAGTTACCGTTATACCCATGCTTGCGCGTATCCAGAGCCTCCTTCCAATAGGATTCCCTGGCGAGAACAACGTCTTTAGGCACGGTGAAGTCGTAATGTTCCAGAAGCGTGTAGCGAAAATGCGCCTGCACGTACTCCAACCCGTGCTGTTTCACAATGGCAATCAGCCCAGTATCGTTTCCGTGACCATCGCGGATGTAGTCCTGCCAACGCTGGTATATGCCGTTCCTTCCGGTGGCGCTTCCCACATACAGTTTCCCGTTATCGGTATTGGTAATTACATACACGCCTTGCTGACGGGACAGCGTATTCTTCCAGCTTGCCTTGTCGTTCTCCCGGTAGTGCCCGAATAGTTCGAGGGGGAAGATTATTGTTGGAAAGGATATTGTCAACGTGAGATGGGGAAGTTCAGTGACTTCTGTAGAGAACGCTAATGTGCAGCAGCCTACCGCACCGCAAGGGGTAGTTGAGGAAGCGGATGACGGCATCACTCTGATGGATCTGCTCAAAATCATTCGTAAGCATCTGGCCACCGCGATTATTGCATTCGTGGTGGTGGTGGCAGGCGTGAGCGCCTATACCTTCCTCGCTCCGGCGAAGTATACGGCTACGGCTCAGACCATGGCTACTTACAATGCTTCTCAAAATGGTGTCGACATTAACCAGCAGTCCGCTGGCGGCAGCTACATTTCCAACCAAATCACCTCATATCCGACGCTTGCCACCACTTCGAAGGTGCTTAAGCCGGTCATTGATGATCTTGGTCTGGACGAAACTGTGACGGATCTTGCCGGCCAGGTCACCGTCACCAATCCGACCAACACCGCATTCGTGAACATTGCCGTGGTGGATGGAGATCCGAAGCAGGCCGCGGACATCGCCAATTCCGTTGCCGAATCGCTGAAGAACGTCATTGAAAGCGACCTGTACTCCGGAGATAAGTCCCCGGTGAAGCTTTCCATCGTGCAGAAGGCACAGGTCCCGACGTCTAAGTCTTCGCCGAAGACTGCCCTGTATTTGGCTGTCGGTGTGGTGCTCGGCATCATCATCGGCGTGTTCGCCGCACTCATCAAAGACCTCCTCAACACCAAGGTTGAAGAGACTTCCGACGTGCGCGGCATCGTCCGAGCATCCTCCCTTGGCTCCGTTCCGATGGACGCTTCGCTTGATGATAAGCGCCCGGTGTTGGTGAGCCAGCCCAACGGTGCCATCGCCGAAGAATTCCGCCGTATCCATACGAATATTGAGTTCCTGCAGACCGACCGCACCGAAGGTGTGGGCCAGCTGCTTGTCATCACGTCTGCGCAGCCGTCCGAAGGCAAGACCACCATGGCTATCAACACTGCGGTGGCCCTTGCTGAAGATGGTGCGAAAGTACTGCTTATCGACGCTGATCTTCGCCACCCGTCCGTTGCTCACCACTTGGGCATTGAAGGTGCCGCCGGTCTGGCGCACGTGCTGTCCGGACAGATGGGCCCGAAGGACGTGGTGCAGAGCTACTGGAAGCCGAACCTGCACATTCTGCCTGGCGGCAAGAGGCCGGCGAACGCTGGCGTGCTGCTGGGTTCCGAAACCATGAAGCTCATGGTGGAGCAGGCGCTCACCCAATACGATTACGTGATTATTGATACCGCCCCGTTGACGGTGTCCAACGATGGCGCGGTATTCGGCCGTTGGGCCAAGGGCCTTCTGCTGGTGGTCAGCCGCAACGTGTGCGAGAAGAAGTCCCTGCAGGAGGCGGCCGACACGCTCGCCACCGCGCAGGTGCCGGTACTTGGCTTCATCTTCAATCGTGCAGATCCGAAGAAGACCAATACGCATTCCAATTATTACTATTACTATGAGGATGGTGCGCCGCGCAGCAGCCATCGCGCGAAGGGGAAGAAGCGGCACTGATGGTTCCCTTCTCCATGGAATGAGGGGTGTATGGCAACTGAGAACGATGATTCCCAGTCTATGAACGGTATTTTGTCCAACATATCTCGGGATGTGGTGGACACCAGCTGGGATATTCCTCCGCTGACCTTCCCCAAATTGCAGCCTACCGATTCGGAAGAAGCCGATGGTGCGGATGAGGCTTCGCTTGCTGAGCCCCGCACCATCGCTTCCTCCGTGCCTGCGCAAACGGAACAGCCGGTTTCGGCTGCGCCAACAATCGCGGATATTCCCAGTATGCCGCTCGATACCGTCGATTTCGATGATGCGGTTGCACCAGCCGATGCCGAGGAAACCGCCACTTTGCCACCCCTCGTCTCTTCGACAGATGAACAGGACGTCGAAGCGACTCAGGCCTTTGATACATCAGGTGGCATAACCGACCTAGAGGAGCTGGCCGCGGAAGATCCGGAACATGATCCGCTGAAAACCATTCCGGTCGCACCGAAAGAGCCGTCTGCGGACAAGCGAAAGATTATTGCCATTGTCGCTGCGATTGCGGCAGTGGCGGTTGCTATTGCCGGTGTCATCGTGGTACGCAATCGTATCAATTCGAAAGAACAGCGTGCGGCAGTGGTGGTATGTGAGAAGGCGAAATCCAAATACTCCAAAGCCAACGAAAAACTGCAAAACGCCATCGAACAGGCAACTAGTCTGCAGGGCACTGCGGCAAACCAGGTGGCGGATGCCGCCACAATCGACCAGCTCACTCAGGCCGTGACCAAGGCGCAAAACCTCAAGACGGTCGGCGGATGTTCGGTGCTGCTGTCCGAAACCACACTGCGTGCGCACGCCCGTAGCATGAGCAAGCAGATCAGCAATATCAAAGAACAGACCAAGGCCGTTACCGCAGCAGCCACAGCTGTGGACGCCAGCAAGCGAGCTTTGGAAGTGAATAAGACGACTGCCGCATTGCAGAAGGCCATTGCCGACGCAAAGACGTTGCTTGACGGTTCTGCAGGCCAGGTTGCGGACGAGTCGACACGTGACGCGCTTGCCAAGGCGATTGACGCTGCCCAGAAACTCCTCGATGGCAAAAGCACCGATGTTGCGGCCATGCAGAACGCTTCGAAGGTGATTTCCTCGACTTCTGACGGCGTAAACAAGTCTGTGGCGGAGCAAACTGCGGCCAATGCCCAGTCGAATACCAATTCGAATACCAATAACGGCACTACGAACCGGCGTTACACATATACGTGGCAATTTGGTCCGGGCTCTGGAAACGGTGTGAACGGTGGTGGTTCGACCGGTGGCAATAACAATGGTGGCTCAACCGGTGGTAATGGCGATTCGACCGGCAACGGCAACGGCGATTCAGATACAGGTACTGCTGGCGAATAAGCCATACCGGAGAAGGATTTGGATATAGCGAATGGTACCCCCATAGGTCCCTCTTAATTTCTGGGGGGGGCTGTGGTAAACTGTTTGCCGTATGCAGCTGAAGGGGAGGGAGATACATGCAAGGCGTGAATACCGGTGAATCCGGCGCACCAAACGGCGAGCAAGGTATGAGGACTCAAGAGATTCATATCGTCTCGTCCAATGCGCATCGACAGGCATACGCGTCCATGCAGAATCAGCGTCTGCAAAAGCAGTTCGAGCCGATGACTTTTTCCAATACCCCGTTTCCTGCGGAAAAGGAAGGACATAGGCGCGGCAAGGCTGAATCGACTCCCCGGTGGCGTTTCGCCTTCGTCGTCAGCCTGATCGCCATCGATTTGGCAGTGATGCTGCTTTCGTTGACCGTCAGCCTTGTAATCAACGGTGCTGCTTTCGATGCCATCGGCGATGTGATGCCGTTTTGGCTTTTCCTCATTCTGTTCAGCCTGATTTATTTGCTGTGCTTGGCATTCGCGGGCACATACCACCGCCATGTTATGGCGGACGGCTATGAGCTGTATGCCAAAATCATCAATGCGTCGTTGCTGACCATCATCTCATACTGCAGCCTTGCATTTATTTTCAAACTTGCATTGCCCCGTACTGCGTTGATTATCGCGCCAGTCATCGCCTTCTTCTTGGATATCATCGCACGTTGGCAGATGCGTCAAGCGTTGCATCGTCACCGCAGCAAAGGCTCTTGCAAGTACAGAACGGTGGTCATCGGATCTTCCGATGGCATCAACAAAGCCTTGCAGACCATGCGCAACTGCATGAATTGGGGGTACGAACCAGTTGCTGTATGCCCAATTGAAGCGGATCCAGCTTCAAAAGACGCTTATGTGGTTACCTCATACACACCGGATGCCAATATCGAAGGCTCCAGCAAACTCAAGGTGATTCCTTTCAACTCGGCATTCCCACGTATTTGCGAAAGCCTCGGTGTACAGGAAGTCTATGTGGCTGACGTGCTTTCGCGTGATTCCGAAATGCTGCATGGTCTTTCTCTTGCGGTGGAGTCGCTGGGTATGGAACTTGCCTTGGCGGTCTCCCTGGCGGATGTGAGCGGTCACCGTTTGTATCTGCGAAACACCACGGAGCAGCCGGTTCTGTTGGCTTCCCTGCCGCAGTACACGGGAGCTGCGAACGTAATCAAGCGTTTGCTGGACATCATCGGCTCACTGTGCGCGCTGATTATTTCCTCTCCGATTCTTCTCGGCGTCGCCATCGCCATCAAGCTTGATGATGGCGGTCCGGTGTTCTTCTCTCAGACCCGTATCGGACTGCACGGCAAGCCGTTCAAAATGTATAAATTCCGTTCCATGGTCACCAATGCTGAGGAGCTGAAGAAGAAACTCGCTGAGGAAACCGGGCAGGAAGACCGGTTCATCTTCAAAATGAAAGATGATCCGCGTATCACCAAGGTAGGTCACTTCATCCGTAAGACTTCTTTGGATGAGTTCCCGCAGTTCTACAACGTGCTCAAGGGCGATATGTCTCTGGTCGGTCCGCGCCCGGCATTGCCGGAAGAAGTGGCCCGCTATGGTTCCCTGTATTCCGCCCGACTGCTGGTCAAGCCGGGCATCACCGGTCCGTGGCAGGTGTCCGGCCGGTCGGATCTTTCACAGGAGCAAAGCGAATATTTGGACGTCTCCTACATTGAGAATTGGTCCATCGCTGGAGATCTTGCGATTCTTGCCAAAACCGTGATGGTAATCTTCACTGGCCGTGGATCGTACTGAGCCAATAAGTGGGTTTTCTGTGATTTTCCCTCTGTTCTTGTGATGGAACAGAGGGAAATTTCATTTGGCGGCCGAAAAAAGGGGTGCCATGTGGCACAATAATGCGCTGGAATAGTCAAATTGAGTGCTTAATGATTTGAGGAGCAAAGCATGGGGCAACATGCTCAAGCAATACGGGAAAAACATACGGCACGGAATGTGACGCTTATTGTACTTGCGGTGCTGATCGTGCTACTTGCCATTGCCGCAGTGTTTGGTATGCAACTGTATAAGCAGGCAAAAAGCGTCAAGGCACACGAATCGCAAGCCATATCCTCACTATCCGCAATCAATGACCCTGCAAAGCTCAAGGATGCCGCCGCGTCGCAGGCGTCCATCGCGCAGGCTCAGCAGCAGACGGCGCAGGCCAAGCAGATTGCGCACGGTTCACTATGGAACGTGGCCGCGAAAATGCCGTTCGTCGGCAGTGACATCGCCACTGTGCAAGGCATGACGGAAGTCGTGGACAACCTTGCACAGCAGACACTGCCATCGTTGACCACTGCGGTGCAACAGCTTGCCGGGGCCAATCTTTCCGGTGCGGAAGGGCAACTCAACCTGCAGCCAATCGCCGATGCGCAAGGCAACTTCGACAAGCTCAACCAGCAGGTGCAGCAGCAGAACAAGCAGTATAACAGTCTTGCCGAGCCGAAAATCGGCATGGTGAAGAAAGCCTATCAGCAGGGCAAGGACCAGCTTGACAATATCGCCGATTTGGTCGGACAGGTCAGCAACGCCACTCACATGCTGCCTTCCTTCCTCGGCCAGAACGGTGCCCGCACATACTTGCTGGCGGCACAGACCACATCCGAAACACGTTCCGGCGGCGGCTTGGTTGGCTCTCTCGGCACCATGACTGCAGATCATGGCAAAATCGCGGTGGGGGACTTCCACCCGAATGGTGAGTTCGTCAATGGCAACAACGGCACCGCTGAGGAACATGCGGTATTCAACAGGCCGTTGGGTTTCTCCTTCGACGTGCGAGATACCTTCGCGGTGCCGGATGTTTCCCGCAACGCGGAAATGCTCAACGCTTCATGGCAGCGTTCGCAATATGCCTGCAACATCGACGGTTTGATTTCCGTGGATCCGGTGTTCATCCAGAAAATGGTGGAGATCAACGGACCAGTCACCTTGTCCAACGGCACTGTGCTTACCGGCGAGAACACCGCCGAATACATGCTCAACACCATCTACAAGGACGTTCCTGTGGCACAGCAGGACGAATACTTCGAGTACATTGCCAAAACGGTGATGGACGGCGCTTTTGGCAACATGACTGTGGACAAGATGATGAAGGTGGCGCAAAGCATCGGTGATTTGGCCGAGAACCGCCACTTCTACGCCTACACGTTCCACGATGACGAAGCGAAGTACTTCCAAGGTGCTGGACTCGCCAAGAATGCGCCTGAGAGCGAGACCAATCCGGAAACGGGCATTTACATCAGCGAGCAGAATCCTTCGAAGATGGGTTGGTATATCGACCGTACCAGCGAAGTGACCAAGACAGGTGACAAGACCTACCACGTGAAGTACACGCTGACCAACCGTATGACTTCCACGGAAATGGCTACCTGCACGAGTTACATTCTCGGTGGTGAGCAGAAGGGCGTTGGTGGCGTGCCCGTGGCGCCGAGTGGCACATCCGCGCAGCGTGTGCTGATTTACACGCCTGCAGGTGGTTCGATTGGATCAATCGCCGTGACCGGTGATGTGCGTGACCGCAGCAATGCCACCATGGACGGCAAG
>ENA-ORSJ01002061-ORSJ01002061.1-human-gut-metagenome-genome-assembly--contig:-NODE-2061-length-14386-cov-2.802596_pt1 | contig 14386 bp, 13 predicted proteins | sample MGYA00242191_ERZ509158 | MGnify/ENA primary metagenome ERZ509158 (study PRJEB26280, sample SAMEA2338623) | human gut metagenome | biome: human gut; feature: human-associated habitat; material: faeces... | reverse complement strand
CCATACCCTGTGGCATCACTGTTTTCGAAGTCACTTCCCTATGTCAGGCTCATGAGCCCCTGCTGAAAGCTGCGCATGTGCATATAGGCCTTGGAGGTAGCCATGCGGCCCCTGGTTGTGCGCTTCAAAAAGCCCTGCTGGATGAGATAGGGCTCGTACACGTCCTCGATGGCGCGCACGTCCTCGGAGCAGGCCACTGCCAGGGTCTTGATACCCACAGGGCCGCCCTCGTAGTGGTTGATGAGCACAGCGAGCAGGCGCCTGTCCATCTGATCAAGGCCCTCGCTGTCCACGTTCATGCGCGTAAGCGCCCTGTCCGCCACATCCTTAGTGATGATGGCGCTGTTTTCCTGCAGGGCGTAGTCGCGCACCCTGCGCAAGTGCCTGTTGGCTATGCGCGGCGTGCCCCTTGAGCGCCTGCCTATTTCAAGGGCCCCCTCCTCGTCTATCTCTATGCCGAGTATCCTAGCCGAGCGCGAGACAATGCGTGCGAGATCCTCTGGCGAGTAGAAGTCCAGGTGCAACACTATGCCAAAGCGGCTGCGCAGGGGGGAGGAGACAAGGCCCATGCGCGTAGTGGCACCCACCAGGGTAAAGCGGTCCAGGGGCATCTTGACCGTGGTAGCAGCAGGACCCTGGCCCACGACGATGTCGAGCTTGAAGTCCTCCATGGCAGGATAGAGCACTTCCTCGACGGTGATGGGCATGCGGTGGATCTCGTCCACAAAGAGGATGTCGTTGCGGGAGAGATTGGTCAGAATGGCTGCCAGATCTCCGGGACGTTCCAGCATGGGGCCTGTGATGGTCACGATGTTGACGCCAAGCTCTGCTGCCATGATCTGGGCAAGGGTCGTCTTGCCAAGGCCGGGGTTGCCGTAGAAGATGGTGTGATCAAGGGCACGCCCAAGCTTCTTGGCTGCGCCAAGAAAGACCTGCAGCTGGGAGCGCACATCCTTTTGCCCTATGAATTCGTCAAGGCTTTTGGGGCGAACGTTGTCATCAGCCTTGCGGCTTTCGTCTTCCTGCATGACCATTTTCTACTTCCTGCGCCCGAGTTCCTGCAAGACAGCGCGCAGGGCCGAGGCGACATCAAGGTCCGGCTGGGCGCGCAACACATCCTGCAGGACAGACGCGCACTCGTTTTCCGAGTAGCCAAGGCCCTTCAAACCGTCCAGAACGCTGTGGTACACGCTTCCCACGCCGCCCTGTTCGGCAACCATCTGGGCGCTCTCCTCCATCTTGAACTTGTAGGCAAGCTCGCGGCACACGGTCTCGCCAAGACGCTTGCCAACACCGCTCACTGCTGTCAGCGAGGTGACGTCTGCTTCGGCAACGATCCTGCGCAGCTCTGCGGGCCTGTAGAGGGAGAGGATGCCGAGTGCGAGCTTGGGACCCACCTTTGGAATGGAGGTGAGCAGATCGAAAGTCGAGCGCTCCTCCACGGTCTCGAAAGCGCACAGCCTCAGCATGTCCTCGCGCACAAGAAGGGTGGTAAAGAGGCTGACCCTGCCCCCGACCTGGGGCAGGCCCTGCCTTGTCCTTGCGCTGACTTCCATTTCGTAGCCAACGCCCCCGTCAGTCACGACAATGATGGCTTGCTCGGACACATGGGCAAGACGCCCTTCCACATAGGCTATCACGACTTTTCCTCTCCTCTACCTTGCAAGGGACTGCACGCTTGATCGCTAAAAACAGGATTCTAGCGCTCGTAGCCTGGCAAAACCACGGTGGAGTCCGAATCCCCGTTGCCCTTGGGGCAGTGCTTTTGCAGATGACAAATCTCGCAGCCACCGCGGAAGGGGAAGAAGGTGACAACGGCAAAGCGGCGGCTCAAAACGTCGAGGTCGTCCCTGTAGCACAGATCAAAGTCCGCGAGGGCTTCACGCAGGGACTCCGTGGGTTTGGGTGCTGGCGCACAGCCGACCGTCTCCACCTGGGGGATGAGGGAATTGACACTCTGCATGCACAGATACTGGGCCAGGGAATTGGCAAGGTAGCCTTCGGACGGGGTCTTGTCCCAGGTCTCGTCCACGTAGGTTTCGACCTCTTCGGGCAGCCACACCAGAAGGTAGGAGATCTTGCCGCAGACCATCTTGTACACGGAAAGCTTCTGTAGCCACTCGTCCCACAGGGTAGTCATCTTGTTCATGACCTTGCCGTCGACGCGGGTTTCCTGGCTCAGTTCCATGAAGCCCATCATGTCGAATTCCGGCGTGCACTCAAGCTTTTCCACGCTGCAAGCACCCATACCATTCCTCCTGAAAGTGCCCTGCCTGTTTTTGGGGATGCTCCCCTTGGGCAATACGAAAAGTGAGGTACAGGATTAGGCGCCCTGAGGCAAGAGCCGGAAGAGAAGGGATCGGGGTGAAAGGAAAGGGAACGGAATGAACAGGAAGGACGGAGGGGCTTTGCACGAAAACAGTGCTTGACAGACAGGGCGCGGGCGGCAAAGAATGCCTGTCCCTAGCATAACACCTGATATCCCAAGCCCAGTCGCAGGGAGGAGAGTATACTATGATGAAGCAGAAGCTGATTGTGCGCACCGACCCGGACCTGCCCCTGCTCCCCTTGCACGGCGTCATGGGTGGCGTCACCCAGGCCGGCGAGATAGAAATGCTGATCTACACGGACGTGGACGCGCTGCCTGCCCCAAGGGAGCTGCTCCTTGCAGAGGACGGTTCTTTGGTGAACGAGGAAAAGGCGGACGACAACAGCACTGAGCCCACCAACGGAGAGGTGCGCCACATCTTGCGCACTGTACACGCGCGCACGGTCATGACAGGCGATCAGGCGCGCCTTGTCGCTTCCTGGCTTTTGAAGCAGATTGACATCCTGGAGGACAACGAGGCAGCACGCAGGCTGGGACCCGAGGACGACGGGCCGCTGAGTCTGGACGACTTCGCGGATATGGCGGAAGGCCACGAAGAAAAGGAAGGCCTGAAGAAGGGCAGGTCCGGCAGGGGAAGAAACAGCAAATCGCGCCAGTGATACCCCTGGGCTCTTGTCCCCAATCTTTCATGCCCCCTTGCGAGGTCCTTTTCCTGTTATGAACTACCACATAGTAACCTTTGGCTGCCAGATGAACGTGGCAGACTCCGAGTGGATTGCCCGCTCCCTGCAGGACATGGGAGGCGTCGAGACAAATGTCCGCGAGGCTGACGTGATCCTTGTCAACACCTGTTCCGTGCGCGAAAAGCCGGAACACAAGCTGCGCACTGCCTTGGGACGCATAGCCCAGGAAACCGGGGGCAGGAAGAATGTGCTCGTTGTCGTGACAGGGTGCGTAGCCCAGCAGCTTAAAGAGACAATCTTTTCCTACTCCCCCCAGGTGCGTCTTGTGGCAGGCACGGACACGGTGGCGGCAATACCCGCAAACATAGCCTGGCTTCTCGAACATCCCGAAAGGCACATGTGCACTGCGGGCTTTGAAAAGGACATGGCCGAGCGCCCTGCCCCAAGGACAGGCCACACAGGTCCTACGGCCCTTGTGAACATCATGCAGGGCTGCGACAACTTCTGCACCTACTGCATCGTGCCCTTCACAAGGGGCAGGCAAAAGTCGCGCGCGTCCAAGGCCATCCTCGACGAGTGCAAGGCACTCCTTGACCAGGGGGTCAGGGAGATCACCCTGCTCGGGCAAAACGTCAATGCCTACGGCAAGGACAAGACTGGGGACGGCACAAGCTTTGCTGCACTCTTGCACATGGTGGCAGAACTCGATCCCGACCTTCGCCTGCGCTACGTTACCCCCCACCCCAAGGACATGGGGCCAGAGGACGTGGCAGCCTTTGCGGACATCCCGAACCTCTGCCCAAGGCTTCATCTGCCCATGCAGGCAGGGGCAGACAGGGTCTTGAAGCGCATGAACCGCCGCTACGATCACGCGGGCTACCTTGCCCTGGTCGAAGATTTGAAAAAGGCAAGGCCAGACATAGCCCTTTCCACGGACATCATCGTGGGCTTCCCCGGGGAGACGGAGGAAGAATTTCTCGCGACCATGGACATGGTCAAAAGATGCAACTTCATGAGCAGCTTTTCCTTCTGCTACTCGGACAGGCCAGGCACAAGGGCCTCCACCTTCCTGGACAAGATCCCCCAGGGCATACAGCTCGATCGCCTGCAGCGCCTGCAGGCCCTGCAGGAAGACCTCTCCCAAGCCTGGCTAAACGAACGTCAAGGATGCGAGACCACGGTGCTCATCGAGGACACAAGCCCGCGCCAAAACGAAAACGGAAACGAGACAAGCTGGCAGGGGCGTGATCCCTACGGGGCACTTGTGCACGTAGCTCTGAAGGACCCGAACCCTGTTGGCAAGTATGTACGCGTGCGTGTAACCCACGCATTCAAGCACAGCCTGCAGGGAACGCCTGTCTAATCCCGAATACTTTGCCTGAAACGGCAAGGGCCGCCAGATACCGGAATACCGGTGCTGGCGGCCCTTGTTTTGTCTGCCCCAAAAGCCTTACTTGAGCCTTGAGGCAAGGTCTGCGGGATTGTCCAAAACCACGCCGTCTACGATGAGGCCGCTTGCCTTTTTGAGCTCGTAGTAGCGGCACACCTCGGATGTCTGGAAGAGGTTGATGTTGCCGGCCTCGTAGGCATAGGTGGCAAGATTCGACTGCTCTGCTGCCGCAACCCTGGGCTTGAAGCACTTCTCCATGGCCACAAAGACCATGGGATAGTCCTTTCTTGTGAGGACTGCGTCGTACTCGTTGTGGAAGGGTCTTGCCTTGCCCTGTTTCTTGAGCCCCTGCTTGATGCTGTCCCAGCGCTGCATGGCCCAGGTAACGTAGTCAATGGCCTGGCCCTTGCGCTCGCGGCATGCCCAGATGGCAAGGCCGGTCAAATCCGTGGCGTAGAGTTCGGCACTCTTGCCAAAGAGCACGAAGCGGGCGGACGCGTCAGGGGTGCTCTTCGCGACACGTGCCACCTGCTGCCAGATCTGCCTGCTCTTCGGATCGGCAAAGTCGATGACAACCAAGACCTCGTGGCGGGAAGCAGTGCTTCCCTTGAGGATGGGATAGATCTCCTCCTTCCAGTTGGCCCTGTAGGCTGCGTCCGCTGCAATGGAGCGGGGGGTGCCGCCAAGGGCAGAGAGGATCTTTGCTTCCTCGCCCTTCACCTGACGGGTAACGGGCAGGGGTTTTCCGGTGTAGGGATTGAAGGCATTGGCATCGGCTGCCTGCACGCTTGTGCTGCCGAAAAGAAGGGCCGAGGCCAGGGCTGCCAGAAAAAATTTTTTGTGACGCATGGGTTCAGTACCTGCATATGACGCAAAACAGGGTGGAGAAAAGGGTCCCGCACTTTTGGGGGGACATGGGCGTTCTTTTGCCCCTATCCTTGCACGGGATCAAGTCCCGGTTTGCCGCTCCCGCTCTATCCAGCCTGAAGCCCTGTCCCAAGCCTTGCCATGGCCGTGTCCAGATGGGAGAGCCAGATGTCCGCGTAGGCCTTGTGCTGCAACACCCCTTCCTTTAAGGCCACGCACGCATGTCCCCGCTCCTCAAGGAAGGTTTTCAAGGAATCCGGGCCTTCCCCTGCTATGTCCTCCAGGGTGTGCTTGCCTACCGAGGAGAGGAAGGGGACAAGGAAGACGCGCTTTGAGGAGAGGTTGGGAAGAATGCCCTGCAGGGGCATGTCCCCGGAAAGAGTTGCCACGTGCACAAAGGGGTCAAAGGCTGCAAGAAGGCGCGAGAGGGAAGCGTAGCGCGCCTGGGCCTCGTGCGAGGCGCCGTGCCCCACAAAGACCACGTCCTCGTGCATGAGCCTCGCTTCCGGCAGGTGCGAGAGCATGGCGCTTGCGCAAAGATGCACGTCCTCTATGCTTGCAAGGAGAGGGGCTCCCACGCTCACGGAAACCCCAAGCTCCCTTGAGACTGTCTGGGTCAGCCCTTCGACCACCTCGTTTTCCGTGGCAGGAACGATCTGCAAGGGCTGGGCAATGATGGGACCAAAGCGCTCAAGCACAAGGCGGCGTATGGCCTTGACCACGGAGTCGGACTTGCGGCGAACCTGCAGGGCAAGGCGGCTGCGTATGCGATCGGAGGTGTAGGCCCAGCGCACAGGAAAGCCAGGGTAGCGCTCCCGCACCCTGTTTTCGAAATCGTGCAGGACACCCAATCCTCGCGCAGCACAGGAGCCGTAGGCTATGAGCAGTATGGCAGGCCTTTGTCCTGAAGCATTTGCCTTTGTTGTGACCCTTTCCAAATTGCCCCCCAAAAGTCCGGAATGCCCCTTTCGGGGGTACGTCCTGCATGGTCTTCGGTGCAGCAAGGCGCATGGCTGCCATGCAGGTTCTTGCTAGCACGAACAGGGGCTTTTCTCAACGAAAATCCCGACAAAGCGCAAGTTGTGCGGCCTAATTTTGCGGTCTTGCGGTTTGACGCTTGGTACAGGCCGGGATAGCATGGAGATGGGCGCACAAAAACATCATGCATCTCCCGCATTCCCACAAACCTCAAAGCCCGCAGGAAGGACCCCATGGCACTTTTTGGCGCAAAACCAGAAGCGGAAGGAAAAACCGGCAAGATCGGGAAGCTCGGCAAGCTTGTCAACAGGAAAAACATCGTCTTTCTCATTGTCATGCACGCCGTAAGCTTTGCCCTCATCTACCTTTTGTGCGAGCGTTTTGGCGAACACGAGCTTGTCCTGCACGGCAACGTGGAGATCCGCCAGGTGGAACTCTCCTTCCGCGTGGACGGCCGCATAGAACAAATCCTTGTGGACGAGGGCATGCGCGTGGAAAAGGGGGAGCTTCTCGCCCGCCTTGAAAGCGACATCTACAAGGCACGCCTGGATGCGGCCAAAGCCGCGGTGGATACGCAAAGGGCCCAGCTCGGCAAGCTTGAGGCAGGCTACCGCGTGGAAGAGGTGGAACAGGCAAGGGAACAGGTGCGCTCTGCAAAGGCCCAGGCGGACTACGCAAAGATTCAGCTTGACCGCATAACAAGCATGCACAGGCAAAACGCCATCTCGCAGCAGGCCCTGGACAACGCCCTCTCCTTGGCAAGACAGAGCCTTGCCAACCTCGCAGCTGCAGAACAGGCCAGGGACATGCACGAAAGGGGCTACCGCAAGGAAGACATCGAGGCCCAGAAGGCCACTTTGGCTGCGGCCGAGGCGGACCTTGAGCTTGCCCGCATAGCTCTTGCCGACTGCGAGCTGCACGCCCCGTCCTCTGGTGTTGTCCTGACAAGGGCCCAGGAAGAAGGCGCCATAGTGGGCCAGGGAAGCCCCCTGCTCACCCTTACTTTAAGCGATCCCGTGTGGCTGCGCGTCTACGTGGACGAACCCAACCTCGGGCACGTGAAGCCCGGTGCCAGGGTTCTTGTGTGGGCGGACTGTTCGGATGCGCCCTTCGAAGGCAGCATTGGCTACGTCTCGCCTGCCTCGGAGTTCACGCCCAAGAACGTGGAGACAGAGGAGGTGCGCACCTCCCTGGTCTACCGCGTGCGCGTGCTGGCAAAAGATCCCGAAAACATGCTGCGCCAGGGCATGCCAGTGCGCGTGACCCTGAAAGACAAGGGATAGCGCCATGTGCACACCCGGTGTGCCAGACAGTTTGCCCGACAGTATGCCCGCCAGTTTGCCCGAGAGCACGCAGGCCGGTACGCAAGTAAGCGTGCGTGTTCGGGGGCTTTGCAAGTCCTTTGGCAGCCACATGGCCCTGAAGGACGTCTCCTGCACCCTGCCCAGGGGCTGCATCACGGGCATTGTTGGGCCGGATGCTGCAGGCAAGACCACCTTTTTGCGGCTTTTGGCAGGACTCTTGCGCCCGGACAGGGGAGAGATAGACATTTTTGGCAAGAGTCCTGAGGAGCTGGTCGCAAGCGAGCCCAACCGCCTTGGCTACATGCCGCAGAAGTTCGGGCTCTACGAGGATCTAACAGTTCTTGCCAATTTGCGCCTGCACGCAAGGCTGAGAGGCCTTGAGAAGGAGCGCGGAGAGGAAATCTTTGCAAAACTTCTTTCCTTCACTGGCCTTGCCCCCTTTGTGGAGCGTCTTGCCGGGCGCCTTTCCGGAGGCATGAAGCAAAAGCTCGGCATAGCCTGCGCCCTTTTGGGGCAGCCTGACCTTTTGCTCTTGGACGAGCCGGGCGTTGGCGTGGATCCGCTCTCGCGAAAGGAGCTGTGGACCATGGTGGCAGAGCTCGCAGGCCAGGGCATGACCATACTGTGGTCTACGGCCTACCTCGACGAGGCAGAGCGCTGCCCGCACATCCTCATGCTCGACGAGGGCCAAATCCTCTACGAGGGGGAACCGGGGGCCTTTTGCGCAAGGACCTCTGGCCGCGTCTATCTTCTCCCGCAACGGGAGGGAGGAAGACAGGGCTTTTTAAGCTTCTTTGAAAGGGAGGGTGTGGAGGACGTGGTCGTGCAGGGCTCCTCGCTTCGCCTTGTGCTGGCACAGGATGCGCCGGACAGCTTGCGCTCCGAGGTCAGGGCCAGGGGAGAGGCAGTTTCCCCGAGGCTTGAGGACTCCTACATGTCCGTTCTTGGCGGCATAAACCGCACCCCCTCCCCCTATGCGACAGGCCTTTGCAGGGAGGAAGGGGATACGCCGGCCATAGAGGCCGAGCATCTGACAAGGATGTACGGCACCTTTACGGCAGCAGGAGACATAAGCTTTACCGTGCGCCAGGGCGAGATCTTTGGTCTTCTCGGGCCCAATGGCGCAGGCAAGTCCACCACCTTTCGCATGCTCTGCGGCCTCACAAGGCCCACCTCCGGGACCTGCAGGGTGGCTGGCATAAACATGCTCTCCTCAACCAGCAGGGCAAGGGGACAGATAGGCTACATGGCCCAGAAATTTTCCCTCTATCCGGACATCCCCGTCTGGGCCAATATCCGCATCTTTGGGAACCTCTACGGCCTTTCAAAAAACGAGCTTGAACAAAAGGGCAGGGAGCTTTCGATGGCCCTTGGCCTTGACGGGCATCTTTCAGACATCACGGGCACCCTTTCCCTGGGCCTCAAGCAGCGCCTGGCCCTTTTGTGCGCTACGTTGCACGATCCGGCAGTGCTCTTTTTAGACGAGCCCACCTCGGGCGTAGACGTGCGCACGCGCAGGGACTTCTGGAAGCACATCCTTGCCATGACAGGCAGGGGCACAAGCGTGCTTGTCACAACCCACCTCATGGACGAGGCAGAGTACTGCGACACCATTGCCCTCATCTACCAGGGAACAATGATTAGCCTGGGAAGTCCCGACGAGCTGAAAAAGGCCTGCAAGAGGCTCACCGGAAAGGCAGATCCAACTCTTGAGGAGGCCTTCATAGCCCAGATCGAGCTTCACAATGCACGCCACAATCTGGAAGGGAGGGAAAAATGACAGAATCTTCCCCGAAGGGCACAGCGGGCAGCGCAAGGCTCTGGCAAAAGCAGGTTATGGCCCTTATTGCCAAGGAATTTGCCCAGATAGTGCGCGATCCGTCTTCCTACATGATAGCAGTGCTCTTGCCTGCGCTCTTCCTCTTTCTCTTCGGCTACGGCATAAGTCTTGACCAGAGCCTCTTGCGCATTGGCATACTCGATGAGAGCAAGACCCAGTCCTCCACTGCCCTTGTGGCGGATTTTTCCGCCTCGCCCTGGTTCAGGGTACAGCCTTGCAACAGCATGGAGGAAGTAAACCTCGCCATGCGCTCATCCGCAATCCAGGGCTTTGTGCGCATACGCGAGGACTACGAGCGAAGCCTTGCCCAGCTTGCGGCACAGCATGCGGGAGGCGGAAGAGGGGGCGGTGCGGCCCTTGCCGAAGCACGGGCAACAAGGGAAATTCCCGCCAGCCTGCAGCTTGTGGTAGACGGGACAGAACCCAATTCCGCAAGCTTTTTGCAGGCCTACGCGCAAAGCGTGATCCAGGGACACATCAGGGGCCTATTGCAGGAGAAGAACATTGTGCTTCCGCAAATCGGCGTGCAGGAGCGCTTCTGGTACAACCCTTCGGCCAAGAGCGTGAACTTCCTTGTGCCAGGCTCCATCACGGTCATCATGACCCTCATTGGAACCCTCTTGACCTCGCTTGTCTTTGCCAGGGAGTGGGAGCGCGGCACCATGGAGGCCATGCTGGCTACACCCGTAACCCGCCTGCAGCTCATCTTGGGAAAGCTCATTCCCTACTTTGCGCTTGGCATGTTCTCCCTTGTTTTATGCACGGTCCTTGCCATCCTGGTCTTCGACGTGCCCTTCAGGGGTTCCTACCTGGCCCTCTTTGTCATCTCCTCCATCTTCATGCTCTGCGCTCTGGGCCAGGGCCTTCTCATCTCCGTACACATGAAGGGGCAGCTTGTGGCAGCAGAGGCAGGGCTTTTTTCGGGCTTTTTGCCAGCCCTGCTGCTCTCGGGCTTCATCTTCGACGTCTCCTCCATGCCTCCCATCCTGCAGTGGCTCTCGGAACTTTTGCCAGCAACCCACTTCAACCTCTGCATCCGCACCCTCTTTCTGGCAGGGACCATACCCTCTGTCCTTGTGCCAGAAACCATTTGCCTTGCGGGACTTGCAGCCCTTTTGATGCTGCTTGTCTACAAGGGCCTCAAAAAAAGCATAGAATAATCCCATAGAGTAGCCCCATGTTCTCCCTGCAACGCCTCTGGGCCATAGCCTGGAAAGAGCTCATGGTCCTCTTCTTCAACAAGGTTTCGCGCATCCTCATCATCGTCCCGCCCCTTGCGCAGATAGTCATCTTCGGCTGGGCTGCGACCATGGAGGTGCGCAACGTGAGCTTTGCTGTCCTTGACAGGGACCGCGGCCTTGGGGCCGAGCGCGTAGTAGGCGCCGTGCTTGGCTCGCCTACCTTTGTGCGCATGGTGCAGGTGGCAGACGAGGCCGAGATGCGCAGCATCATGGACAGGGGGGATGTGCTCTTCACCCTGGTCTTTGACTCGAACTTCTCAAGGGATCTTGAGGCAGGACGAAATGCCACCATGCAGATCCTCCTTGACGGGAGAAGATCCAATGCCTCCCAGATCGCCTGCCACTACGTCACGAACATAACGAGTTCCCTTTTGTCCAGTGGGGCAGCGCCGGGTGTAGTTGTGCGCAACTGGTTCAACCCGAACCTGGAATTTCAGTGGTTCTTTTTGCCCAACCTCATAGGCATACTCACCTTCATGCTGGGACTTGTGGTCACTGGCCTCACGGTCGCTCGCGAGCGCGAGGTGGGCACCTTTGACCAATTGCTGGTCACACCCAGCACGCCCACAGAAATTGCCCTTGCGAAGCTTGTGCCTGGTTGCGTCACAGGCCTCATACACGGAACACTCTTTCTGATAATCTCTGTCTTCGGCTTCGGCATCCCCTTTGCGGGCTCCCTCATCCTGCTCTACGTCTCGCTTTTGGTCTTTGCCCTGGCCTCGGGGGGCCTTGGGCTCATGGTCTCCTCATTGTGCCAGACACAGCAGCAGGCGTTTCTAGGTGCCTTCACCATAGGCGTTCCCTGCATCCTCATTTCCGGCATGCTCACCCCCATACACAATATGCCAGGGTTCCTGCAGCTTTTGAGCGAGCTTGTGCCCATGACGCACTTTGCGGTGCTGGTACAGGGGGTCTTTTTGCGGGACATCACCTGGGCCTCGGCGTTTATGTGCCTTGGGAAGATCGTGCTTGCCGCTGCAGTCAGCGTGTCTGTTGCCGTGTGGATGTTCAGAAGGAGGACGTAAGGGACTTCCAGGTACGGGGCGATACCGCATGGCGCGACCTTGAGCATCAGGCAGGCAGGCAGGCAGACTGTACTCGTGGTTTGTAGTGCTAAGAGGAGATCCAAAAACTATTCTGGGGAATACTAGTGGATCGGTATGTTATACCACAGCACCATGCCAAGTAGGAGTGGTATCACAGATGTCGTGAATTTTCTGAGGAGACAGTGCCGCCCTGAGTTCATCAGGTTGCGTGACTTGCATAACGCTTCTAATCAGGATTGTTGAGCAGGCAACACTGACAATTGATTGACAATTCTTATGTTTTTGGCAATATCTTGTCCTCACAGAGCGCCAACCCTTTATCCACGCAAATCCGCGTTCAGCAACCCATCGCCTGGCCTTGTGACCTTCTATCTTTTTTTTCTCTTCACCTCTAGATTGAATATGACTTTCATAGCCATAAATAAACGCTATAATTTCAGCTGGTGCCCCATAATACCCCTTGTCTAAGCATAAATTCATTTTTATGTTATTTTCTTTTGCAAGATAAATAGCTTTTTTACGTGCTTCAATAATAGTATTTTCAAGTAATTTCATATCATGAACATTTGCCCCAGAGATAACAAATCCAATAGGATACCCATTTGCATCAAATTGAGCTGAAATTTTTGTTCCTTTAAAACCTCTGTCTGTAGGATTATGTCCTAAAGCTTCATTATCATATCCAATATTTCTTACAGGTGCTTGACATTTTGTTGCATCGACTGATTGCCATGAAAAATCAAAACCTACTTTTTCATTAAAAACTCTACAAGTTATAGCATATAATAAATCAAATATCCCAAGATCTGTCCATTTTTGAAATATATTATGAGCAGTAGATCCTTTAACTTTACTTGTTTCGTCGTCAATCATTCTCCATTGAATTCCAGTATAAAATTTTCGTAAAATTACCTCAAATGCATCACGAGTAGGAACTCTAGGACGACCAGTTTTCTTTGGTAGATCTAATACATTTATTATTGGTTCTGCAATACAGAATAAAAATTCCACAACAGATAAGAATTCTTTATTTGTCATACAATCTCCTCCAAGTTGCATTTATATTTTGCAAAAATGTAGTTGATTGTAAATAGTTGACAGTCGCAATATAGTTTTCTATAATATAAAATTTTAATTTAATCAAACACAAGCTCTTACGATATTGCAATGTTTATTATAGAATAGTTTTTGGATCTCCTCTAAGTGTTTCTATTCCCGCTCGTCTTGCATAGATTGCAGCCGACAATCCGGCAGGCCCTGCGCCAATTATTACAAGATCATATTTTTCCATCTTTTTTCCATACATTTAAAATTGTGTCGAACAAATGTATTGTTCGACACAATTTTATTTTAATTATAAAACTAATAATCTACAGTAAGAATGTAAGGAATGGCATAGTAAGAGTAAGTACAACTACCCATATCAATAGATGGCGGAATGTCTTATCATAGTCTTCAGCTTCTGAAAGAATAAGAGCACCACCAATATGGAAAGGACTAGAGCACATAACGACCAAGCATGCAGAAAGTACACCCAAAGAAAGGCTATTTGCCAGTATATCCATGGAACCAGCCATAGATTTTACAGCAACTGGAATGACCAATACAAGAACTGCAATAGAAGAAGATTCGAAATTCGCAAGTATTGTTCCAATAATTGTAACACCAAATCTAACTAGAGAAGGATTTTCTATACTTACAATATAATCACCTATTACTCGCAAAACACCAAGCTTTTCAAGAAGTCCTACATAAATAAGTACACCGGAGATCATTATTACGATACCCCATGGTAACTTACTCAATACGGTCTTAGACTTGATACGAAAAGCAATTTGGAGGATCATACCGATTGTAAATGCAGTAAGGCCAACATCGAACTTTAAAAGAGCTAAGAGAATAAACGTTATCAAGCCAATGAAAGAACATACCTGGTAACGAGTAAGAGGTCCTGTTGAATTTTGGGAATCTTCATTAGCATTGCTCTGTGCTACAGGGCGTCGAATAAGCTCAAGACCACCAAAAACAAAGAATGCTACAATTGCAACTACAATGGCTACAATACCTTGAGAGATGAATAACCAAAGTGGGTCAATGGGTATTCCTGCATGTGCCGCCTGTTCTGCGACGAGGTTACCCCAAGGATTGAAAAGAGTAAAACCACCAACACAAGATCCCTGAATCAAAATGATACCCATCAGAGTTGGGCTGATACGCTCGCGCTTGGCAATTTCCAATGCTACTGGAACAGTGATTGCAAATGCTGCTGCAGGTAATGCTCCTACTGCGCAAATAATTGCAGCCAAGATATGAATAATCCAAGGCAACAGATAGACTCGCCCTCTAGCAAGAGCAATGGCTTTCTTGACAATAATTGCAGCAAAACCACTTTCTTGTACATGATTCCATAGATACATTACACCGAGAACAAGCAAAGCAAGCTTGGCTGGAAAAGATCCATATAGTGCTTTAAGAGGCATATCAGAGAATAATGCAAGTATAAAACTTGCAGGAATCATAATAAGGCCAAGATTTATATGTTGCCAAAGGCTAATACCAAAAACAAAGGCAAGCCAGATTAAAGCGATAATTTGTATTGTATCCATTACTTAATTCCATAAACTTTTATATTATATTTCATAAATCATATAGATATATTATGTTCTTTAATTTTACGCCATAATGTATTTGTACTTATACCAAGTTTT
>ENA-ORSJ01002059-ORSJ01002059.1-human-gut-metagenome-genome-assembly--contig:-NODE-2059-length-14397-cov-8.194673_pt1 | contig 14397 bp, 13 predicted proteins | sample MGYA00242191_ERZ509158 | MGnify/ENA primary metagenome ERZ509158 (study PRJEB26280, sample SAMEA2338623) | human gut metagenome | biome: human gut; feature: human-associated habitat; material: faeces... | reverse complement strand
CCCGCATTCCTCCCGGGGCTCAAGCCCCGGGCTTCCTGCGGGAAATTCTGTGAATGTCAAGCGCCCCGATGATATTGGTCTTACCTGAGGCGTTGGGTCCGTAAATCACGGACGAGCACAGGCCGCGGACCGTTTCCTTTCCCGCTTTTTCCGAAAACACACTGTAGTCAAGTCCTTTCTGTTTGGGTGCGGGTTCCATGGAAAACACAAACGGCTCCCGGAAAGACTTGTCGTTTGCGGCAGAAAAATAAAGCAACATGACAAATTCCCCTGATTTTGCAGAAATTCTGCAAAATCACCTTAAACAAGGATTTCAGCTTTTGCCGCTTTGGACCATTGTCTGCCGATTTGTCCGGACAACAAAAAAGCGGCCGGGAAAACCTGAGTCTTCTCAACCGGCCGCTTTTTCTGCTTCGAATAAAACTTAAAGCACGTAGCGCGACAAATCTTCGTTGCCCGCGAGTTCCCCGAGTTTTTCCACCACGTAGGCTTCGGTGACTTCTAGCGTCACCGTGGCGGTGTTGCCTGCCTCGTAGCTTACGTCTTCCAAAAGCTTTTCCATCACCGTGTGAAGCCGGCGGGCACCGATGTTTTCGGTGCGCTCGTTCACTTCATAGGCGTAACGCGCAATGGAGCGGATCGCTTCCGGGGTAAAGGTGACTTCGGCGCCGTCGGCCTTTAAAAGCGCCTGGTACTGCTTCACAAGCGAGCAGTCCGTCGACGTGAGAATCTTTTCAAAGTCTTCGGCCGTCAGGCTCTTTAATTCCACGCGGACGGGAAGACGCCCCTGAAGTTCCGGCACGAGATCCGAAGGCTTGGAGAGGTGAAAGGCCCCCGAAGCAATAAAGAGAATATGGTCAGTCTTTACCCAGCCGTACTTCGTGCGCACGGTCGTGCCTTCAATCAAAGGCAGGAGGTCGCGCTGCACGCCTTCGCGCGAGACGTCGGCGCCTGATACGTTTTCCGCGCCCTTGGCGATCTTGTCGATTTCGTCGATAAAGACAATGCCGTTATTTTCCACATTGGCAATCGCGTCGCGGGTGGTCTCGCCCTTGTCAATCAGTTTTGCCGACTCTTCATCGGTGTAGATGTCGAGCACTTCCTTTACGCTCATGCGGCGCTTTTCACGGTTTTGCTGCTGCATCTTTTCAAAAAAGCCCTGCAGCTGATTTTCCATGTCGTCCATTCCGTCGGGTGCAAGCACGTTAAAGACGGGACCCTCGGCAGGCACCTCGGCTTCCACGGTCTTGTCGTCCAATTCACCGTTTCGGATCTGCTCGCGGAAACGCCGGCGGGCCACGCTCTCGGCGGGCCTCACAGGTGCGCCGTTTTCATCGGTCACGGCCGTTGCGGGCGGCACGAGAAGATCAAGCACCCGCTCAACCGCCGCTTCTCTTGCCTGCACCTGCACTTTTTTCTTCTGCGTCTCACGCATGAGTTTCATGCCCGCTTCCATCAGATCCTTGATGATGGATTCGACGTTGCGGCCGACGTAGCCCACTTCCGTAAATTTCGTGGCTTCGGTCTTTACAAACGGGGCATCGGTGAGTTTGGCAAGGCGCCGGGCAATCTCGGTTTTACCCACACCGGTGGGCCCGATCATAAGAATGTTTTTGGGCGTGATTTCCGAGTGCAGGGGTTCGGCCACACGCGAACGCCGCCAGCGGTTTCTCAGGGCCACCGCCACAGCGCGCTTGGCATCATTTTGTCCGACGATGTACTTATCGAGTTCGCTCACGATTTCGCGCGGCGTCATCATTGCATTGGTCATAGATCTTTCGTTTTTTTGTTCGTTCGTCAGAGGATGGTCTTACTCAGGCCTTTTTGGCCTCAGGCGCCTCACCTACGGTTTCCACCGTGAGGTTGTGATTGGTGTAGATACAGAGGTCGCCCGCAATCGTAAGCGACGCGCGCGCAATGGCTTCCGCGCTCATCTCGGTGTGTTCCATAAGGGCCCGCGCCGCAGACTGCGCGTAGGCGCCGCCCGAGCCGATCGCGGCAATGCCGTGCTCGGGTTCAATCACGTCGCCGTTACCCGACAAAATCAGGGTCGTGTCCTTGTCCGCGACAATCATCATGGCTTCAAGGTGCCTTAAGGCCCGGTCGGTGCGCCATTCCTTGGCCAGTTCCACCGCGGCGCGCATCAGAATCCCGGAGTGCTTCTCAAGTTTTCCCTCAAAGCGCTCCACCAGCGTAAAGGCGTCGGCCGTGGCGCCCGCAAACCCCACCATGATGCGGTCATGATAGACGCGGCGCACCTTGCGGGCCGTTCCCTTAAAGACGATGTTGCCGAGCGTGACCTGGCCGTCGCCCGCCATCGCGGCGACGCCGTTGCGGCGCACGCACAGAATTGTGGTTCCGTGAAACTGTTCCATTATTTTTTCGTTCGCAGTGAATCAGAAGCGGACACCGTCAAAAAGTGTGCGGCCCGCTTTAAACACCGCAGATTAAGAAACTTCAAAGAAAAAGGGAAGGTCTCGCAACCTTCCCTTGCAACTTAGCACCCGCACGGGCGCCTCAGAATTCGGTTCGAACAGGCAATTAATCCCCGAACATCTTCTGCTTGAGTTCGCGCCGCTGCTGCGCTTCAAGCGAGAGAGTGGCCGTCGGACGCGCCAAAAGCCGCGCCGCACCGATGGGTTCGCCGGTTTCTTCGCACCAGCCGTATTCGCCGTCTTCGATGCGCTTAAGGGCAGCCTGTACCTTTTTCAGCAGCTTCCGTTCACGGTCACGCGTTCTGAGTTCCAGCGCGTGCTCCTCTTCGATCGTGGCACGGTCGGCAGGATCGGGCACAACGGTCGTCGCACGCAGGTTTTCCGTCGTCTTGTCGGCATTGTGCTGAAGTTCCTTTTCCATGACGCTTAACCGATGCTTGAAAAATTCCAGCATCTTGTCGTTCATGTAGTCCTTATCGGACATTGCCAGGACTTCCTGCTCGGTCAAAAGTTTCTTCGTTGCCATGACGGTATCTTTGAAAAAACAATGGAACCCACAGCCGGCGGCTACGGGACGCATTCAGCAAAAACAAGGGAACTGCAGGCTGCCGGAAGACAGCCTTTTCAGGTTCGAAACGCGGTACCCGCAAGGGCTTTTCGTGGATCGACCCAAACTCCCCGTTTCTTTAAGGGTGCAGACAATAGCACACTTCAGCCGTTTTCAGCGAAAAATCAAAGAGAAACTAATCTATTCCTCTGATAAACACGTTGCAAAGCCCTCCAAAATCGCCTTCTGCGGCAGGTTTTTGCCGATGATGACGATCTTGTTGGCGGGCTTTTTATCGCCCCAGGTGCCCAAAACGTCCGCCGAGCACACCATATGAACGCCCTGCAGCACGCAGCGGCGGTCGGTCTGCTTGAAGTAGAGCACGCCCTTGTAGCGGAGCATATTCTGCCCGTAAACGGCCACCAGACTCTGGATGTACTGATCAAAGCGCGGTGCATCAAAGGGGCGGTCGGACTCAAACACAAAGGCGGAGACGTCATCGTGGTGATGGTGATGCACGCCCGTTAAAAACGTCGGATCAATATCCAAAACGTCATTCATGTTAAAGCCGCAGATGTTGAGAACCTTCTCCACCGGGAGGTTTCCCATATTAACCGGCTCAATGGGGCAGCGCGGATTGATCGCAATCAGGCGCTCCTTGAGTTTTTCCACGTCTTCGGGCTTTACCAGATCGGTTTTGCTGATGAAGATGCGGTCGGCAAAACCCACCTGATCCTTGGCTTCGGGCTGCTCGTCCAAGGTCTGCATGCCGTGCTTGGCGTCAACGATCGTCACGACGCCGTCGAGGCGGTAAAAGCACGCGACCGCATCGTCCATAAAGAATGTCTGGCACACAGGGCCGGGATTAGCGACCCCCGTTGTTTCAATCACAACGTAATTAAAGTCGATTTCGCCCTTGTCGCGGCGGATTCTCAGATCCGTGAGAATCCGGGAGAGGTCTCCGCGGATCGTGCAGCAGATGCAGCCGTTATTCATCTGAACGATCTGCTCCTTGCCGTTATGCACGAGAAGCTCGTTATCGATCCCCTCTTCACCGAATTCATTTTCGATGACGGCGATCTTGTACTTGTGATCCTCACTCAGAATCCGGTTTAAAAGCGTGGTTTTACCGGCCCCGAGAAAGCCCGTCAGAATGGTGACCGGAATTTCAGGTTCAGGTGCGAGCCCGAGGTTATCTTCCTGCATGACTGTGTCCTCATGACGCGAAAGACGCCGCGATGACCCGCTGGCGTCCTTCGTCAAAATCGTCGGGGAAAAACTTCTCCCCCAAAAAAGTTGTCTGGGATTATGCCGCGGGTAAAGCGCCGCGGCACGCCCTTTTTGTAACCGCTATCTCATGAGAAGATGCAGCCCCTTTAAGTACTCCCCTTCGGGATAGGTCATCAGAAGCGGGTGATCGGCTCCGGCCGCAAAGCGCTCCAGCGCCCAGACGTCCTTGCCGGAATCAATGACGGCTCCGGCAATAATCTTCTGAAAGAGATCCGGGTCAATCGCGCCCGAGCAGGAGAAGGTAAAGAGGTGGCCCCCGGCGTTTAAAAGCTTCAGGCCGTTAAGGTTGATGTCCTTATAGGCGCGGGCCGCCCGCTCCACGTGAAAGTGGCTTGAGGCAAATTTCGGGGGATCAAGAATCACAAGATCAAACGTTTCACCGGCGTCGCGCATTTTCCGGAGCGCCTCAAAGACGTCGTCTTCGACCCAGCTTAACCTGTCGTCGCTAAACCCGTTCATTTCGGCGTTGCGTTTGGCCTGGGCCAGGGCCTCGGCGGAGCTGTCAACACTGACAACGTGCGCGGCCCCGCCTTTGACAAGCGCCAGCGAAAAGCCCCCGGTGTAGCAAAAGCAATTAAGAGCCCGCATCGGGCGGCCGGTTTCCTTTAAAAACGCGGCCGCAAGCTTTTGTGCTGCAAGCCGGCTTTCGCGCTGATCGACGTAAAACCCGGTCTTGTGCCCGACTCTCACGTCCACGCCGTACTTCACGCCGTCTTCAACGACTTCAATGACTTCGGGGGGTTCGTCTCCTGCCAAAACCCCGGTTCTCACCGTGAGCCCCTCGCGCCTGCGGGTGGCGGCGTCCGAGCGGTCAAAGACCCCCTTGGCGCCCGTGATGTCCATCAGGTCGTCAGCGATTTCCCTTAAGTGCATCTCAGCCCCGGCGCTCTGAAACTGCGTCACCACCCAGTCGCCGTACTGATCGACGATAAGGCCCGGAATGCCGTCGGCCTCACCGAAAACAAGGCGCCGCGCGGTGGTACGCACAAGAAGCGGCTCACGGGCCCTGACGGCCGCCGCGAGTTTGTCCTTAAAAAAGGCGGGCGACTCAACCGGGGCCTTTTCGTCAAACGCCCACATGCGCACGCGCAGGGTTGAACTCGGCGAATAGGCGCCAAAACCCAGAAATCGGCCGTCAGAGGCCAACACCCGCACCGTTTCGCCGACGCCGGGTTTGCCGGCCACGCGTCCCACCGCTGTGTCGTAGACCCAGGGGTGACGTCTCAGAAGGCTTTTTTCCTTCCCTTTTTTCAGAAAGACTTCCAGCATTTTCTTTTTTCCGCAACGCAAAATCAGGCCGGCATCACCGGCAGGTTGTCCGTTTCCACGGTACCTTCAAAAACGACTTCCGCCGGGCCCGTGAGATACACGTGATGCCCGGGACCGGCCCAGGAAATCCGGAGTTTTCCTCCGTGCATCGTGATTTCCACGGCCCCATCAAACATGCCGCGGCGCATCCCCGTCACAGCCGCCGCACACGCCCCGGTGCCGCAGGCAAGGGTTTCTCCGGCGCCGCGCTCGTAGACCCTCAACCGCGCCTCAGAGCGCGACAGGGCCTGTAAAAAACCGATGTTGATTTTCTGCGTGAAGTCCTCGTCCTTCTGAAGCGCTTCTCCGATCGTTTCCACGCAGGCGGTTTCAGTGTCCCCGCAGACCATCACGGCGTGGGGGTTACCCATCGAAACGAGCGAAAGCCAGACGTCGCCTTCAGGGGTTTTCACCTGCCAGAGCGTGTCTTTATCGCGCGTGAGGTGCGAGTGCCCCTCAGACTTAAAGTGCACGGCCTCGGGCCCAAACGCGGGCTCCCCCATATCAACCGTCACGCGGCCGTCGGCCTCAACGCGCGGCCGAATGATGCCCTTCATGGTTTCACAGGCAATTTCGGTTTTATCCGTCAAACCCAGATGCCGGACGTACACGGCAAAGCAGCGCGCGCCGTTGCCGCACATCTCGACTTCGCCGCCGTCACAGTTAAAGATCCGGTACTTAAAGTCCGCCTGAGCTGTCTCGGGCTTTTCAACCACCAGCATCTGGTCACAGCCGATGCCGAAGTGGCGGTCACAGAGCGCGCGCACGAGTGCGGGCGTAGCGTGAAAGGGCTTATCCCAGGCATTGATCATGATGAAATCGTTGCCCGCACCCTGCATTTTGGTAAAGGAAAGACGCATGCGTGTGTCTCGAAAAATATTTAATAGAGGGGCTTTGCGCCCTCGGGCCGCGTTTTAAAGCGCCGGTGCGTCCAGAGGTACTGATCCGGGAGCTTGAGAATCCAGCGCTCGAGTTCGGCGTTGATGCGGCGCGTGTCGGTCACGTCGTCCCCGGTGGGGTAGTTTTCCCAGGGCTCACTGATGTGTGCCGTGTAGCCCGTTTCCGTCATCTCCGCCACGCAGAAAAGGACTTTGGCTTTTGTGGCGTGCGCGAGCCTTCCGCACATCGCAAGCGTTGCCGCCGGCTCCCCGAAAAAGGGCACAAAGACCGCATCGCGGGCGCCGAAATCCATGTCCGGAAGATAGTAAAAGGGAAGCCCCTGGCGCATGGCGCGCACAACGGCCAAAAGATCCCCCCTGCGGTGCTCACCCTTGGCAATTAAAACCGGATCGGAAAAGCGCCGGCGGCCTGCGAGCGCCGCCTCATCCCAGGCGGCATTACGCTGCTTTTGGTAAAGCGACACGCCTCTCACATGCAGGTTAAAGGCAATGCCCACGGCATCAAGCCCCACAAAATGCGGTGCCACGATAATAAGCGGCCGGTTGGTTTTGTCCGTCACCCGCTCAAGCCCTTCAAAGGTGACGAGCTTACCGACCGCTTGCGCCGACCCGTTCCAGAGCACCCCGTGGTCAAGCGCTGCACGCGCCAGGTGCACATAATTGGCTTTGGCAATGGCGCGAAGCTCCCCTTCCGTCTTATCTGGAAAGCAGACCCTGAGATTGGTCATCGCCACGTGACGCCGTTTGGGAATACCGACCCAAAGCACGGCCGCCACGACGCGCGCCAGGACCTTTCGGGCCCCGAGCGGCACATGAGCAAGGCTTTTGACGGCACCGATCCAGAACCGGGCCGCCAGATCGGTGATCGACAAAACGAAGACTCCGCAAAAGTGGCTTAGGAATCCCGTCATTTTAGCCGCTGAGATCGTTTGGTTTTGCAACAGACGCTGTGGCGCGCAGGCTCTGCGCGGTATAGTTAGCGCCTCACACAGTCTGAGGCGCTCATGCGCCCGGACTCAAAAGACACGAGTCCGACAACCGATACCGGAAAGCGCCGAGTCCACAATGTCTTCTTCTCTTACTTACTTTTCCGGCCGTGCAGCCCGCAGGCTGCGCAAAAGGGTGGCCGCCGTCCTGATGAGCACCGCCCTTGCCGCGGCATCGGCCGCCTGGGCCGCGGACAAACCGGGCGACATTGAGGCTGATGCCCTGCGCTCGGTTCTCACTGCTGAAATCGCGCTGCAGCGGGGGCTTTATCCCCAGGCCTGGCGGCAGTTTATGAATGCGGCGCAAAGCCTCAAAAACGCGGAACTTGCCGGGCGCGCCTATGACGCCGCGAGTGCTGCCGGGAACACCGAAAACGCGCAGATTGCGCTCGAACTCTGGCACACGCTTGATCCCAAAAACAGCCGCGTGGTGGTTCTCACTGCCTCCAAGGACCTTGCAAGCACAGAGCCGGACGTGCGTGCTGCGGCCGAAAAGCGCCTTACGGCAGAACTCAAAAAGACAAAGCAGCCCACGATGATGCTTGCGCGCATCTACGATGCCGCGGGGCCCGAGGCTGACCGCCAAACGCTTTACACCACCCTTGAGCGGCTTGCCGCCAACGTAAAGAAAAACGCCCGCATTGAGCTACTTCTCGCCGCTGCTGCGGACGCCGCAGGCTACAAGCGCAGGGCCGCGCAGCACGCCGTCAAGGCGAGTGACTACGCTCCCGACGACAGTCAGATTCTGATGAGCGGCGCGGACTTTGAGTACCGCGTCAATCCGTCGGCCACGACGCGGCGTCTCACGGAGTTCTTAAAGCGCTACCCCGACGACATTACGGTAAGAACGGCGCTTGCGAAGTCCCTCATCCGCACGGGGACGGTTGAGGACGTCAAGCGCGAATTGGACATCATCAACCGTAAGGACGGCACGAGCCCGCAGACCATGTTTGCGCTGGGCACGATTGCCGAGGAAGCGGGGCTTTTCACCGACGCCGAGCTCTATTACAACAAGTACCTGGTGGCGGTTGCCAAGGCCGAAAACGGTGAGCAGTATCTGCCGGACGCCGCGTACACGCGCCTGGCGATGGTGAAACTCCAGCAGGGCGACAAAATGAAGGCCGTCGAGTGGTTTGCCAAGGTCGAAAAAGGCGACAAATATCTGCCCTCTAAAATGAAGCAGGCCGAAATTCTTGCCGACATGAACCGCACCGACGAGGCCTGCCGGGTGCTGCGGGAAATCCGGGCCGATAACGGGAAGAAAGCACAGTTTCGCCTCGCCTGCTCCGACCTTTACATGAAGGCGGGCCGCACCAAGGACGCCTATCAGGCGGCGGATGAGGCCCTTAAAACGGCGCCGCACGAACCCAATGTCATCTACCGCACCGCGATGCTTGCGGAAGCCGCGGGTGAGGCCGCCCGCGCCGAAGCGCTTTTAACCCACTACATCGAAATCGCCCCGGGCGACGCCAACGGCTACAACGCCCTCGGCTACATGTGGCTTGAGCGCGGCGTAAAAACCAAGGATGCCGCGCCTCTTATTGAAAAGGCCATGGAATTATCCAAAGGCAAAGACGGCTACATCGTCGACTCCATGGGGTGGTTGAGGTACCGCCAGGGCAAACTCAAGGAAGCCGAACAGTACTTGAGGCAGGCCCTCTCGATGAATCCGGACGTGGACGTGGCGTTGCACCTTGCAGAAGTCTTAGCGCGCCTCGGAAACCACACGGAGGCCGTAAAGTATCTTGAGGCGGTTTTAAAAGCCTCGCCTCAAAACGTCACGGCGCAGCGCCTGATGCAGACCCTCAAAGCAAAGGGGGAACGTCAATGAGCGCCGTTACTTACTCCCGCCGCACCGTGATTGCCGCTGCCGCGGCGGCACCGCTTTTGATTTCCGGCTGCGCGGGCCTTGTGATGCCGGATTCGCGCGTTTATTCCGGGCGCTTTTCCTTAAAGCTCACCACACAGAAAAAAACCGAAACGGCCGCGGGCAAATACCGCCTCGTGAAGTCCGGCGATGCGTATGAGCTTGACCTCATGACGCCTCTGTCCGGTGTTTTGGGCCGCGTTTACGTGACGCCCACTTCTGCCCGCGTGGAACGTAACGGTCAGGAGGATCTCACCGCCCCGAATGAAGAGATCCTCATGCGCGAAGCCTTCGGGTTTTCGCTCCCGGTTGCGGTGCTTGCCGACTGGCTTGAAGGGAAAGCGAGCCCCCGTATTCCCCACGAAAAAGAAACGCTCGGGCGCTTTACGCAGGCAGGCTGGACCCTGCAGTACGTTGCGGCGGGCGAAAGCAGTGCGGTCTCTGTTTTAAGAATGCGCCGCAGCGATCCGGGCCGCGCGATTCTCATTGCGCTTACCGTTGAAAAAGAGAATTAAGTCATGGCCGTCACCCCTGTCGTCTGCCCGGAAACCCTCGCGGCCGTACCTCTTCCGGCCGGCAACGTTGAAACCGTGACGGTTCCGGCGCCTGCCAAACTCAATCTTTTTTTACATGTCACCGGCAGGCGCGCTGACGGCTATCACCTGCTTGAATCCCTTTTCTGCCTTGTAACGCTTGCGGACACCCTGCGTTTCACGCGGCTTGCTGCCGCCTCCGGTGTGGTGCGCACCGGCGATATGGCCGAAGCCGGGGAAGCCGACCTCTGTGTGCGTGCGGCCCGGGCCCTTGAAAAAAAGACCGGAAAAAACCTTGACGTTGAAATACACGTCACAAAGCGCATTCCCTCAGGCGCCGGAATGGGCGGGGGGTCAAGTGATGCGGCCTCAACGCTTATCACACTTAACCGCCTCTTTGCCCTGGGGCTCACGCGCGATGAACTCATAACCATTGCCGTAACGCTCGGCGCTGACGTCCCCTTCTTTGTGTTCGGACAAACCGCCTTTGCCCGGGGTATCGGTGAAATTCTCACGCCCGTTACGACGCCCGCGGCGCGCGTTGCGCTTGCGATGCCTTCGGTTCCCACGGCCACGGCCGGGATTTTCGGTGACCCGGAACTCAAGCGCGATACGCCCTCTGTGTCCGTTGAGGCGCTCACTTCCGACATCCAAGCCCACTGGCCCCGCCTTTTCGGGCACAATGACCTTGAAGCGGTTGTCGTAAAGCGCAACCCCGACGCCAGGCGTCTCATCGCTGCCATGGGTGCGGGAGCCCGCATGACGGGATCGGGGTCGGCTGTTTTTGCCGCGGAAGTGTCGGAAGAATCCGCTCTCAAGCACCTCAAAAACCTCGCAGCGGGCGACGCCGGATGGACCGCCTCGGTTCTCGCGCGCCACCCGCTTTATGACTGGCTTTGAGGTTTCCCGCAAAAAACCTGTAAAATGCCGACTCCTGACAGGGGGGTAGCCAAGTGGTAAGGCAACGGATTTTGATTCCGTGTATCGTAGGTTCGAATCCTATCCCCCCTGCCAAATTCGAAATTTTCCAAAAAGACTTGACAAGCCGGAAAATTTCCGTACCATTCGCGTCGTCGCTGAAGTCATCGAAAGAGAGTTCCTGCGCAGACGGGATAACAACCCATACGCAGGCGGTGATGCCCCGATTCGTTAACGCGGGCGCAAGCGAGTGAAACCCGCAGGCCGATTGACGCCTGGCGGGTTTTTTGATTTTCTGCGCCTCCGAAACCGGCTTTTCCCGTTTTTTTGCGGCGTGTTGAGCGTTGATTCAAAACGCCTTCGGTGTTAAAATCTTGCGTTTTCCGGAGAACGGCACCGCTGCTTTCCGGCCGATTTTTTCCATAACAACGCTTTGCAAGCCTGACGCGTCATATCCGTCGGACGGGTAAATCAACCAAAAGAGCTCACGATCATGGTTCCTGTCGTTCCTGACAGCCTGAAGGTTTTCTCAGGCAATGCCAACCCCAAGCTGGCACATGCGGTAACCCAGTACCTCAACATTCCGCTCGGCCGTGCGACCGTCAACCGCTTCTCCGACGGGGAAGTGATGGTGGAAATCAATGAAAACGTCCGCGGCAGCGACGTTTTCGTGCTGCAGAGTACCTGCGCCCCCACCAACGACAACCTCATGGAACTCATGATCATGGTGGACGCGCTGCGCCGCGCCTCCGCGCGCCGCATCACGGCCGTGATGCCCTACTACGGCTACGCCCGCCAGGACAGGCGTCCGCGTTCCGCGCGCGTTGCAATTTCCGCAAAGGTTGTCGCGAACATGCTTCAGAGCGTGGGCGTTGACCGCGTCCTCACGATGGACCTGCACGCCGACCAGATTCAGGGCTTTTTTGACGTACCCGTGGACAACATCTACTCCACCCCGGTGCTTTTGAACGACATCCTCTCGCACCAGTACCCGGATCTGATGGTTGTCTCGCCTGACGTCGGAGGCGTCGTGCGTGCCCGCGCAATGGCTAAGGAACTGGGCGTTGATCTCGCGATCATCGACAAGCGCCGTCCGCGCGCCAACGTCGCCGAAATCATGAACATCATCGGCGAAGTCAAGGGCCGCACCTGCGTCATCACCGACGACATCGTTGATACAGCGGGGACGCTGTGCAACGCCGCGGGGGCCCTGAAGGAGCGCGGTGCCAAGCGCGTTCTTGCCTACGCCGCTCACCCCGTCTTCTCCGGCAATGCCGTTGAACGCATCACCAATTCCGCGCTTGACGAAGTGGTCGTCACCGACACCATTCCGCTGCGCCCCGAAGCCGAACAGTGCCCCAAGATCCGCCAGTTAAGCTGCGCGCCTCTGGTGGGCGAAACCATTTCCCGTATTGCACGGGAAGATTCCGTAAGCGCACTTTTTAACGAGTAAGACGTTTCGGAATGACCGAGTGTCTGCCGCTGGTCGCGGCGGCAGACTGTTTTTTCACTTTTATTCAACCCCTACAAACGGAGTTAACTCAAATGAATTTCACCGCTGTCTTGCGTAAAGAGCAGGGAACGAGTGCGAGCCGCCGCCTGCGTCGCGAAAACAAAGTGCCGGGCATTGTCTACGGCAACAACGTTGACGCTACGCTTATCGCGCTCGATCACAACGAAATCTATTACGACCTGCAGAAGGAAAAGTTCCACGCTTCCATCCTCACGATGCAGCTCGACGGTAAGGATGAGCTCGTTGTTCTGCGTGCTTTCCAGATGCACCCCTACAAGCCCCAGGTTCTGCACTGCGACTTCCAGCGCATTGACCCGAACAGCGAAGTGACGATGCGCGTGCCGCTGCACTTCTTCGGCGGCGAAAACAGCCCGGCCGTCAAGATCGACAAGGGCTTCATCAGCCACCTCGCGGGCGCTGTGGAAGTTGCCTCCATGCCGCAGAATCTGCCGGAATTCATCGATGTGGATCTCTCCGGCATGACGAGCCAGACGACGCTTCGTATTTCCGACGTCAAGCTCCCCGAAGGCGTGCGTGCCATCACCCCGGATCTGCCGATCGCCACGGTTACGGTTATTACCGAAGAAACGGCTGCTGCGGCTGCGACTGCCGACGGTGCTGCGCCCGCTGCGGCTGCCGCCCCGGCTGCTGCTCCCGCCGCCGGCGAAGCAGAAAAGAAGTAATTCTTTACCTGCCGCGTGCCCGCGGCACGGCACCCCTGCGGTACGTGCCCGGGCAAAATACGCCGCGACAGCCGTCAGACAGAGTGCTTTGCCATTCTGTACGGCCCGCGGCGTTTTTTTATGACTGATTTATTTTCCGGACTTTTTCTTATGGACAACGCCTTCAGTGCACTCGGCCTTTCCGACGCCCTTGTGAGCGCTTTAAGTGAAATGGGGTTTGAAGAACCAACCCCCATTCAGACCGCCGCGATCCCGGTGCTCATTTCCGGGCGCGACGTGCTCGGCCAGGCCGCAACCGGCACGGGTAAGACCGCTGCCTTCGGGCTGCCGTTAATCGAGCGCTTTGTTCTTAACAAAAAGCCCGGGCGCCCCGCAATTCTTGTGCTGACACCCACGCGGGAACTGTGCCTGCAGGTTGCGGAGAGCTTTCTTGCATTCGGGAAAAACGCCGGTATTGCCGTCGCCCCCATTTACGGCGGTCAGGAATACGGGCGGCAGATCCGGCTTTTAAACCGCGGTGTACATGCGGTGGTTGCGACGCCGGGCCGAGCGTTGGATCACATCCGCAAAGGCACGCTTGACCTCTCGGGGATCAAGGCCCTCGTGCTTGACGAAGCCGATGAGATGCTTGACATGGGCTTTGCCGATGAGCTTGAAGCCATTCTTGAGGAATTGCCCCCGGAGCATCAGACAGCGCTTTTTTCAGCAACGCTCCCGGAGAGAATCCGCCGCATTGCCGAGTCGCACTTAAACGCCCCCGAACACATCGTCATTGCCCGCGAAAAAACGGCCGAGGGCGAGACGCCGCGCGTGCCGCAGAAAGCCTATATGGTGGGACGCGCCCACAGACTTGCGGCTCTCGGGCGCATTTTGGACGTTGAAAGCCCGGAATTGGCGATCGTCTTTGCCCGCACCCGCAACGAAGTCGATGAGGTGACGGAATCTTTGCGAAACCGCGGCTTTGCCGTTGAGGCGCTCCACGGGGGGCTCGATCAGGACTCCCGCGACCGCGTGATGAAGCGCGCCAAGGCGGGAGCGATTGAAGTGATCGTCGCCACGGACGTTGCCGCACGCGGCATTGACCTCGAAAACGTCACGCACGTCATTAACTACGGGATTCCTGCCTCGCTTGAAACCTACGTGCACCGCATCGGCCGCACGGGCAGAGCCGGCCGCACAGGCCTTGCGATCACGGTGCTAGAGCCCCGGGAACACCGCCGCTTACGCGCGCTTGAAAGCATCACCAAGGCCAAGATTGAACTCCTTTCCGTGCCCTCCGTCACGGACGTGCGCGCCAAACGCATGGAACTCACGCGCGGCGCAGTGAAGGAAGAACTCCTTTCGGGCGCCTTTGAAAAGTACCGCGTGATTGCCGAGCAGCTCTGCGAAGAAGCCGATCCCTTTGAGGTGGCGGCAGG
>ENA-ORSJ01002051-ORSJ01002051.1-human-gut-metagenome-genome-assembly--contig:-NODE-2051-length-14465-cov-2.750867_pt1 | contig 14465 bp, 11 predicted proteins | sample MGYA00242191_ERZ509158 | MGnify/ENA primary metagenome ERZ509158 (study PRJEB26280, sample SAMEA2338623) | human gut metagenome | biome: human gut; feature: human-associated habitat; material: faeces... | reverse complement strand
GAGGGTGCTCATCTCTTCGAGGGCGTCCCGCTGTTTCTGGATGAGGGCGCGGACGGCGGGAGCGGCCTCGCTCGGGGCGCAGCGCTCCACCCGGGCGTAATCCAGCGCCAGCTGGGGCAGGTAGTTCGTCTCGCAGTCGTCCAGTCCCTCTTCGAGGAAGGCGCGGTAGTTGAACAGGTTGTCGCTGGTCTTGAAGCGGTGGTAGGCGGCCGCCACCACCTTTTCTTCGTACTGGTCGAAAAGCTCCAGCACCTCCTGCGGGGTGCGGTTGCGGGTGAGGCGGTCGATGTAGTGGCCGATGGAGGCGTTGAGGGCGCGGAGGGACTTGTTCAGCGCCTCAAGGTCGCCGGCTACCTCCCGCAGGACGTTCTCGTAGGGGCTCTTCTCTTCGCCCACGTTCTGCAAAAGCTGCCACGCCTTGTAGAGCTTGCCGGTGTAGGTGACGACCCGGGGGTTCAGAATCTCTTCCAGCGCCTCGAGAAGCGGCGTCACCTCCGGCACAAAGGCCAGCGCAGGCTCTTCTTCGTAGCTGCCGGGCTGTTCGGCCAGCCAGCCGGTGCGCCGCAGCCGCAGCAGAAAGCCCAGCGCCAGCGTGTGGGGGTCGCGGGTGGGCTGCTCGGCCTCATCGCCTGCGTCGTCGGCGTCCAGTGCCAGAGGCTTTGCCAGCGCGGCGAAGTAATCCTCGGCCCGGGATACGGCCTCGGCCCGCAGGATGCTGTAATCTGCCGTGTGGCGGCACTCCTCCCACAGCAAGAGCAGCAGCTCTGCATAAAATGCCCGGTTCGGCCCCGCCAGCGGCCGGAACAGCCGCGGGCTGACCAGTTCAAACAACTGCATCCGTATGCCCCTTTCAATCGGTAAAGTTCGACTTCTATTGTACCACAGATGGCACGGTTTTGCACCCCGCCGGGAAATAAAAACACGGGCCGGCAAAGCGGTATGAAACCCCTTTGCCGGCCCGTGCGGCGCTCCCTTATTCCCAGACCCGGCGGCAATGCCGCACAAAAGCCTGACAATGATTGATTCGATGATAGCACGACTTTGGCATTCTGTCAACCAAATTGCTGAAAAAAGAAGAAAGTGTGAAAGGATTTCTCCAATCTTTTCCTGAAATTACACACATTTTCCACGAATTTGTGATAGCCTTAAATACAGAAGAACTCCCCGATAATGTACTCGTTCGAAATACAAGGCGGAACTACTCCTGATAGATGCACAACAGCCCCCCGGAATGCAGGACTCCGGGGGGCTTCGTGTTTATAAGAGGCGTTTACCAGCAGCCGCGCACCCGGAAATCCCTCTCCCATGGGTCGGGGGCGAGGTCGCGCTGGCGGAGCGAGGTGATCTGGATATAGTCGCTGCGCTGGATGAGGGCGAACAGCTTGAGGAAGAGGGCCGGGTCGCCCTGCACCTCCAGTGTGACCGAGCCGTCGTCTTCGTTTTCCACCCAGCCGGTGAGGCCGAGGCTCTGGGCGGCGTACCGTGCGCGGTAGCGGAAGCCCACGCCCTGCACCTGCCCTTCGATGGAGTACCGCCGCCGGACGGTGCCCTCGGGCAGGGCGGGGGGCTGGCGGTCCTTTTCATTCAGAAAATCAAACATAAGCGGCTTACAGCTCCTGATATGCGCTCATCAGGGCGGGGATGAACTGCTTTTTGCGGCTGACGACGCCGGGCAGAACCCAGCTGCCATCTTCCTCCGGCTCCTTCTCGAAGCCGCTGCGCAGCATCTCGTCGGCATGACGGCCGGTGCAGATGACGACGCTCTCTTCCTTCGGCACATCGGTCAGCAGCATATAGAGGTCCTCCACGTTCTGCTTGCCGCAGGCTTCGGGCAGATAGGGGGTGAGCAGCTGCTGGGCCGCTTTCAGGTTCTTGCGGGTCATGTAGCTGCCCTGCGCCACGCCAAAGCGGACGTCGCCGCACATGAACACCTTGAAATCCTGCAGGAAGACTTCCTCAGGGGTCTTGCCGTCCAGCTTCTCGCCGGCCTCGAACATCTCGGAGGCAAAGGCGTCGATCTCGACACCCGCGATTTTGGCGAGGCGGTGGGCGGTGGAGACATCGACGGGAGTGCAGGTGGGGCTGCGGAAGACCAGCGTATCCGAGAGGATGGCCGCCAGCAGCAGACCGGCGATCTGAGGCCGTATCTCGACGCCGTTCTCATCGTACATCTGGGTGATGATGGTGGCGGTGCAGCCTACGGGCTGGTTGCGGAAATAGACCGGGCCGCTGGTCTCGAGGCTGCCGATGCGGTGGTGGTCGATGATCTCCAGGATCTCAGCCTGGTCGAAGCCCTCCACGGCCTGGGTGGCCTCGTTGTGATCCACCAGGATGATGCGGCGCTTGCGCAGGGCGATGATGTTGCGGCGGCTGACCATGCCGCAGTACTTGCCGTCCTCGTCGAGGATGGGGAAGTAGCGGTGGCGAACCTTGGCCATCACGCGGGTGACGTCGGCCACCGGGGTGACGAGGGTGAATTTCATGATGTCGTCGCGGGTCATATAGTAGGAGATGGGGGCGCACTGACTCATGAGCTTGCCGGCGGCGTAGGTGTCGCAGGGGGCGGTCATGATGGCGACGCCGGTCTCCTCGGCAATGCGCTGGATGGTGCGGCCCACCTTGGCACCGTTGCAGATGATGAGGAGGGATGCTTCCTTCTCGATGGCGCACAGCTGGCTCTCATAGCGGTTGGTCAGGATGACGATGTCGCCCTTTTCGACGTTGTTTTCCAGCATCTCAGGGGTGGCAGTGCCGATTTTGATATGACCGGTGGTGCAGACGGCGTTCTCGTTGCCGACGACCATGGTGCCGCCGAGGGTCTCGAGGATATTTTTATAGGTGGTGCGGCTGGTGGCAAGCACACCGGTGTCGAACACGTCCATGTTGGCCGTGGCAATGTCCTTCACGGTGATGATGCCTTCCAGCTCGTTGTCGGCGCTCGTGATGGGCAGGGTGTCGATCTTCTGGTCGCGCATGATCTCCCATGCCTTGCGCAGACTGGTGGAGCCGGGGATGCCGGGCATCTCGCGGTAGTCCACATCACGGATCTTCGGGTTGACATCGGTACACATCCGGGGCGGCGCGACGCCGAACCGCTTGAGCACGAATTCCGTCTCCTGGTTCATCCGTCCGGCCCGGCGGGCCTCGCAGACGAGGGAGCTTGTCTTATTTTTCAGCTCTGCGTACGCAATGGCAGAGCAGATAGAGTCGGTGTCCGGGTTGCGATGTCCGATGACCACGACTTTATGAGCTGTCTTTGGCATAGATTCCTTCCCCCTTATGGGTCTTGGGTTGTCCTTCTTATCATGATACCGGAGCGCCGGTTTGTCCGCGTCTCTGCACGGCGCAGAAAAGGGAAGCCCTCTGGTAACTTTCATTGTAACACAAGATGGAATGGGGGTAAAGTGGCGCAGAGGAGCAGGATCCTTAAAATTTTGAGAGATTCTTGTATACATCTTCTTGCCTTTTGGGGAAAGGCGCTGTATCATAGGGATAAGTCTGTATACTTTGAAAAAGCCCCTTCGGGGGCGGTGCGGAGGAGCGAATGACGAGCACAAAATTTGAAACGAAGCCTTTGTTTACCCGCCAGCAGCTGACGGCCCTGCTGCTGCCGCTCATTGCGGAGCAGGCCCTGAGCGTGACCATCGGCCTGGCCGATACCCTCATGGTGTCGTCGGTGGGCGAGGCGGCGGTGTCGGGCGTGAGCCTTGTGGACACCTTCAACACCCTAATGATACAGATCATGACAGCGCTGGCCACCGGCGGCGCGGTGGTCGCCAGCCAGTACATCGGCCATCGGGAGGAGAAGCGCGCCCGGGCTGCTGCCGCACAGATCATGTTCATCATGTCCAGCTTCAGCATTCTTGTGGCAGCGGTGGTCGTGGTGGGACGCCACGCCATCCTGCGGGGCATTTTCGGCTCCATCGACGCCGATGTGATGAAGTACGCTGAGACGTATTTCCTGCTGTCGGCCCTGAGCTACCCTTTCATCGGCCTGTATAACGCAGGCGCGGCCCTCTTCCGGGCGCAGGGCAACAGCAAGATCAGCATGATGTCCAGCCTTGTGATGAATGTCGTCAACATCGGCGGCAATGCCATCCTCATCTTTGGCTTCAAGATGGGCGTCATGGGCGCGGCGCTGGCCAGCCTCGTCTCCCGCGCGGTGGCCTGCTGTGCCGTCCTCTTCCTGCTCCAGAAGCCGGGTTGTATGCTCCGCGTCACCGGCCTGTCGGCCCTGAAGCCGGACGGAAAGCTCATCCGGCGCATCCTGCGGGTGGGCATCCCGGCGGGCATCGAGAACGGGATGTTCCAAATCGGCAAACTGTCGGTGGCCAGCCTCACCAGCACCCTCGGCACCGCCGCCATCGCGGCCAATGCCGTGGCCAACACCACCAGCACCTTCCTGAACATCCCGGCCAGCGCCGTCGGCATGGCGGTGCTCACGGTGGTGGGCCAGTGCCTCGGTGCAGGCGAGAAAGAGCAGGCTGTCTGGTATGCCCGCCGTCTGCTGCTGGTGGCCTACTGCGGTGCCTGGGTCATGAATCTGTCGGCCTTCTTCTTCGCCGACCGCTGGGCGCTGTCCTGGTTCAGCCTCTCGCCGGAGGCTTCGGCCATGGCGCTGGAAGTCATGATGTGGTTCAACATCGTCTCCCTCTTCTTCTGGCCCTCCAGCTTCACCCTGCCCAACATCCTCCGCTCCGCCGGCGACGCCAGCTTCACCATGACCGTCAGCATCGTGTCCATGTGGGTGTTCCGCGTGGGCTTCTGCTACCTGTGGGTCCTGAAGATGGGCGGCGGACTGCTCAGCATCTGGATGGGGATGTATCTCGACTGGGCGTTCCGCTCCATCTGCTTTACGGTGCGTTTTGTCCGGGGAAAATGGCTCGAGCAGAAGGTAATCTGAAACTGCCTCTTGCTTTTTTCGGCTCAGAGTGGCAGAATGAGAAAAAGAAATGGAAGAAGGGGATTCTCTATGCTGTTTCATCCTGCACAACTGGGCCTCGCCCATCTGGACAAAGCAACGCTGGAAGCCGATAAGAAAGCCTGCAAAAAGATCGGCCCCTGCGGCGTGGGCAAAAAGGCCCTCTACCTCAACAGCTTCTACATCGACCGCCGGTATTATCTGCCCTATGGCAGCATCAGCCGTGTGTTCAAGCGGGTGGCCATGAGTCAGGGAGGCTTCTCCGGTAAGGGGATGTTTGCCTCGATGGCTTACCTCGTGGTGGAGTACGACGGCGGCAAGCAGAAGCAGTGCAACTTCAAGGACGAGCGGGACGTGGACGCCCTGCTGGAAGTTCTGGCGAAAGAACAGCCCAACATCCCGCGTCTGAGCTCCGCAGGCGAGGCGGAAATTGCCCGCCAGAAGGCCGAGAAAGCCGCCCGGAGGCTGCCCCAGCTCTCGAAAGAGGCAGAGCAGAGCGTGGGCCAGCTCAAGCGTGCATCGGACTACCTCGCCAGGAAACCGGAGCTTGCCAAAGAGCTCAGCGCTGCCGAGCGCCGCAAGCGCGCCCAGCTGCAGAGCAAGCCGGTGTATAAATATGTGGCCCTCATCATCAGTCTGTTCGGCGTGGTGTCTGCGGCCTATGGCATCCAGAGCATCATCAACCACACCGGAAACTATGGCATCTACTTTGCGCTGTTCGGCTTTGCGGCCATCTTCCTCTTTTCCAGCTACAACATGATGCCTACGGCCCACAACAACCGTAATGCCATCATGAAGCGTGCCGACAGGGCCGAAGCGGCCATGGCGGAGTACATCAAAGCCTATCCCGGCGGGAACTTCCCGGTGCCGGACATCTACGCTCACCCTGTGGTGCTCAAGCAGATGACCGATGCTCTTCAGGAAGGCCGGGCCGTCACCCTGCCCGAAGCTCTCGAGGCTGTGAAGAACCGCCTCAAAGAGGTCAACGCCGACGTTCAGGTGGAGCAGGAAGAGTACGACGAGATCGTCCAGATCAAGGCCATGTTCCTCAACCACGATTATCAGTAACGAAATAAAGAAATGCCATCGCCGCGAGGCGATGGCATTTTTGTGTCTTATCAGACTTCTGCGGGCTGGGGCTGAGTGAATATCTTCATGCTGTCCTTGTAGGCGTGGATGAAGTAGGCGATCTCTGCGATGGCGGTCAGCGTCCAGGAGCAGGGGTAGAGCAGGTAGAGCGAGGGGATGGTATGGAAGTGGGCGAAGATGGTGTAGACCCAGATGACCCGGAACACGCAGGAGCCGAGGACGACGATGACAGTCGGCACTACCGTCTTGCCCAGGCCGCGGGAGGCCGCGATGGTGCAGTCCATGAAGGCCGAGATGCAGTAGGCAAAGCCCATGACGCCCACACGCTTCATGCCGGCGTCGATGACGGCGCCCTCGGTGGTGAAGAGGGCGAGGAACTGCCGCCCGAAGATGAACAGCGAACCGCCCAGCACGAGGCCGACGCCGAAGGAGTAGGCGAGGGCGATGAAGTAGCTCTTCTTCACGCGGTCAGGCTTGCCAGCGCCGTAGTTCTGACTCATGAAGCTGGCGCAGGCCATATAGAACGCGGCCATTGCGTCGTATATCATATTGTCGGCGTTGGCGGCGGCGGAGTTGCCCTTGACCATGAGGGAGTCAAAGGAGTTGACACCGGCCTGAATGAAGAGGTTTGCAATGGCGAAGACGGCGTTCTGGAATCCGGCGGGCAGGCCCAGCGCAAGGATGCGCTTGGTGGTGGCAGGGTCGAGGGCGACCTTGTGGAAGTCCAGGGCGTAGCAGTCCTGCACGCGGGTCAGCGCCCGCAGAACGAGGAAGGCCGAGACGCACTGGGAAATGGCACTTGCCAGCGCGACGCCCGCCACGTCCAGATGGCAGACGATGACGAAGAAGAGGTTGAGCAGGATGTTCAGCGCGCCCGCGATGCACAGGTAGTACAGCGGCTTTTTCGTCTCGCCAATGGCGCTGAAGATGGCATTGCCGTAGTTATAAAGAGCCAGCGCCGGCATACCGAGGAAGTACACCCGCAGGTAGAGCACAGCGCCGGGGTAGAGGTCTTCTTTGGTGTTGAGCAGATGGAGCAGGGCCGGCGAGCCCAGCAGGCCGATGAGCAGGAGCAGTACGCCCGCTGCCAGACTGACCAGCAGAGCCGAGTGGACGGTCTTCTCCACATCGTCGGCATGGCGCGCACCGTAGAACCGGGCCACCAGCACGTTGATACCGTTGCTCAGACCGATGAGGAAACCGGTGAACAGAGTGACGAAGATGCTGGTGGAACCTACCGAGCCGAGGGCCGTGGAGCCTGCGAACCGGCCCACCACAGCCACGTCCGACATATTAAAGAGCACCTGCAGCAGATTGGACAGGGCCAGCGGCAGGCTGACCAGGAGGATCTGTTTGGCCAGAGGCCCTTCGGTCAGAGACTTTGCGGATGAACTCATAGTTTCTTTTTTCCTTTTCTTATCCCAAAACAGTACCCGCGCACACCGGGGCACAAGCTCTATTATAAAGATGTTTTTGCTTTTTGCAATATAAAAAGATGGCCCCCTGACAATAGAAAAGGGACTGTTGCAAAATAGCTCCAACAAAAATGAGATAGACTTCTCCAACGACCCGGCCATCCTTGCCTGCTGGAACAGCGAGGAAGGACAGCGGGAGTTTGCCGCATGGCAGACAGAACAGGCTCATCTTGCAGGAAAAAAAAACAGGAAGTTCCCGTTGGGGAACTTCCTGCTGTACATATCGTTATTGTCTGTGGCTTTTGGCAGGGTGCGTCCGGGTGGGCGCACCCTGTTTTTGTTATATCACATAATGCAATTTAGATTCTATTAAAGACGAAATGATAAACTTCTCATCATATAATATAGATCACAAACGCTTACTCCAAACTCAATCGCCACATCTGGTATTTTAGCATTTTTACTCGGATTTTTGGGTGACAGACCACCATTCTTTTTTTCAAATGTTACTATTGTTAATTTTCTTACTGCCGCAGTTGCAATTAGCCATGGATCTGCAACACTTTCTCTTGACCACTCTGCAAGCGCACTTTGCTTATAGCATGTATTGCTTTGAACTGCACCTAAAACTCTACTATATTTTTCTATGATTTCGGGAGTTCTATGGTCAATGATGTTTATCCCCTGTAATGACTTCATCCAATTTGAAAGTTCATCATGACCCTCTGTTATTTCATTTTTCACCATATCTAAGAGAACAACTGAACCATCTTTAAGTTTTTCTTCTAGCTGTTCCCAAAAGCTAGGTGCGAGGTCAAACGGATAATACATAAGATGCGGTGTCAGCAAAGCATTTGTATCTATTAGAAAAACTTCTTGATTCACTTCGACCCACCCCCCATTTTGTTAACCAAATTTTCAAAGGTAGATCTATTGGTATTAGTAAGTCTAAAAGCGTCCGTGTATAAAGTTTTTCCTTCGTGAACGCTTGAGACCAAGCTCTTGAAAAACCGTGTATCAATTCGGCTTGCCGCAGTTCTATAATAGTCTCCGCCACCGCCTTGCTCTTTTTCCTTTTTTCGTTTTTCATTGTAACGATTAACCGCAATTTGTGACAGCTTCCTATATACAGAATAATCAATATATCCGTTATCTAATGCTTTCCTTGCTATAACTGTCGTCCCACAGCTAAAATACTTTGTAAGCACATCAATCGTTTTAATTGGATCATCAAATTTATCGATTTCTTTCCACTTTTTCTCAAACATGACCTGTGGAACTAAAATTTCCGCAGCCACTGCATTAGATACACTTTCCGCCTTACTAACCCTTGTTCCAGAGCTATATCTGTCATTGTATAAACTATTATTTCCTATACATATATGAGCAAATTCGTGTAGCAAAGAAAATAGTTTCCCGTTAACCGAATCGTTTGAATTGATAAAAATTAATGGTACAAGATCATCTACCATCGCAAAAGCACGAAATTCATTTATGTCGAGCGGTCGATGCGTATTATTTCCAACAATACCACTCATCATAACAATAACGCCTGCTTGACTAATTTTATCTCTCAGTGTTTTAAAAGACTCTACAGCCGATTTGCTGTTTTCATACCATTTAATTTCTAACTCTAAAATTGTTCGGACATATTCGGCAAAGTCTTCAGTATCCACATTGTTTTTTTGGCTTCCAATAAATTCTGGAGCTTGCTGTTCTTCCTCTATAGCATGATTTCTAGCCCAATCCTGAACTTGTTCCATATCATGCATAACATCAATAATATTTCTGCTCGGATTCATTGCCGATGTGCTATCTATGGTTCTGTACTCTAATAACGGAAATTCTTCTTTGGGAGGTTCTTGGAGGAAAAAATACCCAAATGGGATTCCAGATGCTTTACTAACTTTTTCGATCTGATTAAAAGTGGGCACTTTTTCACCACTTTTCCATATTGTTAAATACTTTACAACATCCCGCGGAACATTTTCTTGTTGAATATGTGCCATAACCCAGTCTAGCACATCTGGAGACAACTTCACGTTAATCTGCATTATGACACCTCCTTTTAGTATTATAGCACAGATTATTTGCGATTAATAGTTCATTATCCTTAATTTTCATCTTCCACGGACACCTGCGTTGAATTTTCCGAAGAAAACAAATAATCCGAACCCATCTCCTATCGGAAACAAGTTCGGATTATTTTTGTTTGGTCCGAGTGGCGAGAATCGAACTCACGGCCTCTTGAACCCCATTCAAGCGCGCTACCAAAACTGCGCTACACCCGGTCATCATCCGTTACTTCCCTACCGAAGCACCGGCGACATGAGATATTATACTCGGATAAGGCAGTCTTGTCAACAGATTTTTGCAATTTTTTTGGATTTTTTTGAAGAAAGTATGATTTTGACGGTGATGCGCTGCTTTGCATCGTACTAATTCCTCCCGCCGTCGCATAAATTTCTTCCAAAGGGTTTTCAAATGGGAAGAGAGGGGAGAGCATTTTGGCAAAGCAGGAACGAATCGAGCAGGCGGCAGTCTGCCGCGAGATAGGAGCCCGCACCGGCGGCGACATCCTCATTGGCGTGGTGGGGCCGGTGCGCACGGGCAAGAGCACCCTCATCAAGCAGTTTATGGAAAAGCTGGTGCTGCCAGCCATCGGCCCGGAGGACGCGAAGCTCCGCGCCCGCGATGAGCTGCCCCAGTCGGCAGCGGGGCGCACCATCATGACCACCGAGCCCAAGTTTATCCCGGAGTCGGCGGTGCCGCTGGCGCTGGAGGGCGGGGGAGAGTGCAGCATCCGGCTCATCGACTGCGTGGGCTACATGGTGGAGGGAGCCATGGGCCATGAGGAGAATGACAAGCCCCGGATGGTCAAAAGCCCCTGGTTCGACGAGGAGATCCCCTTCGACCTCGCCGCCGAGACTGGCACCCGCAAGGTCATCCGGGACCACTCCACCATCGGCATCGTCGTCACCACCGACGGAACCATCAGCGAGATACCCCGCGAAAACTACATCCCGGCAGAAAAGCGGGTCATCGACGAGCTGGAAGCGCTGGGCAAGCCCTTTGTCATCCTGCTCAACAGTACCCACCCCGACGCCCCCGAGACAAGAGCGATGGCGGCGGAAATGGAAGAGAGCTATGGCCGGACCGTTCTGCCTGTGAGCTGCCTCGATCTCGACGAGGCGCAGCTGGGCGAGATTTTGCAAAAAGTGCTCTACGAGTTTCCGGTGAGGGAGCTGGATTTCGCCCTGCCCCGCTGGGTGACGATGCTGGACAAAGGCCACTGGCTCCAGACCGAAGTATACACAGCGGCTATGCAGCTCTCCGAGAAAATTTCCCGGATGAAGGACGTCTCCGACTCCGGCCGGGCGGCGTTGGACTGCGAGGCCGTGGAAAACGCCGCCCTCAGCGGGATGAACCTCGCCGACGGTGTGGTTCGCATCACGGTGCTGCTCAAGCCCGAGGTGTTTTATAAGGTGCTCAGCGAGCAGACGGGCCTCGAAATCGGCGACGAAGCCGGGTTGATGCCCTGCATCATCGAGCTGGCCAAAGCCAAGCGTGCCTACGAGAAGATACGCAGTGCGATGGAGCAGGTGGAGGCCACCGGCTACGGTATCGTGATGCCGTCCATCGACGAGCTTTCGCTGGAACAGCCCGAGATCGTCCGGCAGGGCGGGCGGTACGGCGTCCGTCTCGAGGCCAGTGCGCCGTCCATCCACATGATGAAAGCTGTCATCCACACCGAGCTGAGTCCCATCGTCGGGACGGAGAAGCAGAGCGAAGACCTCGTGCAGAGCCTTTTGAAGGATTTCGAGGACGCCCCCGTCCGCCTGTGGGAGTCGAACATCTTCGGCAAGAGCCTCCACGAGCTGGTCAACGACGGCCTGCAGAACAAGCTGCTCCATATGCCGCAGGAGGCCCGGGGTCGTTTGCAGGAGACGCTGGAACGGGTCATCAACGAGGGCTGTACCGGACTCATCTGTATCCTGCTCTAACAAAAAGTCCGCTGCACGAAACCAACGTGCAGCGGACTTTTATGCTATTTCTCTTCTTCGGTCAATTTGGTGATGAGCATCTGATAAATCTCATTGCCCTTCAAAATGAACTGCTTTTTTACCATCTCAGCGCTCAGCCGGTCGGGAGTGCCGATGTCCAGACAGAACAGCTCGCTGTCCAGAGCCTTCACCTGACAGCGCACGGAGCAATGGCCGTCGGCTTTTTCGCTGATGCGGGCGCTGTACTCGGCTTCCTTGCGCGCCCAGGTCTGGCTGCGCAGCACGGCGGCGACCGCCTTTTCCCGCACACTGCGGGGTAGGTCGTAGGCCAGCTCCTGCGCCACTTTCCGGCCCTTGTCGGTGATGGTGTACCGGTCGCCGTCCACCGTCACGAGCTGTTGCCTGGCGATGTCGTCCAGGCAGGAGCCGATCTCAAAATAATTCACCAGTGCCTCTTCCATCAGGGCGTTTTCGATCTCCGTCCGTGTGATAGGCCCGGCGTTCTTGACAAGATAACACAGCAGCAATCGTATCTCGGTGCTGTTGGTCAGTCCACCGGGACGCACACCGGCGGTAAAAGCATCGTTGGCGGCCATTGTTACTCCCATCTCCCGTGTTCTATAGTATTAACTATAGTATAAAGGGTTTCACGCCGGATTGCAAGCCATGACCGAAAAATCCGTCTCGATGCGCTTGTGGCTTTCGGGGGTGGAGGAGAGGCAGTGATCGAGGTGGCCCTCGGTGATGAAGTACCGCAGCTCGAAGCGGTGGCTCTGGCTGAGGGCGTGGTTGACGATGACGAGCTTTATCTTCATCTTCTCGGGCAGGATGTTCTTGATGTAGACGCTCACAGCCTGCCCGGGGCGCAGGTCGGGGCAGCTCTCGGCGAGGCCCGCGAGGTTGGGCGCGATCTCGATGAAGGTGCCGTACTCTTCCACGCTCCGCACGATGCCCACCACCGTTTCGCCCACCGTAAATGCGGCAGCGTTCTCGGCCCAGGTACCCAGCAGCTCCCGGATCGTCAGCACGAACCGCCCCTGTACGTCCCGGCTCTTGATGGCGCAGAGTATCTGCTGCCCTACGCTGACCCGGTCGGCAGGGGAGGAGATGCGGCTTACCGACATACAGTCGATGGGCAGAAGGGCGCTGATGCCGCAGCCTACGTCACAGAACGCGCCGAAGGGCTCGATGTGGGTCACGATGCAGGGCAGGATGTCGCCGGGCTGGAGCTGGTCGAGGTATTCGGCCTTGCACATCCGCTGTGCTTCAGCGCGGGAGAGGCGGTAGACAGGCTGTCCGTTTTCGTCGGTGTCGATGCCCTCGATGACAAAGCAGGTGGGTCGGCCTACCCGCGTCAGTACGGCGATGTCCCGTACGCTGCCAGTGTCGGCCCCGTCGGCGCACTGCCCGAAGGGCATTACAGCCCGGCAGCCGCCCAGCTCGAACCGGAGCTGACGCTGGGTGTCGAAGGCCAGCGCCGTGCTCTGCAGGATCTCGCGGCTGGCCATCGCGGCCCGCAGCTCGGCGGCGCTCAGGCGGGAAGCATTGCGGTAGTTGTTTTCGGTACGAAACGCTTGCATCATCTTTCATTCCTCTTTCTCTGTTTTTTGGGTAGCATTGCAGCTACAAAACCATATGCAGCTGCATTTGCATTTTATACGAGTTTGGATTATACTATAGATGTGTGTCTCTCTTTTGGACACACGGCCTGTACTATAAATGTGCAGACAGGAGGGATTCAATATGGATATTGCAGTCGGCGATACCATCCTCACCCGCAAACAGCACCCCTGCGGAGCAGCAAGCTTCGAGGTGCTGCGGGTGGGCATGGATTTCAAGATCCGCTGCACGGGCTGTGGCCGCGAGGTCATGCTGCCCCGGGCGAAGATCGAGAAGAACATCAAAAAGGTCATCAAACCGGGCCAGGAATAGCCCAGCGGCACAGCACATTCAGAAACTGTTTTGTAAGGAGAACTGCCTGATATGCCGAATCTGACTTCCCAAATGGAGGCCGTCTGCCGCCGGTTCGAAGAACTTTCTATCCGTCTCAATCAGCCCGAAACTGCCGCCGACCCGGCGCAGTTCCGCCGCCTGATGCAGGAGTACCATGAAGCACAGCCGGTGGTGGACGCTTACCACGCCCTCACCACTGCGCAGGACCATCTGGCACAGGCGAAAGCCCTGCTGGAAGGGGACGAGCCCCTCGACGCGGACTTTAAGGCTATGGTACAGCAGGAACTGAGCGAAAAAAGTCAGGATGTGGCAGAGCTGGAAAATAATCTCAAAATTTTGCTGCTGCCGAAGGACGTAAACGACGAGAAAAGCGTCATCATGGAGATACGCGCCGGTGCCGGCGGCGAGGAAGCTGCGCTGTTCGCCCACAGCCTCGTGCGGATGTACACCATGTACGTCCAGAGCCGGGGCTGGGAGATGGAGCTGCTGAACCTCAACGAGACGGAACTCGGCGGAACCAAAGAAGCCGTCTTTGCGGTCAATGGCCGGGGCGCCTACAACCGCCTCAAGTACGAGAGCGGCGTCCACCGGGTGCAGCGTGTGCCCGAGACGGAGACGCAGGGTCGCATCCATACTTCGACGGCCACCGTGGCCGTGATGCCGCAGGCCGAAGAGGTTGACTTTGCGCTGGACATGAAAGATCTGCGCATCGACACCTTCCGCTCTTCGGGTGCGGGCGGCCAGCACATCAACAAGACGTCCAGCGCTATCCGCGTCACTCACATCCCCACCGGAACCGTGGTTGAGTGCCAGAACGAGCGCAGCCAGTTCCAAAACAAGGACAAGGCTCTGGAGATCCTGCGCAGCCGCCTGCTGGCCCAGAAGCAGAAGGAGCAGCAGGACGCCATCAACGCCGATCGCGCCGGTCAGGTGGGAACAGGGGACCGCAGCGAGAAGATACGTACCTATAACTTCCCGCAGGATCGCTGCACCGACCACCGCATCGGCCTGACGGTCCACAATCTGGATAAGATCATGGACGGAAATCTGGACGAGATCATTGATGCACTGGCAACCCATGAA
>ENA-ORSJ01002050-ORSJ01002050.1-human-gut-metagenome-genome-assembly--contig:-NODE-2050-length-14480-cov-8.712790_pt1 | contig 14480 bp, 13 predicted proteins | sample MGYA00242191_ERZ509158 | MGnify/ENA primary metagenome ERZ509158 (study PRJEB26280, sample SAMEA2338623) | human gut metagenome | biome: human gut; feature: human-associated habitat; material: faeces... | reverse complement strand
GACAAAATTGGTGGAGTCTGTCCTTTTGATTCCTACAGTAAACTGACGCGGCCATCTTATTGGGACTGATTGACTATAAATCTTCAAAGTAGTATAATATTCTTAAAGATAACTGAGTTTGATTCTTCTTATTTTTGTATGTTAGTATTACGAAAAATAAAATCAGGCTCTAGTATAAACAAAGGTAAGATTTCTCTTGATTGATATTCATTCTCACATTATTTCCGGAATAGATGACGGCAGCAAGGACGAGGCAATGAGCCTGAAAATGTTGCAGAAGGCTGTGGCTTCCGGTACGACTTCCATTTTTGCAACGTCGCATTTGCTACAGGCTGCACACAATCCTGCATGGCAGGATTTTTTTATTGGTGCAGAAAGGCTGCGCCAGCTGGCGGGTGAGCACAATTTACCGCTGGCGATTTATTCCGGATGTGAAGTGTTTATGGATTGGGATTTGCTGGACATCATTGCTGAGAATGGCAGCTTTTGCCTGAACGGTGAAAATTTTGCTGCAGCGAGGACCAGTTATATCCTGGTGGAGTTACCTATGTATTTCATACCGAATTATGCTGATGATTTTTGGTATGAGCTGCGGTTGAAGGGGGTTGTACCGATTTTAGCACATCCGGAGCGTTATACTGAGTTAATGACGAAGCCGGACCTGCTGTTGCGTTGGCGACGTGAGGGCTTGCTGCTGCAATGCAATATTGGCAGCTTTGCAGGGTACTTTGGCGCGCATGCCGAGCAGGCAGCGAAGCTGCTTTTGGCGAACGGCTTGGTTGATTTTGTGGGCAGTGATGCACACCGGGACAGTGGGCGCGATACGGATATGCGCGCCGGTGCTGCTGTAATCAGGGAGCTGGCCGGTGAGGCTGTGCTGCAGCAGCTGACGCAGATTAATCCGCAGAGGATTATTGACGGAACTCCTTTGAAGGTTAAGGCACCGCAGCAGTTAATTGCAAAGGAAAAGAAAGCTAAGTGGTGGAACAGGTTATTTAAGTAATAAATACACCGTTTTTTTGTTCAAAAATTTTTATTAAGGAGTATAAAATGAAAAAGTCATTAGTAGTATTGGCATTGGCGCTGGCGTTAGGGACAGGCAGCGCTGCACAGGCGCAGGTGCAGGATTATGTGATGTGCCCGGGCGATGTGCTGCAGGTTGTGGTATATGGTCATGAGGATTTGAGTACACTGGCGGGTAATACGCAGAATTCGCCGTATGTGGTGCGCCCCGACGGCAAGGTGTCCTTCCCGCTGATTGGCGATGTGGATGTTACGGGAAAGACAGTGACGCAGTTCCGTGAGGAGCTGGTGAACCGCTTCGGTTATTACCTGGTGAAGCCGCAGATCAGTGTGAATGTGGTGAAGCTGGGTACTACGCGTGTGTATGTGCTGGGCGAGGTTAAACGCCCAGGCCTGTTTGAGCTGGAAAAGAGCCACCGCGTGCTGGATGCACTGGCTAAGGCGGAGGGCTTTACCGAAAAATCTGCCAAGAGGAATATCTTTCTGGTGCGTGCCGGTTCTACCGAGGTGCAGCAGCTGAACATCAACAATTATCTGAGAAAGGCTGACCAGAGCGCGAACCTGGAGCTGCATGAGGGCGACTGCCTGTATCTGACCAGCAACCATAAGGTTATCTTCAGCAAGGATATTATGCCGTTCCTGACCGGTGCATATTACATCAACGAAATTAAAAACGATGATTGAGGAGAATAGATGTGAGTAAGGATTTACATAATGACGAAGAGATTACTATAGACCTGCTGGAAATAGCCAATATTTTGAAGCGCAATGCAGGCAATATCGCCCGCGTTACCGGTATTTTTGTGGTGGCAGCAGGCGTATACCTGGCTACGGCCACGCCGGTATACGAATCGCAGGCTTTGCTGCGTGTTAAGCAGCCTAAGGGCATTGGCACCAGCCTTTTGGAATCCATGCCGATGGGCAATGCAATGGCCAACACCCAGCTGATGAACACCTATGCGGAGATTTTGAAGAGCCGCAGTGTTGTGGTGCCCGTAATCCAAAAGACGGAGCAGCCTAATAAAGAAGGCAAGTATCCTGCTTATGATGCTTATGTGAAGGGACGTATTACTACCGCGCCCTTTAAGGATACCGAAATCATGCAGCTGACGGTGCGTGCGAATACGCCGGAAAAGGCACAGCAGGCTAATAAGCTGATTGTGGACGGCTTTTTGAAGCGTTTGACGGACCTTTCGCGTGACCAGCAGAAGGCTACCCGCGGCTTTTTGGAGGAGCGTGCTGTAGCTGCCAAAAATGAGCTGCAGACTGCGGAAGATAAGCTGACAGATTATAAGAAGAAAAATAATATTATTGCTCCCGATGATGCTGTGAAGCTGGCGAGCGAAAAGATGAGCATGGTGGATAAGCTGAGCGCGGAAAACAAGGTGGCGCTGGCTACTGCCAATGCGCGCCTGGCAGCGGCTAACGGCCAGCTGCAGGGCGAGGCTGTTTCCATTGCGGATAACAAAACGATTCAATCCTATAATGCGAAGCTGGCAGAGCTGGAGGGCGAGCGCATCAGCTATATGGATAAATATACTGAAAACCACCCGAAGGTGCAGCAGGTGAACCAGGAGATTGCCGGCCTGAAGGCTAAGATCAAGAGGGAGATTAACAAGGTTGCCGCTTTGCAGGCTCCCAGTGATAATCCGGTACACCAGCAGCTGCTGGCCAGCAAGTTCAGCAGCGAGGCTGAGGCGAGCGTGGCACAAAGCAACCTGGCCAAGCTGGCGCAGATTGACGGCGAAAACAAGAACGGCTTAAAGGAGCTTTCCGATAAGGAGCAGCAGTTTGTCGGCCTGCTGCGTGATGTGACGGTGGCTAACGAGATTTACGTTATGCTGGCCAAACGCCTGGAGGAGGCCAAGGTTGCGGAAGCAAGCGTTGCTACCGAGGTGCAGGTGGTGGACAGCGGCACGCTGCCGGAAGCCCCTGTGAAGCCGCGTAAGTCGATGACACTGCTTTTGGCAGCACTGCTGGGCATTTTGGCAAGCAGTGGCTTTGTAGTGGTGCGCGAGCTGCTCAACAGAACGATCAAGACTGCCGATGATGTGGCACAATATCTGGATTTGCCGCTTTTGGGCAGTGTTCCTGATTTGAAGGATTTGCAGAAGAATATGCAGGAGAAGGGTAAAAAACCTGGCCTGGCTGTGAGAATGTGGAGGAAAATATGGAAGGCTTAAACCTGATTGCACATAATGATTTGAAAAACCCGGCGACGGAGGCATACCGTGTTATCCGCACCAGCATCCAGTTTGCGCAGGCCGGTAAGGAGCTGAAGACGCTGGCTGTTACCAGCTGCACGCCTAACGAGGGCAAGAGCATGACTGTTGCCAATTTGGCGGTGGTGCTGACGCAGGCAGGCAAGAGCGTGCTGCTTTTGGATTGCGATATGCGTAACCCGACTGTGCACAAGAATTTTGGCCTTTCCAATAAGCTGGGGCTTTCCAGCTGCATCAGCATGGGCACACCGCTGAGCGCTGCAGTGCAGGCTACGAAGGTGGATAACCTGTATGCGTTGACAAGCGGCGTGATTCCGCCGAACCCGAGCGAGCTGCTGGGCAGCGAGCGCATGCGGGAGCTGCTGCAGGAGGCCAGAGAGATTTATGATTATGTGCTGATTGACCTGCCGCCGGTGCTGCCGGTTGCGGATGCACTGGTTTTGGGCGCTGTGGTTGACGGCGTGGTGCTGGTTATCGACAGCGGCGAGGTGAAGGTTGATCTGGCGCGCGATGTGAAGAAGCAGCTGCAGCATGCCGGGGCGAATATCCTGGGCGTTGTGCTGAACAAGGTGCGCAGTGAGCACCATGGCTATGGCTATGGCTATTACTATTACTACGGAAGCAAGGGGGCTTCCAACGGGGAGGGGAAGTAAGCTAAACGGCTGAGCTGACTGATTTAAGTTGTTATTTTAATTGATGTGTTTTAAAGAAAGTGTTTGTGATGGATTCGTATGAGTATTAATGAAGTTAGCAAAAAATTAAAGATAAGATGGCTGCTGATGGCTTACGACATCGCGATTTTCCTGCTGGTTGTGTTTTTTATGGTCAGCGCTTACGGAATTCATTCAGAAGATATAACGGAGTTTGTGGAGACTGTTATTGCCACGCTTGCTTGTTTGCTGTTTTGCCGCATTATGGGTAATGTTTACCATATGGTAATCCGTTATGGCGGCGTAGGCGTGTATATGCGCCTTTTTGCAACAGATCTGACAGCGCTGCTGTTTTACTTCCCACTGAAGTATGTTTTTGGCCTGCGGAATATGGAAAGCAAGACCTGGATGATTGTTATTATGCTGAACCTGCTGAGTGCTGTGGGCATCCGCCTGATGTACCGCTATTGCTACCGCTACGGCGTACGCAGGGATAAGAAGGGTGAGTTCCTGCGCTGGCTTTTGGTGCTGTGTGCCGGTGAAACTGTTATCAAGGAGCGCCGCAATGAAAATAAGCGTATCCGTGTGGCTGTGCTGGGTGCAGGGCGTTTGGGCGCTGTGTTGGCTGATGAGCTGTTGAGCAATGACAGTGCTGCCTATGTGCCGGTTTGCTTTATCGACCAGGATTCCAACAAGGCAGGACGCGAGATTATGGGCTTGCCGATTTTGGCTGAAGGCGAAGATACCCTGGATGACCTTAAGGAGATGGGCGTGCAGGAGATTGTTTTTGCTATTACCAATATCGTGAATACGAAGAAGGAGATGCTGTTCAACTTCTATCGTAAGGCAGGCTACAAGGTTAAGGTTTATGACTTTTCCGTGGCTGATATTGCCAAGAGAGGCAAGCGTATGCTGCGTGAGTTTGATATTGATGAATTGCTGTTCCGCCAGCCTATTGCAGTAAACAATGAGTTTGTTGCTGATTATTATAAGGGCAAGGTTATTCTTGTTACTGGCGGCGGTGGCAGTATCGGCAGTGAGCTGTGCCGTCAGCTGGCAAAGATGCAGCCTAAGCAGATTGTGGCGCTGGATATTTATGAGAACGGCGTTTATGACCTGCAGCAGGAGCTGCGTTTGCGTTATGGCGATGAACTGGATTTTAAGCCAGAAATTGCCAATATCTGCTGTGAGCGTTCCATGCGTAGGATTATGGAGGAATACCATCCGCAGATTGTGGTGCATGCTGCAGCACATAAGCATGTGCCTTTGATGGAAAAGAACTGCATTGAGGCGGTGGAAAACAATGTTTTTGGTACGCTGAATGTGATTAAGCTGTGCGAGGAGTATGGTGCGCAGCGCTTTATGATGGTATCTACAGATAAGGCGGTCAACCCCACGAATATTATGGGCGCGACAAAGCGTATGTGTGAGATTATCGCAAGGGCGCACAGTGCATCCGGCAGCAGTGTTGTGTTCAGTGATACGCGCTTTGGCAATGTGCTGGGCAGCGCAGGCAGTGTTATACCGTTGTTTAAGCGCCAGATAGCCAATGGCGGACCGATTACGCTGACGGATAAGCGCATTATCCGCTATTTTATGACGATTCCAGAGGCCAGCCAGCTGGTGCTGCACAGTGGTGCCATCGCCAAGAACGGCGAGCTGTTTGTGCTGGATATGGGCCAGCCGATTAAGATTTATGATCTGGCGGTGAATATGATTAAGCTTAGCGGGCTGGAGCCTTTCCGCGATATTGATATTATCGAGACAGGCTTGCGCCCCGGTGAAAAGCTTTATGAGGAGCTGTTGGTGAAGAGTGAAACGCTGCGCAAGACGGATAATGATTTAATCTTTATCGAGAAGGACGAGCCAATCAGCATGGAGGATTTGCAGGAGCGCTTAGATATTTTGCGTGAGGCTATCCGTTCTAATGATGATGAGACGGTACGCGCTGCGATGCGTAGGGTTGTGCCGACGTACAAAACGCCGGAAGAGGTTAACTGCAAGGCTGCGCAGGCAGCGGAGATGCAGAATGCGAAGGTTGTAGTTAAATAAAATTTAGATATATTTTTGAAAGAAGGCAATGTAAAAATGAAGGCTATGAATATTTCTTTTTCTCCCCCTGATATGAGCGACATGGAAATCCAAGAGGTAGCGGATACTATTAAAAGCGGTTGGATTACTACCGGTCCGAAAACAAAAGAGCTGGAAAGACAGATTGCAAAATATGTTGGCGTTAATCGCTGCGTTTGCCTGAACAGCCAGACAGCCTGCGGTGAAATGGCACTGCGCGTGCTGGGAATCGGTGCAGGTGATGAGGTTATCGTTCCTGCTTATACCTATTCTGCATCTGCCTCTATTGTCGACCATGTGGGCGCAAAGATTGTGTTTGTAGATGTGCAGGAAGGCTGCCTGGAAATGGATTATGACAAGGTGGAAGCAGCTATTACGGACAAGACGAAGGCTATTATTCCTGTAGACCTTGGCGGTGTTCCCTGCGATTATGACAAGATTTTTGCAATTGTGGAAAAGAAAAAGGCTTTATTCCAGCCTAAGAATGAAATTCAAAAGGCTATCGGCAGGGTTGCTGTTTGTGCAGATACCGCGCATGCCTTTGGTGCAAGCTGGCAAGGCAAGATGTGTGGTTCTATTGCTGATTTCAGCTCCTTCAGCTTCCATGCAGTAAAGAACTTTACTACTGCTGAAGGTGGTGCACTGACATGGAAATCTATTCCCGGAATTGATGATGAGGAGATTTACCATAAGCTGCAATTGCTTTCCCTGCATGGCCAATCTAAAGATGCTTTGGCAAAAACAAAGCTTGGTGCATGGGAATATGATATTGTCGGTCCCTGGTTTAAATGTAATATGACTGATATTATGGCAGGTATTGGTTTGGCACAGATGAAACGCTATCCTGGTATGCTGGCAAGACGTAAAGAGATTATTGCAAGATATGATGCAGCGTTCAAGCCGCTGGGTATTGAAGTGCTTGATCACTATAACGACAACCATCAATCTTCCGGCCATCTGTACATTACCCGTATTCCGGGTGCAGGCTTGGAGGAGCGTCAGGAGATTATTGTGAAGATGGCAGAAGCAGGTATTGCTACTAATGTGCATTACAAACCGCTGCCGATGATGACTGCTTATAAGAATTTGGGCTTTGATATTAAGGATTACCCGAATGCTTACAAGCGTTTTGTTAACGAGATTACTTTGCCGCTGCATACCTGCTTAACAGATGAAGAGGTTGAGTATATTATTGAAAACTACTGCAAGATTGTATCAACAATAATTTAATATAAATAAAAACGAAAGGCAGATACAATGAATAATAAACGTTTATTAATAATTGGAGCCTCGGATTTTCAATTACCTGCAATTATGAAAGCCAAGGAAATGGGAATATATGTTGGCGTCGCAGATTTTAATCCCCATGCAGTAGGTGTGAAATATGCAGATGAATATTTTAATGTCAGTACGATTGATGAAGAGGGTATCTATAATGCAGCTAAAAGTTTCAAAGCTAATGGAATCATGACGCTTTGTACTGATATGCCTATGCGAGCGTTAGCTTATGCATGTAAAAAGTTAAATTTATGCGGTCCATCTATGGATACTGCAATAAACGCTACGGATAAGGGGTTAATGATAAAAGCATTTGAAAGAGAGAATGTTGCTCATCCTAAATATAAAGTTATTAATTCAAATGACGATGTTAGTGCAATTATTAGTGAATTTAGTTTTCCTATAATTACAAAACCTACTGATAATTCAGGTAGTAGGGGAGTTATGCTTGTAAATAATGAGAATGAACTTAGAGAAGCTTTGAATTATAGTTCTATATATGGTCGTAGTGGTTGCGTTATTGTAGAAGAATATATGGTAGGGCCTGAATTTAGTGTAGAAATATTGGTTATAGATAAGAAGCCATATGTTTTACAGGTCACAGACAAAATTACTACTGGAGCACCACATTTTGTAGAAATAGGACATTCTCAGCCATCTAAGTATCCTAGCAATTCTATAGAACTTATAAAAGATTTAGCTGGTAGAGCTGCGTTAGCTGTTGGTATAGAAAATGGACCAGCGCATGCAGAGATAATATTGACTGAAAATGGGCCTAAAATGGTCGAAATTGGTGCGCGAATGGGTGGTGGGTGTATAACTACGCATCTAGTTCCCTTGTCTACAGGTATAAATATGACAGAGTTAGTCATTAGAGTTGCATTAGGTGAAAAACCTGAGATTAATGAGATATTTCGTAAGGGTTCAGCAATCAAATTTATAAAACCACCTAAGGGAATAGTAAGTGAAGTACATGGAAAACAAGAAGCTGAAAAGGTTAACGGTATAAAGTTAGTTGAAATTCAGTGTGAAGTAGGACAGGTGTTGAATGATTTGGAAAACGGTACTGGAAGAATTGGATATGTTATAGCCCAAGCAAATACACCTGAAGATGCTTTAAGGATTTGTGATAAAGCATTGGAAAAAATTATAATCAAAGTAAAAGAAGAGGTTTAAGCTATGTATTTTTTTGTTAAAAGATTGCTGGATTTATTCTTGTGTATGCTATCGTTACCATTCCTTTGTGTAATTTGGATAATAGTTGCTATATTTATTAAATTAGAAGATGGCGGACCTGTTTTTTATTTTGCAGAGAGAATTGGTAAAGATTGCAAAAAATTTTATATGTATAAATTTAGGAGTATGAAAGTAAATGCTCCTAACATAATGAACAATGATGGTAGTACTTATAATGCTGAAGATGATCCAAGAGTGACTAAAGTAGGTAAATTTATTAGAGAAACAAGTATAGATGAATTGCCTCAAATCATTAATGTAATTAAGGGAGAGATGAGTCTTATTGGACCACGAGCAAGTGAATGGGAGTCTTTGGATTCGTATTTGCCTGATGAAATGGATAAGTTAAAAATGCTGCCAGGTATTACTGGTTACACTCAAGCATATTATAGGAACAGCATTACTCCGAGGCAAAAAAGATTGTATGACTCTTGGTACGTCAATAATGCATCATTAGGATTAGATATAAAAATATTCTTTAAAACAATAGTAGTTGTCTTAAAACACGAGAATATATATACAAATAGTTCGAAATAGTATTTCATAGGTAGAGGTTCTCTGTTATGCGGATTTTAAGATTAAGAGATTATTATATGCCAGAAATTGTCGCGTCGTCACACTTATCTGATGACATGGATGAGGCATATATGAGAAATAAAATATATTGTGTAAATATTACGCCAACTCCTACAAGAGGAATAACTGATAATATATATAATGAATATCGTAACATAAAATATGAGGAACTTTATAATGGCTACATCATAGTAAAAAGATTTGCTATGATTAGAGAAAAAAGTAATATTTTTCAAAGAGCCTTTAGATATTTATTGTGTTCAATAGTTCAGTTATATAAAGGATGTTGTGAAAAGGATATAGATGTTATTTTTGGAGGAAGTACACCTCCTACACAAGGTTTTTTTTGTGCTATATTAAAAAAATTTTATAAGATAAGAAGGAGAAATGTACCTTTTGTTTACAATTTACAAGATGTTTTCCCAGACTCTTTAGTTAATGCTGGTATTACTGAAAAAGGCTCTTATATATGGAGAATTGGAAGTATAATCGAAAATTATACATATAAAAATGCTGATAAAATAATAGTAATAAGTAATGATATTAAAAGAAATATAATGCAGAAAGGTGTAGATGGGGAAAAAATAGAGCTTATTCCAAATTGGACAGATACAGATATAATATATCCAATTGAGAAAGAAAAAAACAATTTATACAATGAATATAATATTGACAAAAAAAAATTTACTGTTGTATATGCAGGTAATATAGGTAAAGCGCAAGGATCAGAGATCATAATAAAGGTAGCTAAAGTTTTGCAGGATGTTCAGTTTATTATTTTCGGTGGGGGTAGTGAATATGAAAGCTTTATAAAAGAAGTTAATAATCAAGGATTAAAAAACATCATAGTAAATGGTTTATTACCGTTTGAAAGAGTGTCAGAAGTATATAGTATAGGTGATATTGCGTTGATAACATGTAAACCCGGTACTGGAATTGCGGGAATGCCGAGTAAAACTTGGAATATTATGGCTTGTAATAAACCGATAGTAGCTTCTTTTGATATAAATAGTGAGTTATCTGATATTATCTATAAAAGTAAAGCAGGGATATGTGTGGAGCCTGGAGATGCAAATGCATTAGTAGATACTATTCTTGATTTGTACAATAATCCAGATAAGCTTGAAAAGTTAAAGAATGGTCGTAAATATGTAGTTGAACATGCTTCGAAAAAGTATTGTACTGATAAAGTAATTAATGTTTTAATTGAAGCATATAATGATGTTTATGGAGAATAGCTTTGTATGAACATAAAATATTATTTTATAAGGGCTTTACGAAAGATATTTAAATTTAATGCTATAAAAAATTCTAAACTCGATAAGAAATCTAGACTAACGTATAATATACAGATGGTTAATAGTTTACTCGGACGATTCTCTTATATAGGTAGTAACACCAAAGTATTTTGTACATCAATAGGTAAATTTTGTTCTATTGCTGAAGATTGTATAATTGGTGGTCCATCACATTCTATTAATTATGTTTCAACTTCTCCAGTATTTAACAATGGCAGAAATATCTTTTTTAAGAATTTCGCAAAACTTGATTATGATGCATACGAAAATACAATAATAGAAAATGACGTATGGATTGGTAGTATGTGTATGATTAAAGCTGGAGTAAAGATAGGAAACGGTGCAGTTATAGGCATGGGCAGTGTAGTGACGCACGACGTTCCTCCTTATGAAATATGGGCAGGTAATCCGGCAAAATTTATTCGAAAAAGATTCGATGATGAGACAATTAGACATTTACAAAAAATACAATGGTGGGATTTTCCTGAAGAGAAGCTCCATTGTGTAGGTAAATATTTTGATTCACCCGATCTATTTATAAATAAGATGAAAAAGGATGATGATTTATGAAAGTAGTACACTTATGCTTAGCTTGTTTTTTCCCAGATGGTTTTTCGTATCAGGAAAATTTATTGCCTAAGTATCATAAAGATCTTGGTTATGATGTGGAAGTTATAGCCTCATTAGAAAGCTTTAGTAAAGATGGCAAATCAATAACATTAGAACCTTGTAAGCCATACTTTAATGAATATGATATTAAAGTCACTAGGCTTGAATATCAATACAACAACAGAATTGGCAGAAAACTAAAGCTGTTCAAAGGAACATATAATGCAATTAACAATGCAAAGCCAGATATTTTATTTATACATGGTTTACAGTTTTGGGATATGCACGAAGTTGTAAGGTATTTAAAAGAACATAGAAATGTTGTGGTGTATGTCGACAATCATGCTGATTTTTCTAATAGTGGTACAAATTGGCTGTCTTTAAATATTTTACATAAAATTCTTTGGAAACATTGTGCACATATTATTAATGATTATACAAAAAAATTCTTTGGTGTTTTGCCTGCTAGGGTAGATTTCTTGGAGAATGTTTATGATTTACCTGAAAAAAAGTGCGAGTTGTTGGTTATGGGTGCAGATGATGAGGAAGTTGAAAGAACATCATCTAATGCTAATCAAATAGAAGTAAAAAGACGTTTAGGAATTAAAAAAGGAGATTTTGTTATTGTTACTGGTGGTAAAATCGACGGATGGAAAAAACAAACCCTATTGCTTATGGAAGCAGTAAATAAAATACATAAAGATAATATTAAACTTCTGATTTTTGGTCCTGTAGCTGAAGAAATTGTTGCTTCTTTTAATTCGCTCATGAATGAAAATATAATTCATATTCCTTGGGCAGACGCAAAATCTTCTTATGACTATTTTTCTATTGCAGATTTGGTAGTTTTCCCAGGAAGACATTCGGTATATTGGGAACAAGCAGCTGGTTGTGGCAAGCCAATGATTTGTAAATATTGGCAAGGTACAACGCACGTTGACATGGGTGGAAATGTAATATTCTTATATAATGATTCAGTAGACGAAATAATGAAAAACATAAGTCATCTATATTGTGATAACGAGAGCTTAAGTAAAATGCAAAAAATAGCTGAATCGACGGGTAAATCATTCTTTTCTTATAGACAGATAGCCAAGAGGTCATTGCAATGATTTTAAAGAGAAGTACGCTGATATTTCCTATATTATTTTTGATATATAAGATTGTATTTGAATTTTATTTTCTACCTATTTATTTTGATATTTTTGGATATTTAATAAAAACAACTTATCAATTTGATGTTATAAAATACTTGATTTCAACGGGTATTTTTGGACTGTTTTTAACAGTATTCATGACAATTAAAAATAATAATATAATAACAGCCATTACTACACTTTTTTATTCTATTTGCATCATACCGATGCTGGGAGTATATGCTTTTTACGATAGGATTAACGAATATAACATTATTTTACCAGCAATATTTTGGTTAATATTGCTTGTTGCACATATTGTTTTTAGTAAACAGGCATATAATTCTAAAAAAATCAAATCTCTTATCTTACCTAAAATAAGAGATTTGGATAATAGATTATGTATATTGGCAGCCTTAAATACGCTTTTAATTTGGGCTTGGGCAGGTTTTCCAATATTATTTTTTTTAAGCGGCTCAACTGCTCAAAGATTAGCATTAAGAGAAGCTTCTATGCCGACGCTTATGGGATATGTTTTCTTTATATGTGGTGGTGTTATTATACCTTATTTATTTGCAAGATATGCGGAAAAACAATACTCAAAGGGAATGTTTTTATGTTTTGTGTTAGGCTATATCATGTATTCAATTAATGGAATGAAGACATGGCTTTTCATGTATTTGATTATCTGGGGATTTATTAAATTAATAAAAAAAACAAAATACAATTGGTATAATGTTTCCTTCTTTATAATATGTGGTTCTGTTGTTGCTTGTTTTCTAGCCATAATTTCTGGTAAATTTGGGGTAATTGATTATGTTAGTCAGGTCGCACGAATATTAGCAGTTCCTAATAGTATAGGGTTTCGCTCTCTTTCTTTTTTCCAAGACAATGAATTATTGTACCTTAGAGAGAGCATATTAAGATTGTTCTTTGATACTCCCTATTTTGGAGGTTCAGATTTTTATATGGATTATGGCACTAATAGTGGTGTAACGTCTTCAAGATCAAATAACGGTTTATGGGGAGATGCATATAGAAATTTTGGCGCCATTGGTATATTAATATATCCTGTTATAATTGCGAAAATTTTAAGTATAGTTCATTATAATTCGTTGAATTTTGATGCATCGCTGCAGTTTGTAATCTCTTTTATGATGATTTGGAATTCAATTAATATTTCTTTCTTCACATGGTTAGTTAGTGGTGGTGTATTCATTATACTAATTATTTTAAAAATGGAAACTGGTAGGTATGAAAAAAATGATGAATAGCATTAGCAAAGAAAAAACTAAACAACTCAAAGGGATTGCTATTTTTCTTGTAGTTATTTGTCATATTTTGAATCAGTATACTAGATATGCTACTCCATTGGGAGGTATAGGAGTATCAATTTTTTTGTTTTTATCTAGTTATGGTTTATGTCATTCTTTATGTAAAAATGGATTAACAGATTTTTGGAAAAAAAGATTTTTCAATGTAGTTATTCCATATTGGATTGTAGAATTTTTTTTGTATATGATTTTCATCCATCCTTATTTAAAAGAAGTGATTTTAGACTTAACTTTTATACATGTTTTACATCCGATTGGCTGGTATTTGAATTATTTATTTGTATGGTATGCAATATTTTGGATGGTTATGATGTTCACTAAAGATGATAGAGATAAGTTTGTTGCATTTATGATTGCTGCTTTTACATTGAGCCTATATTCGTTTTTCTATAGTAGTATTAGATTTGAACAAAGTTTTTCATTTTTATTAGGGTTATTTTTCTATAAAATGAAAAATAGTGATATTGTTCTAGACAAAAAAGTTTTGATAGCTTGTTTTGTTCTTGCCGTAGCTGGATTGGCTATAAAACAACTTAATATAGTAAGAGCTATTCCACAATACCTTAATATTCTAGATTTAATAGTAAAGACATCTTGCTTATTGCTTATAATTAATTTAAGCCTTCGTGTAAATACTAACTATAATATTTTAAATATATTAGGTGATTATTCTTATGAAATTTATTTAATTCACGGAGCTTTTTTGATTCTATATCATCTTGATATTCATAAAAATATTTCTACATTTATAATAGTCGTTTCTACAATTATACTGTGTCCTCTGTTAAAAAAATTAGCAAATAGAATTAATGGATTCTCATGTTCGATTTTGGGATAGTGAAATATGAAAAGTATATCTAAGAATTTATCATACCAAACTTTATATCAAGTACTAACCATAATAACTCCTCTAATCACAGCTCCATATCTTTCAAGAATATTAGGAGCTAAGCAATTAGGTGTTTTTTCGTATACATCTTCAGTAGTTGCATATTTTACTTTGTTTGCAATGTTAGGTACTGTCAATTATGGAGCTAAGGTTATAGCG
>ENA-ORSJ01002049-ORSJ01002049.1-human-gut-metagenome-genome-assembly--contig:-NODE-2049-length-14483-cov-2.887996_pt1 | contig 14483 bp, 17 predicted proteins | sample MGYA00242191_ERZ509158 | MGnify/ENA primary metagenome ERZ509158 (study PRJEB26280, sample SAMEA2338623) | human gut metagenome | biome: human gut; feature: human-associated habitat; material: faeces... | reverse complement strand
TGTAGCCTTGATACTGCAATACAGGTTGATGTATAGTTCACCTGTGCCCTTGAAAACTGGTTTTTAAAGGGTTATATTTGAACCGTGGGAGATTTCTCACGGTTTTGTCGCTCGAAACTTTGCACATCTCTACGCGGTGAGCGGCAGACAACACAGCATAGATGCTGTGGCTAGGATGCAGAGAAAGTACAAACTGAAAAAAGAGGGCTTCAGATGATTACTATTGATGAAGCGGCTCAAAAGTGGAGTTGCAGCAAAAATACTGTTTTGTCTTATGTTTATAAAAGATATATTACTGGTATGTGTGTAGATGGGGAGATGCTACTACTGCCGGATATAAAAAACCGTATATTCCACGCAAACGTTTTGATGGCAGTTTAGATTATTATAAGGCGCTCCTACGAACGATTCGGAGAGAACAGTTTATTGATGAGCATATATTGGGTATATCCAAAGAAAAGTATAGCGCATATATTGAAGAGCTTGAGGGTGCTGGATATATAAAAAAAGTGGAACCGGACGCAGGAATATCAGGATATATTTTGACGACAAAAGGGAACAATGAACTAAAAAAGAAAGGTGAAATATCGTTTGTAAAAGAGCTCAATATACAGCCTCAGATCGGATTGATAAATATTCAAAATTCGGTCAGTGGATCTGTTTTCTAAGAGAATGTGAAGCCGTGTGGACTGAATTCCAGAAGTTCACACGGCATACTCTTGAGCACAATATATATTTTGTGACGGAAATAAAAACGAGGTGAAAACTAGTGAGTAATACACGCGCGCGTAAGCCCGGCGGTGGGCGGAAGCCATCAAAGCCAGAGTACAGTGCAGCCAAGAACTTAACACAGCAGATGAAAGCAGCTACTGACCTTTATACGGACAAAATGAGTCTGCAAGCCATTGCAGACGCACTAGCCCTCAACCCTATCAAGGTTCGGAAGCTGCTCATTACAGCCGGGGTCTACGAGTCAGACACGGCAAAGCTCGTCCAGCGGACGTTCGATTCTTTCAGAAGTACGCAGAGTTATTCTGCTGCTGTCACCTCCACTGTGTCGGCTTTGCAGCTGTCCCGTCCCTCTGTGACCTCTTATCTGCCGTATGAGAAAGGCGTGTACTTCTCGGAGGAAGCTGAAGCGGCGAATATCAGTGTCGGTGCAGAGCGGCAGCGTCACTACCGAGCTGTGGTTGCGCTGAAGAAGAACCCCAGCGAAGTGAACCTCTGGAAGTGTGTGGCGGATTTTCGTGGATATAAGTTCAAGACTCTGTCCGGCTTGCCCTTTACATATACGCTGAAAAAGGGCAGGGGAGATGAGTTCACCAAGGAGCTGTGGATCGACCGCAGAGAGGACAGCAAGAGCCTTGCTTGGAGTTCCGTGACGCTGGCGTATCACAATATCAGTAAAATCGGAGAGATAGTGGACAGACCCAAGGCGCTGGGAGATATCCGGGGTGTGTCGTATATCTATGGGCTGTTCTACCGCTTTGGCCTGATCGACGTGCCAGACAAGGCTAAGGAGAAGATGGGAGGGGAAGAATACTAACGGTTGTGACCGCGTTGTGGCGTGCAGTTTAAGTTAAATCAACTGGCATTCGAAAATATTTTCGTAAATATGTAGTTGACAACTAAAACCAATCGCAGTATAATCGAACTGTAAACACCAATTTGGTGTAAAAAATCCAAATTAAACCATCGCAAAAACAACCTAAAAAATGAGAAGGAGGCCCCTCGATGCGTGATGACAACAAGCTCCACCGTGAAAAGAGATACGTTGAAGTGGACGTTCGCTTTACACCTGATGGCAAGATCCGCCCTCTTGCCATCAACTACGACAAAAGCCATATCTATGGAATCGACCGTGTTTTGGCTGTCAGGCGTGGCACATCGCGCCTTGGCGGGAAGGGGCAGTGCTTCACCTGCATAATCTGCGGGCAGAAGCGGAATCTCTGGCTTGAACAGGGCAAGTGGTTCGTGGAAGCCTACTGCTCCGTGCCGGAAAGCCGTGCTTCGTAATGGCAAGGTACTTATCCCGCGCAGACCTTTCGCGCATAGCGGGTAAGTATATCGACCAGTACTATACCCGCTTTGGGATCAGCAAGAATGCCCCGGAACCCATTGACCCTGAACGGCTTGCAAGCGCTGTTCTTGGGCTGAATGTGAAAATGTTGCCGCTATGTAGTGATGGCAGTGTCCTCGGGCTGACCGTTTTTCAAAGATGCGGTTTTACCGTAACTTTAGGGGATGGTACAAAGCTCGTAGAGATATTCATGCCGAAGGACGTTGTGATCGATTCCGCCCTTGCGGCAGACAGGTGCACTGGATGCCGGAATTTCACGATAGCGCATGAGGCGGCACACCATATTCTGGCTGACCTGTTTCCGAACGACTATGGAAAAGCAGTCAAGTGCCGTGGGCACATTGCCTATCGGGAACGAAACGGACAACCCTCATGGGAAGAATGGCAGGCAAACACCCTTGCAGCAGAGCTGCTGATGCCAACATTTCTGGTCAACGCCGAAATAGAACGGGCAGCGCTGTGCCTGCCGAATGGAATCCTATACAAATCCGCATCTGACCCGAACTATGAAAAAATTCTGGAGATGGCTGCGCGGATGGGGGTATCGTGGTCTGCTATCAGGATCAGACTACAGCAGATGCAGGTCATAAAAGGCAAACCCATCCACTGCCATCCATTGGACATCATGCGATTTGGAGAATGAATATGATTCAGTTAAAGAACCGTCCCTTTGCCGGTAAAGCACCGACTACTACACAGCAGGCAGAATTTAGCATAGGCTGGAGATTTTGCCCTGTTTGTGGAAATAAGTTATACCAAAAAATCGAGGGGTGTTCAGGTATACTACAAGTGAAGTGCAATAGATGCAAAGAAACCCTGAGACTTGATCTGGCATTTAGATGCCGGTGATTTTCCAGTCATTTTAACAAATACGGATGCATTGCACCCTGAATATGGACTGTTCGCTCCGAGCAACGGGCCATTGCCGCAAGGCAATGTATGAAACGCGCACCAAATAGCCGGGCAACAGCTGATAGAGTGATTCTGCTTTAGAACCGCTCTGTTAGTTGGTTGTCCGGCTATTTTTTTAGCCTTCAGGTAGCCTGCTCCCGTAAAAAGGAGCAGGCTTTATGTTTGTCCGTTTTTCGTGGATGCCCCAAGCGGCTAGATATCCGTAGCAACTCCGAGTTTTCGACTTCTCACGCTTTATCGAAAATTTGGAGGTCACACATGAGTTTTGATCCGAATGCTATTGGTAACCGTATTTTTACTTTGCGTACAAATGCGAAGTTATCGCAGGAAAAACTTGCTGAAAAACTTGGTGTTTCCCATCGACACCTCGGCGATCTTGAAAGGGGAAGCTCCAATGGCTCTGTAAAAATCCTGATCGATATTGCAGAATACTTCCATGTCAGTATGGATTATCTTCTTTTGGGCCGAGATTCTTCTAGGGATCAGTTTCAAAATGAACTGCAAGCCGCTATAGATCATCTTGAAAAAATCAAAGGTCTTTTATAATCACTTCAACAAGAAACGCTCCTGCCAGTTTTACACCGGCAAGAGCGTTTCTTGTGTTATTCAAAAATATCGGCAAGGGTAAGCAGCTGTACTTCTCCGCGTTCCTGTGCCTGAAGTAGTCCGTCCGTAAATGCACATTTCCAACCATACTGTTACATAGGCCAGAATTTTCTCTCAGAAAGCTCTGGCTTTTTCTATTGAAAACATTTGTCCATCACACCAGTTACGGCTGTATGGACTGGTTCACGAATGCTAAACAAGCAAATATCCGTAGGGAAACGTACACTTCCCAGCTAATGAAAGGTGGGCATTTTACAATCGGACACGACAAAGGCGGCTTCGATCTCTCGAAGCCGCCTTATCAACTGTGGAAGTGGAAACTCATTGGGTGAACTCAGTTTTCCAGCCAACCGTAATCAAATTCTGTAAAGTCGTGGATGTAGTGGTCTGCTCCCAGTGCCAGCAGCTCGGACCCGTCTGCCGTCTCTCCGACGCCCACGATCCGGCCTGCGCCGTTTCGTTTTGCCAGAGCGATGGCGGTGACGCTGTCCTCGATGACCAAGCACTCAGAGAACGGAACACCCAGCCTCCGCGCAGCTTCCAGATGCATCTCGCCTTTGTCGGCATAGCTTCCGTCGTCGTACACGACGTCCTGTTGTTTCAGCCAGTGACCGATTGGAAACGAGTCAAAGTAGAAATCAACATTTGCTTTTATGGAAGCACTCGCCAGCGCGAACGGGATGCCGCGCTTCTGTAAGCCTTGCAGCAGCTCTTCAGCACCTGCTACGAGGTGTAAACTGGCAGGATCGTTCCTGCATGCCTCCCGGTACAGCACCTCTTTCTTTTCTGAATACTGCTGGCGCTCCTCAGGGGTGAGCCACGGGGCCATGTTCTTCAGGATGACATCATTGCAGGGACCGCAAATCTTCGTCGATGCAAGAGGGCTTTTATCTTCGGGATGCAGTTCATGATAGATCTTTGACCACGCCTCCATGTGGAAGCGGGTATCAAAGAACATCGTCCCATTAAAATCAAGAAGTACCGCGTGCATTGTGATTCCGGCTTATGCCTTAAGCAAAGATGCCGAAGAATGCGCCGACCAGACCGATGACCAGCAGCAGAGCGATGCAGGTAACGGGCTTCCAGTTCTTCTTCTTCATAATGTTCGGCATTTTCAAATTCCTCCTTGAGTTTTTTGTCTGAGTTTCCAATTCAGAGTAACTACATTATAGGCTATATTGGAACAAATGTCTTTATATTTTTTAACAAATCGTTTCGAAAAAACGGTTAAATTCGGTGAGTCTCATTACAATCTACCCAAAAAGTATAAACAAGACTAGTCAAAATGCCCAAAAAATGATATACTTTTTCAGAAGGAGGGATTTGAATGCAACGCGAAACTTCCAACGACAGTTTTCTGGACTACGGCTCGGTCTACCACCAGCCCATCGACCGCGAGCACCCGGAGCTCATCCACCAGACGATGGTTGCCATCACCCGCCGCTATGTCTCCCAGTTCTACTGCTTCAACTGCGATACCTATTTACAGGTAAAGAGCGGCATCGGCGTTCTGCTGGTCTCCCACACGGCGGAGAGTTCCAATGTGCAGGAGTTTGCGATGAACAGGCTCATCCACATCAGGCCAAATATCTACTTCGCCGTCGTCTCCACGACCCAGAAGCTCGAGTACGACCTTTACGCCGAGAGCAGCTACTCGCTGCATATCACAGACTTTCCTTCCCAGTACGAATTTCTGGCCGTCCTGCCCCGCATCGAGATACAGAAAATTCTGGGCTACTACTACCGCATCCGCACCGAGAACTACTGTTTCCATGGTGAGCGGCACGATTTTTTCGAGCTGACCTACGTGGACACCGGCGAGCTGGAGACCGAAGTGGACGGCACGCTCTACCACTTAAAAGAAAAAGACCTGATGATATACGGCCCGGGCCAGTTCCACACCCAGTACACCGACGAAGAGCACAGGGCCTCCTATATGACCATCCTCTTCGATATGCGCAACCTGACTCCCGTGGAGCGGGAGGTCTGGTATGACGCCCTCATCAACCGGGTGTTCCACTACGACCAGAAGATCAACACCTTATTAAAAGCCTTCGTCCGGGAGAGCACCACCGGCATCCCCTATATGAACAGCCTGATGCTCTGCCTGCTGACCGAGACCATCATCCGGCTGCTCCAAGGCACCTATGCCTCCCCCATGGCCCCCGCCAGCAGCACGGCCCACCAGAGCGCCATGGACGAGCTGTTCGACCGCATCATCGCCTATATCGACGACAACATCTACGACCCCCTCACCATCCCGGAGATCTGCGAGCATTTCTCGCTGTCCCGGTCCGCTCTGCAGCTGCTGTTCAAGAACTCGGTGGACCAGTCGCCCAAAAAGTATATCAACGACAAGAAGCTGGAGCGCAGCTGTCAGATGCTCCTCGAGAACCGCTATACCATCAGCGAAATTTCGCTGCGTCTGGGCTACAGCTCCATCCATTATTTCTCCAAGTCCTTCAACATGAAGTATCACATGTCCCCCAGCGAATTCGTCAAGCAGAACTGTCAGAGCAGCGTCTGATACCCATTATATATAAGGAGGTGCGCTCCTATGAATATCGGCATCCTCGGCACTGGCTCCATCGCCCGCACGATGGCGGCAGAGTTTGCAAAGGTCCCTGCGTTCCGCTGTGAGGCGGTCTGCTCCCGGCAGGTGGTCACCGTTCTGGAAGCCGCCCGGGAGGATGCACAGCTGGGCTTCTGAGCTTTCAACCGCAAATGACAAACTCTTTGGCGTTTTTTGCCCTTGCCAAATTAGCCAGGACTATCTATAATAAGGATGAATCGTTAAACTCTTAACTCTTTTTGAAGAAGGCAAAGTTTTTGGAGGTTTTACTATGTCCTTAGTTACGACCAAAGATTTGATGCTCGACGCTCAGAAGAATCATTACGCCATCGGCGCGTTCAATGCCGAGAACATGGAGATGGTGCAGGCCATCATCGCCGCTGCCGAGGAGCTGCGCGCTCCTGTCATCGTCCAGACCACCCCGGGTACTTTGAAGTACGCTTCTCCGGCCATGTTCCACGCCATGGTGGCCGCAGCCGCTTCTGAGGCCCGCGTCCCCGTCGTGATGCACCTCGACCACGGCAGCAGCTATGAGCTGGCCATGCAGGCATTCCGTGCCGGCTACACCTCCGTCATGATCGACGGCTCTCACCATGTGTTTGAGGAGAACATCGAGATCACCAAGTCCGTTGTCCGCGCCTGCCACGCCGCCGGTATCCCGGTGGAGGCTGAGCTGGGCAAGGTCGGCGGCAAGGAAGACGACCTTGACGGCGGCAATGGCAACGGCTACACCGTCCCTTCCGAGGCTGCTGAGTTTGCAGAGCGCACCGGCGTCGATTCTCTGGCTGTCGCCATCGGCACTGCCCACGGCGTCTACAAGGGAACTCCCAAGCTGGATATGGAGCGCCTGAGCGAGATCCGCAAGGTCGTGTCTGTGCCTCTGGTGCTGCATGGCACCTCCGGCGTGCCGGATGACGCTGTCCGCGAGTGCGTCGCACGCGGTATGTGCAAGGTCAACTACGCCACCGACCTGCGTATTGCCTTCAGCAAGGGCCTGAAGGAGTACCTCGCCAAGGACCCCGAGGTCTTCGACCCCAAGAAGTACAGCGCCGTCGGCCGCGAGTACGTCAAGGAATACGTCAAGAGCAAGATCCTGGTCTGCGGCAGCAACGGCAAGGCTTAAATCTGAAACTCACATAACATCGCAGCGGGAACGGATGTCCCTCGGGATGTCCGCTCCCGCTTTTTGCTGCACAAATGACAAGGCCCCCGCAGGATGCCGAACATCCTGCGGGGGCCTTGCCGTTATGAAAGAAAGGTAAAAGCAGCAAATATGGGGGAATGCCGCCTTATTTCAGCAGGCTCTGGACTGCGCAGCGGGAGATGGTGATGACGACCTTGGGGGCCACCTCCACGCGGAGGGTGTCCTCGTCGTCGATGCCGACTACTTTGCCGTAGACGCCGCCCGCGATCATCTGCGCAGAGGTGTGGATACCGTCTGCAAAATGGCCGTGGCCGGTAACTACCAAACCGATCATACTCGTTGCCCTCCTGAATTTATGACGTTGTTTTGATTATTTCAGCGTGTAGGGGTACAGAGTGACGCCCTTGACCACGCGGTTCACCTCGCCGGTGGGGCAGGGGTTATCCGGGGTGATGCCCAGAGACAGGGACTTCATCAGAGCGATGGTCTGTGCGAACAGGATGAAGTCCAGACCCAGCAGGACGTTCTCCATGTCGGCGCCGACCTTGATCTGGACGGGATAGTCGGCCAGCTCCTCGATGCCCTCGCAGTCGTGGTTGTAGACGACGGCGATCTTGTTGCCCTTGCGCTGGTGTGCCATCTCCTTGACCAGATCCAGCTCGTAGCGGCGGCGATACTCGTCATCGCTCAGGTAAGCGACGGTCAGGGTGTTGTTGTCGATGATGGACTTGGGGCCGTGGCGGAAGCCCAGCTCGGAGTCGTACATGGTGGCCACCTTGCCGGCGGTCAGCTCGAGGGTCTTCAGTGCGGACTCCTGAGCGACGCCCTTCAGGCCGATGTTGCCCAGATAGACGATGCGGTTGTAATCGAACTCGTCCACGATCTTCTGTGCCAGACCGAACTGGTCATCGAGGAAGTGCTGACCGGCGACGGCCAGCTTCTCGACCTCGGCGGTGATCTCGTCCAGCTTGTCGAGGTTGAAGGCCAGATAGGTAGCCAGATACATATTGCTATAGCTGGAAGTCATGGCGAAGGACTGGTCGTGGGTCTCGGGGGTCAGGTTGATGGCGAAGCAGTTGTGACGGGTGTTTGCCAGCTTGGACAGAGTACCCTCGTGGTTGCAGGTCACGAACAGGTGATACAGGTTCTGGCAGACGACCTCAGCGGCCTCCACATTGCCCAGAGACTCGGGAGAGTTGCCCGAACGGCCAAAGTTCACCAGCAGGGTGGGCTTGGTGCGGGAGAGGAAGTTCTCGGGAGAAGGCACGAGGTCGGTAGAAGCGTAGGACTTGACCTTGAAGTCGTACTTGGGGTTCAGGGCCTGGAACAGGGAGTTGCCGACGAACTCGCTGGTGCCGGCACCGGTGAGGACGATGTCGAAATCATCCTGCTTGACGACCTGATTGATAAAAGCCTGAAGCTCATCCTTGCAGGCAGCGAGCTGTGCGCAGGTCTTGCGCCAGGTGGCAGGCTGCTGATAGATCTCATGGGCCGTAAAGGTGGAAGACGTCTCCTTCATCTTCTCATCGGTCAGATTAAAAATGCTCATCCTAAATCTACCTCCTAATGGACACGGTAAAACTTTTTTCTGATCATTCCATAGCAGAGCTGTTCCGCTCTCTTTTGTTTGTTATATCACAGCCAAACCGCAGAAAACAAGGGGGTAACTGAAAGCCATAACTTTTTGGTTGAAAAAGACAAACCAGCCTCCGCGCAGTGGCCTGTCAGGCCATTTTCTCCATCATTTTTATCTCTTTTTTCCGGAACGAATAACAAATCGATTGAAAATTATATATATTTTTCCGAAGCCGTGTGGTATAATGAAATCAAGCTATCAACCCCAGAAGGAGGGCATCTAAAATGGTAATACAAAGTAAAAAGGTCTGGCTGGCAGACCAGTTCGTCCCTGCTGCCATTGAGGTGAACGACGGCAGGATCACCGCCATCCTGCCCTATGGCACCAAGGATGTGGACGACGATTACGGTGACAAGCGCATCGTCCCCGGCTTTATGGACATCCACTGCCACGGCGCCTACGAGTTCGACACCAACGACGCCAACGAGGACGGCCTGCGCTACTGGGCAGAGCACATCGTCTCGGAGGGCGTCACCAGCTTCCTCGCCACCACCATCACCCAGAGCGTGGAGGTGCTGACCAACGCTGTCACCAACGTGGCCAATGTCATGGAGAGCGGCTACGACGGCGCAGAGATCCTGGGCATCCACTTCGAAGGCCCCTATCTCGACATGAAGTACAAGGGCGCACAGCCTGACCAGTACATCGTCAAGCCCACCATCGAGCAGTTCGAGCACTACCAGAAAGCGGCCCGCGGCCACATCCGCTATGTCACGCTGGCAACGGAGCATGACGAGGACTTCGCCCTCACCCGCTATCTGACGGCCCACGGCGTGGTGGTCAGCATCGGCCACAGCGGTGCGACCTACGAGCAGGCTGTCATGGCCTACGCCAACGGTGCGCGCTCCATGACCCACGTTTATAACGGTATGTCGCCCTTCAACCACCGTGCAAACGGTCTGGTGGGCGCAGCTTACCGCATCCGCACCATGTACGGCGAGATCATCTGTGACGGCTGCCACTCCACCCCCGCCGCCCTGAACAACTACTTCATGAGCAAGGGTCCCGACTACGCCATCATGATCTCCGACGCCCTGATGGCCAAGGGTACGCCCGTGGGCAGCAAGTACCTGTTCGGCGGCAACGAGATCATCATCTACCCCGACGGCAGCGCCCATCTGACGGCCACCGGCACTCTGGCAGGCTCCACCCTGAACATCAACAAGGGCCTGCGCATCCTCGTGGAAGAGGCTCTGGTCCCCTTCAACTACGCTCTGAACTCCTGCACCATCAACCCGGCCAAGTGCCTGCATCTGGACGACCGCAAGGGTTCCATCCAGGTGGGCAAGGACGCCGACCTCGTGGTGCTGGAGGATAACTACGACGTCCTGCAGACCTACTGCATGGGCCAGCCCAAGCTTTAATTCAATGCATACATCCAAGCAGACACGAAGGAGATCGCAAAGCAGTTCATGCTGGACTACGAGAGCGCTGTCTGATTTTTTGAACGACCCGAATCCCCCTTTTATCCAACAAAGGAGACTATGAGCCATGAAACAGTTCCAGTATACCATCAAAGATGAACTCGGCGTCCACGCACGCCCCGCCGGCCTGCTGGTCAAGCTGGCCAAGCAGTATACCAGCACCATCACCCTCGAGAAGAACGGCAAGACCTGCGATATGCGCAAGCTGATGGCCGTGATGGGCATGGGCATCCGTCAGGGCGAGACCATCACCGTCACCGCCGAGGGCGAAGACGAGGCAGCTGCCATTGAGGCTGTCGAGAAGTTCCTGACCGAGAACGTCTGAGTCTTACAGCAATGCAAAAGGACCGCCGTGCAGCTGCACAGCGGCCCTTTTTATTGATAAGAGCTTGATAAAATACAGGATCGCCATCAGAACGATGGCACCGCCCGCCACAGCAAGGAAGCTGCGGTCTTTTTTGCCCGGCTCCGGCTCTTTCTTTTTGTTTTCGTTCCTCCGAGCCTTACAGCAGGCTCAGGGCCTCTTCATCGGCCACGAGGATGCAGTCGGGGTGCATCTGCAGGATGGAGCCCGGGCATTCGGGGGTGACGGGGCCGGAAACGACAGCCTTGACGGCCTTGGCCTTTGCCAGACCGTTGGCCACCACCAGCACCTTGCGAGCCTGCATGATGGTCTTGATGCCCATGGTGTAGGCCTGCTTCGGCACAAGGTCCTCGTTGCCGTCGAAGAAGCGCTTGTTGGCCTCGATGGTGGCGGGGGTCAGGTCCACACAGTGGGTCTCCAGCTCGAATGCCTCACCCGGCTCGTTGAAGCCGATGTGGCCGTTGGGGCCAAGGCCCAGCAGCTGCAGGTCGATGCCGCCCACGCTGTGGATGATGTCGTTGTACTTGGCGCAGGCGTCGGCCGCGTCGGGGTTGGTGCCGTCGGGCAGATGGATGGCCTCGGGGCGGATGTTCACATGGTCGAACAGGTTCTTGTGCATGAAGCTCCAATAGCTTTCGGGATGCTCTTTGGGCAGGCCGCGGTACTCGTCGAGGTTGACGGTGGTCACTTCGGAGAAGTCGAGGTCGCCCTTGTTATACCACTCCACCAGCTGTGCGTAAGCGCCCACAGGGGTGCCTCCGGTCGCCAGACCCAGCACACAGTTCGGTTTCATGATGACCTGCGCGGAGATGATGTTTGCCGCCTTGCGGGACATATCCTTGTAATCTTTTGCACGAATGATCTTCATAAGATAGACCTCCTGATCTTTATCGTACCACTAGTATAACACGGTTTTCTGGGGGAAGATACACTTTTTTGTGAACAAAACAAGCCGCCGAAAGCGGGGCATCAACGCCCGCCCTCGGCGGCCTTTTTTACGGGCAGGGGGTCAACCGTCCTCCCATGCCCGGGATCCAACTCAGAATGTCAGCAGGATCACAGCATCTTCTTCAGCTCGTCGTACACGAACTGGACCTTGGTGCCGATGATGACCTGGCAGGCGTTCTTGCTGGGGCGGATGACACCGGCAGCACCGGCAGCCTTCACAGCCTTCTCGTCCACCTTAGCGTTGTCCAGGACCTCGAAACGCAGGCGGGTTGCGCAGTAGCCAACGTCCTTCACGTTCTCCTTGCCGCCGACAGCAGCCAGAACAGCGGAAGCGACTTCGGTGTAGTTGTTGTTGGCCAGGGTGACCTTCTTCTCGGCTTCCTCGTCATCGTCCTCACGGCCGGGGGTCTTCAGGTCGAACTTGGTGATGGCGAAGTAGAACACGAAGTAGAACACCACGAATGCTGCGATGCCCAGAGGAATGATCATCCAAGTCTTAGCAGCTGCAGGCAGAGAAGCGGAGAACACCAGGTCGGTAGCGCCTGCGGAGAAGCAGAAGCCAGCACGGAAACCGGAGTAGTAGGTGATGATGGTGAAGATGCCGTACAGGGCAGAGTACACAACGTACAGGGGGAAGCACAGGAACATGAAGCCGAACTCGAAGGGCTCGGTGACGCCGCAGACGAAGGCGCAGATGGCAGCGGAAACCACCAGACCAATGGCAGCCTTCTTGTTCTTAGCGGTCTTGACCATTGCCAGAGCAGCACCGGCAATACCGAACATCATGCAGGGGAAGAAGCCGGACATGTACATACCCAGGCTCCAGGTGACACCGTTCTGACCGGTGACGTCGCCTGCCCAGAAGTGGTTCAGGTCGCCCAGGCCGATGGTATCGAACCAGAACACGTTGTTCAGAGCGTGATGCAGGCCGGTGGGGATGAGCAGACGGTTCAGGAAGGCGTAGATGCCGGCGCCGATGCCGTCCATGCCAGCGATGCCGTTGCCGATTGCGATCAGAGCGTCGAAGATGACGGGCCAGACGAACAGCAGAACCACGGAGACCAGAATGGAGATCAGGCCGGTAGCGATAGCAACAAAGCGCTTGCCGCTGAAGAATGCCAGCCAGTCAGGCAGCTGGGTGTTCTTGAACTTGTTGTAGCAGGCAGCACCGATGATGGCGGCCAGGATGCCGATGAAGGAGTTGCCGGCGATCTTGCTGAAAGCAATGTAATCGACGGAGCCTTCCTCCAGCGTGCGGACAGCGCCGACAACGCCGGGGCTGAGCAGCTGCTGCATCATCAGGAAGCTGACCAGACCGGCCAGACCTGCGGTACCGTCATGGTCATCAGACAGACCGACGGCAGCGCCGATGGCGAACAGCCATGCCATGTTGTCGATCAGGGCGCCGCCGGCCTTGATCAGCAGGAAACCGAGAGTGTAAGCGAAACCGGAAGTTGCGCCCTCAGCACCCATAACAGCGGGAGCGAAAGCGTAACCGATGCCCATCAGGATACCACAGACGGGCAGTGCAGCAACGGGAAGCATAAGAGCTTTGCCGAGCTTCTGCAGATACTTCATCATAAAAGCATTCCTCCAAATTTTTGAGTGGGTTTCTCCCAACTCGGTGCCGGGGCTGTCTGGTTCTGCAGCCGAAGCACTTTGTTAATTAGATATTAACATATTCTTCATAAAAAAGAAAGTGTTTTTAGCAGAATTGTCGAAAAGCTGAAAAAACGGCAGTTTTTTTGTGCATTATTCAAACACACCGTTGATTTTTGCCCAAAATTCTTGAAATATTTAACCTTTTTGGGAAAGTTATTTTCATAACACAGCGACTGTGAGCACCGAAATGAAAGAAGCCCCCTGACAGAGGGGGCTTCTCCGCTTACTTTACTGCCACATTTTTTGTGGCGATCACATCCACGCCGGTGTCGGCGGCGTTGGGCAGCACGACCTGCCCGATGGTCACCGGGGCGGCCACGGTCACAGCCTTGAGCGCCCGCACCACGGCAAAGATCTTGTCCTTGGGGATGTCCATCCGCGTCTTGCAGCTCACAGCGGCCAGCACACCGCCGGTCACCCGCACCGTTGTCGTCACAATGCGGGTCGGTGCGGTCACCTCCTTGCGGGCGTAGGCATCGCCGCGCGGGCAGGTGTTGCCGTACACCGCCGTGACCGCGCCGTTTTCCAGCTCTACGGTCAGGGGGCAGCCCATAGGACAGCCGATGCAGGTCAATTCACGCTTTTCCATCGTCAGCCCTCCTCCAAAGTTACGGTCACGGCTTCGCCCGGGCCCTGCAGCAGCTCGGCCTTCAGGCGGACGGTCTCCATCTCGCCGGGGGCCAGCACGGGCCGCTTGCGGCTGTAGATGCAGGTATCACCGCGATACACCGCGATTTTCTTGTTTTTGTAGACATTGCCCACCCGGAAGCGCAGCGTCACGGTATCCCCTGCGCAGCCGGGGCGGATGGTCGTGGGCACCGTGTACCGCACGCCGTTTTCGCACCGCACGGGCAGCACCGTCCCGCCGGGCTGCTCACCGCTGCGGATGAAGTCGGCAGCGTGTGCGCCGGCCGCCGCGGCCTCCTCGGAGACATAGTCCACCAGATCATGCACATGCAGCACATTGCCCGCCGCAAACACGCCGGGAAGGTTTGTTTCAAGGCTCTCATTGACCGCCGGGCCACCGGTGACCGGGCTGAGCGCCACGCCTGCTGCACGGCTCAGCTCGTTCTCGGGCAGCAGCCCGCAGGAGAGCAGCAGCGTATCGCAGTCGTAATGCTCCTCGGTGCCGGGG